>Ga0315288_10012418_pt1 | contig 10710 bp, 10 predicted proteins | sample YL17G11_20_MG_FD_203454 | JGI IMG/M metagenome (GOLD analysis project Ga0315288, IMG submission 203454) | Sediment microbial communities from Yellowstone Lake, YNP, Wyoming, USA - YL17G11_20 | ecosystem: Environmental > Aquatic > Freshwater > Lake > Sediment | place: USA: Wyoming | collected...
ATGGGAAATGGAGGAGGGAAATAGGATACATGAGCAGGGTGGGTATTATCGCAAATCCGGCGTCAGGCAAGGATATCCGCCGTCTGGTATCCCAGGCCACGGTCATTTCCAACTATGAAAAGACGGCCATCGTCAAGAGGGTGATTTTAGGTCTGGATTCTACGGGGGTGGAGGAAATTCTAATCATGCCCGACTATTATGGTCTCGGGATCAAGGCCCTGGAGGCTTTGAACCACCATATTCTATCTTCGAAAATTACGATCCTTGACTTCGAAGTCCAGGGTACCCAGGAGGATTCCATCCAGGCCGCTCAGATCATGAAGGAATCCAAGGTGGATTGTATCATCACCCTGGGAGGGGATGGGACGAACCGGGTGGTGAGTAAAACCTGCGGGGAGGTTCCCTTGATTCCCATCTCCACCGGGACCAATAATGTCTTCCCGGCAATGACTGAAGGGACGACCGCCGGAATGGCCGCAGGAATCCTGGCCCGGAAGGTCGTGGATGAAAAAAAAGTAACCGCGACCATGAAAAAACTGATGCTTTTGTGCGAGGGAAAGGAAATAGACCTCGCCCTGATTGACGCGGTAGTGGTCACCGAAGCTTTTATCGGGGCGAGGGCTCTGTGGGATCTGCGGAGCGTCCAAGAGATTTTTCTGACCCGGGCCGAGCTGGGATCCATCGGATTCAGCTCGATTGGGGCGGCTTTGCGACCCGTAAAGACTCAGGATCGATACGGCTTGTTAATCCAGTTGGGTTCTGGGGGAGAGAAAGTCCAGGCACCCATCGCCCCTGGCCTGATCGTAGAGGTAGAGGTGAAGAGTTACCGCCTGCTGGAGCCCGGAGAGAAAATTCCCTTGACTCCTTCAACCTCGATTATCGCTTTGGATGGCGAACGGGAGGTAGAAGTAAACGCAACAGACCAACTCGAGCTGTCTTTAAGCCTGGATGGACCAAGAATCGGAGATATCCCCAAGATTTTGCAGGGGGCAATGAAGAAAGGCTTTTTCCGGGTTGGAGGAAAATGGAGCAAAGGGGAGCCAGGGATTTAAGTCCCCCAACCATCTTGACCTTATCCCCCTGCGGTGATACTTTTAATTCATGAAACCCGTTTGGTTAAAAAGAAGAGCTCCTGACCCGGAAGCTCTCCAAAGAATGCGCTCTCTTCTTCTACGCTACGGGCTGAACACGGTCTGCCAGGGGGCGCTCTGCCCAAATCAGGGAGAATGTTTCGGTAAGGGGACCGCAACTTTTCTGATCCTGGGTCGAACCTGTACCCGTAACTGTACCTTCTGCGCCATTCCTTCAGAGGAGCGCCCGCCCGCCCCGGATCCCGGGGAACCGGAGCGAATTGCCCGGGCCACGGCTGAACTGGGGTTAAAACACGTCGTGATCACGTCCGTCACCCGGGACGATCTTCCGGATGGCGGAGCTGCTCATTTTGCCGAGACGGTCAGCGCCTTGAAAAAAAACGGGGCACGGGTCATCGTAGAGGTTTTGATCCCGGATTTCCAGGGTTCTTTGCAGGCCCTGGAGACGGTTGTACATAGCGGGCCGGACATCATCAACCACAACCTGGAAACCGTCCCCCGCCTGTATCCGGAAGTCCGCCCGCAAGCAGATTATCGCAGGTCCCTTCATCTTTTGCAGATGGTCAAGGAGATCGACCCGGGAAAAATTAGCAAGTCAGGCCTGATGCTGGGGTTGGGAGAAGAACGCCAAGAAGTTTTGCAGGTAATGGCGGACCTGCGAGAGGTTTCCTGCGATCTTCTGACCCTGGGACAGTACCTTCAACCTTCGGGCAAGCATCATCCAGTCGTACGCTACATTCCACCGGAAGAATTTGAGGAACTGCAGCGTCGGGGGGAGGACCTGGGGTTTAAAGGTGTCTTTTCCGCCCCCCTGGTGCGCAGCTCCTTCCACGCCGCCGAGATCTTTGAGAAAACACTTTCACCGCAGAGAACGCAGAGATGAATGAAATTCTAAATCCTAGATACGATTTCCTAACCAAATCTAAATCTTCAAAAGGTCAACGGTGCAAAATATCGAGTTTCGAATTTTGACGATCTCGTAAAAAGTAGAATATCCCCTCCCCTGGCGGGAAGGGATGGAGGGGAGGGGGATAAATAACTTGCCGGAATTTCTCGATTCTTCACCCTCACCCCAACCCTCTCCCATCAAGGGAGAGGGGGTATTTTTGACTTTTTATGTCATTTTCGTCATTCCCGCGAAAGTGGGATCCAGTTAATTCAAGCAGTTCTGGACTCCTGCTTTCGCAGGAGTGACGGCTTTTCTGACTTTTTACGATTTCATCAATTTTTATCCTTCGAATTCTGCATTTTTTTGGGTTTTGGATGATGGTGACAGTTTAGCCATTTGAAAATGGCCTGAAAATCCCTCCCGCCCTCCCTTTAGTAAAGGGAGGAGATTAAAGTTCCCCCTTTGAAAAAGGGGGATAAAGGGGGATTTCCTGGGGACTCCTGGCAATTTTCGGGATTTTCAACTTTATTTTTCATAAGGCTAAACAGTTACGGATGATGAAATTTGGGATTTAAAATTGATTTTTCTCTGCGCCCTCAGCGTGCTCTGCGGTGACTATTTTTGGGGAGGATTAAATGCGTTTTAAAGAAAAAGTGGTCTTAATCACGGGTGCGGGTGTGGGCATCGGAAGGGCGGCGGCCCTCCGCTTTGGTAAGGAGGGAGCGAAGGTTGCTATTAACTCTCTCACGCCGGCGCATGGTTTGGAAACACTCCGGCTCTTGAAAGAGGCCGGGGGGCAGGGAGTTTACATTCAAGGAGATGTTTCCAAAGATGCGGATGCGCGGCGCATGGTTCAGGAAACGGTGAAAACCTTCGGCCGTCTGGACATCCTGGTGAATAATGCCGGGATCGTCATCCCTGGAAGAGTAGACAATATGTCAGAAGAGGACTGGGACCGGACCGTCGCCGTCAACCTGAAAGGAGTTTTTTTGGCCTCCAGGTATGCCATCCCGGAGATGCGCAAAGTTGGGGGAGGGGTGATCGTCCACAACGCCTCTGTTGTGGCGATCAAAGGGGTAAAGGAACGGGCAGCGTACACAGCTTCCAAAGGAGGGGTGTGGGCATTGACCAAGGCCATGGCTGCGGACTATATTACCGAAAATATCCGGGTCAATTGCGTTTGCCCCGGCACCATCCACACGCCTTCCCTGGAACGAAGAATTCAGGCGTTTCCCGACCCCGAGAAAGCCAGGATCGATTTTATCGCCCGCCAGCCTATGGGTCGGTTGGGGAAAGATGAGGAGATCGCCGCCGCCATTCTCTTCGCCGCCTCGGATGAAGCGGCCTTCATGAACGGGGCAACCATCGCCGTCGATGGGGGGATGACCATTTAATACTACTCCGACAAATAGCGTTTAGGGCGCGATGCAAGACGGATAGATTGAGCGGTTTGATCAGAAAATCTCCCCTCGCCCCTCTTTTCCAAAGAGGGGGATAACAATTTCCCCCTTTGGCAAAGGGGGAATAAGGGGGATTTTGTGAATTGTCGGAGTAGTATTAATTAGGACGCAGATTTCCGCAGATGTTCGCGGGAAATGATTTCTCGATACAAAAAGACATAAATTTTCTGCTGTTTGTCATTCCGGGCTTGACCAAGCCCGCGCCGGGATTTCTCGATTCCCGCTTTCGCGGGAGAGAATTCTTTTTTATTGAAATCCCTAAAATCTGCGTTTACCCTGTTAGATAGTTTCCATCCGGAAACTCCCTCTCCCCTTGCGGGAGAGGGGCGGGGTGAGGGGGAACTAAAAGGAAAATCTGAGATTCCAAATCGTTGTCACCCCCACCCTTCCCTCCCCCCTCGAAGGGGGAGGGAAAAATTTGGGTTTCCGGATGGACACTAAGTAGCAAATATCTAACAGGGTGAATCTGCGTCCCAATAATTAATCCTTTTATAAAGAGTAAATTTCCCGGTCGCTCAGCGTCGTGAGCCCTTCTTCTTTGAGCGCCCTTTTCGCCTCGGCGATCTTTTCCACATCCAGAACTAAGACGGCCCGCTTCTTGTCTTCGATGACGAAGCCGTAAGCGTCCTCGATGTTGATCTTCCTCTGGCCAAAGACCTTGGCGATGCGGTGCAGTCCCCCCGGGCGGTCATCCATGAGGACGGCTAGGATCTCCCGGTTATTGGCCGGAATGCCCTGCGACCGGATGGCCTCCAGGGCTTTATCGGGCTTATCCACCAGAAACTTCATGACCCCGTATTCGTAGCTGCTGGAGACCGTGAAGGCCCGGATGTTCACTTTCGCCTTGGCCAGAATTTCGGTCACCCGTTCCAGGCGCCCGGTCTTGTTTTCGACGAAGACGGAAATTTGATGAGCCATATTGACCTCCAGAATGAAGAACTTATTTCGCCACAGAGCACACAGAGATCACAGAGATGGCAACAAAATCAAAATCGAAATATCTCACTATAAAATGACAATTTAACTAGCTAATGGGTCAATTTCTCTACCTGGTTTATTCGGGCACTGTACGGACCAAATGACCAGAGAGCCTATTATTTTGGACTTTGGTAGGTAACGTTAGTTTTTGTTTTTTGATTATTATGTCTCTGTGCTCTCTGTGACCTCTGTGGCAAATGTCTTTCTGCTACCTTTTACATTTCTCTCCGGTCGATCACCCGCACGGCTTTGCCCTCGCTCTTGGGCAGGCTATCCGGCTCTACCAGCTCAACTTTGGGCGTAACCAGCAATTCGGATCGTAATGCCTCGGTGATTTCCCGGCGCAGATTTTCCAGTTGCCGGACTTCCCCCCGGAAAAATTCCGGGCGCACCTCCACCCGGATGATCATCTGATCCTGGAAATTCTCCCGCTCCAGGATCACCACGTAGTTTGTGCCCACCGCGGCGATGTTCATCAGAATCGTGTCGATCTGCAAAGGAAAGATATTCACCCCCTTGAGGATAAACATGTCATCGCTCCTTCCCTTGATGCGGCTGATCCGCCGGTGAGTCCGCCCGCAGCGGCAGGGCTCGGGGAATAACGCCGCCAGGTCTTTGGAACGGTAGCGAATCAGCGGCATCGCCTGACGGGTGAGGGTGGTGAAGACTAACTCCCCTTCCTCTCCGTCCGGCAAGACTTTCTGCGTTTTCGGGTCGATGACTTCGATCAGGAAATGATCCTCCCAGAAGTGCATTCCCGATTTCTCGGTACATTCGAAGGCCACGCCCGGCCCGTTCATTTCGGAAAGCCCGTAGGAGTTGAATGCCCCGACCCCGTACATTTCCTCGATCCGCTGCCGGGTGGCGTCCGAGTGGGGTTCGGCGCCGATCAGGGCGATGCGCAGTTTCGTGTCCTTTTTGGGGTCGAGTTCGATCTCCTCGAAAACTTTCCAGAGATGGAGGGCGTAGCTGGGGATGATGTGGATCACCGTCGTCCCAAAGTCCCTCATGAGGGCAATTTGCCGCTTGCTGTTTCCCGAGCCGGAAGGGATCGTCAGCGCCCCCAATCGCTCGGCTCCATACTGGAAACCCAGTCCCCCGGTGAAAAGACCGTATCCCACCATGTTCTGAAAGACATCGTCCCTGCGGACACCGGCCATGTACATGCAGCGAGCTACCAGGTTCGCCCATCCCTCCAAGTCCCCGGGGGTGTGGAAGACGGCTGTCGCCCGCCCGGTGGTCCCGGAGGACGAATGAACCCGGACAATCTTATCCTTCGGAACGGCGATAAACCCGTAAGGGAAGTGCTTCCGTAAGTCTTCTTTCGTGGTGAAGGGCAGACGCTTTAAATCGTCCAGGGTTTTAATCTTCTCGGGGGAGATCCGGTGGGTTTTATAAATTTTAGCATAGGCGGACGACTTCTGGGCCTGCCGGAGGGTTCTCTGGAGACGGCTGAGCTGCAGCCGGCGCAGCTCTTTCACGGGCATCGTCTCGATCTCTCTTTCCCAGAACATTGGAAGACTCCTTTTCAAATAATTTCTCATAACATGAATGAACCGGCCTGTCAAAACATTTGTGACATGTAGCGTTCAGCGATCAGCCAAGAATAATTAAGATGCTCCAGCCCCCATGCTGAAAGCTGAATGCTGATTGCTAAAAGCTTACTTCAAGTTGACAAAAAGAATCGGGGCTGGTACATTTTCTTTCAGGAGCCAGGGTTCCAGTCCAAGGGGGAGTGCCCATGCAAGTCAGCAAACGGATGGTCCGGAAGCTGGTGACCATTCCGCCAAACACCAGCATTCTGAAGGCCATGGAGGTGATGAGGAAGCATTCCATCCGTCACCTTCCGGTCGTGGATGGAAATGATTTCGTAGGCTTCGTCACCGAGGGAGATCTCCGGCAAGCGTCCCTTCTCTCGATGGTCGATAAAGTGTCCATCGAGGATGTGATGATCAAAAACCCCGTGACCATTTCCCCCGAAGCCAGCCTGGAAGAGGCCGCCAAACTCATTTCAACCCGTAAGATCGGGGGGCTGCCGGTAGTTAAAGAGAACAGGCTCGTGGGGATCATCACCATCGTGGATATTCTCCGGGCCTTCATTCAGCTGATGGGAATTCTGAAGTCCAGCTCGCGCGTTGACCTGGTTTTGGGGGAAAAGCCGCATGCCTTCGAGGAAGTCTCTGGGGCCTTCAGAGATCACCGGGCGGAAATCATCAGCGTGGGCATGTCCAGCCATAAAGACCGGAAGAAGCGCATCTATTATTTCCGGCTGGGAAAATGCCGGCTGTACCCGATCGTTGCTTCTCTGAGGGAAAAGGGATATAAAGTTACTTCCGTGACCGAATGACTTGGATGGAGGGAACCACATGATTGATGACACGACCACACCGGAGGAAGCGATTCGCATGGCCATCGAACGGGAAAAGGGGGCCCTTGAATTCTACACCAAGGCCGCCAAGATCGCCAAATACCCGGGGACCAAGCAGATGTTTGAATTCCTGGCCAAGGAAGAGATTAAACATCGCCGGATGCTTGAAGAGGAGTTGAACAAGGATTATTATAAAGAAATGTAAGAAAGCCGATAGGTAAGCGGTATTTTTTGCTTCGCTATGCTCTATGCGCTTTGCTCCATGCCTGTTAATTTGCCTTGCGACTTGCGCCTTCCGACTTACGTCTTATGCCTTACCCCTCGCGCCTTGCGACTTACGTTTTGTGCTCGAGATAGGCTTGAAGTATAGAATATCCAGCATATTGCCTACCCTTTCTTCTTTGAAAACCGCTTGCACCCGCATGCCGACGCGCAGGTTCTCATAATCGGTTTCGCTGATCATATGGGCCAGGCCTGTGTCCGCGCCGTCGAGTTTGATGATCGCGTAGATCAGCGGCGTAGGGACGGGCTGAACGGTGGATGGATAATGCACGATGGTGTAAGTTTGCACCGTCCCGCGATCACCGACTTCCACCCATTTTTCCAGCGGGGAAAAGCATCGACCGCAAACGGAGCGCGGCGGGATGAAAACCACTTTGCACTTCGGGCATCGGATCCCCAGGATTTTTTTATGATCCCGGATCTCGATGAAAAACTTGCTCGTCGTGGCCCCCATGGAATAGCGGTACGGAACCTTCAAATCCTGATGTTCCACGACAGGCTCCAATCCTTCCATCCATTGATCCATTTTCTCCCTCCACGGAAACTCTTCACCGCAGAGCACGCTGAGGACGCAGAGAAACCGCGTTCTCTGCGTCCTCTGCGGTGATCGCTTTTTTAACCTAAACGTTGCATAAAAATCTCGAAAAACATCACCCCCACCCCCTGAACCATGTTAGGTTCAGGGCATTGTCCTGCACCCTACGTGGTGCAGGGCTTCCCTCCCCCCTCCGAGGGGGAGGGTGAGGGTGGGGGGGGCAAAAGTCACCAGAGGTGAAGTCTAGCTGCCATCTATAAAAAGCACTTCTGCCACCTGAATTAAAGGATACAAAGAATATTTTGGAAAAATTTTTTGCAACAATAAAGTTAATCCTCAATTGCTTTGAAATACAGAATATCCACCAGGCTCCCCTTCCGGTTCTCCCGGAACACAGCCTTCATCGGCATGCCGATTCTCAGCTTGTTCAAGTTTGAGGCCGTGACGAAGTGCTGTAAACGAGTGGCCGCACCCTTCAGCTCGATGAACCCATACCCGTAAGGAATGGGGCGTTCTTCCCCGGTCAGCGGGTCAAGGAAGGGGAACTGGACAATGGTGTAACCCCAGAGGGTTCCCTCGTCCCCCAAATCCACCCAATCCGTATTTCGCACGAAACAATAACCACAGGCTGGACGGGGCGGGACGAAGATCCTCTGGCACTTCGGGCAGCGAATGCCCATGATCCGCTTTTCCTCCTTCAGCTTTTTTAAAAAATGGCTGGCATAACGGCCGGCAGAGTATTCATAGGGAAAATTGGCGTTGAACTCCGCCACCAAGAGAGCGCCTCCCTTTTCGCTCATCTTCTTTACCTCCTGATCTCGCATAACTCGAACCTCCTCACCCCCCGAAGCTGTGAAATAATCTCCTAAATCACCCCCACCCCCTGAACCATGTGAGGTTCAGGGCATTGTCCTGCACCCTACGTGGTGCAGGGCTTCCCCTCCCCCATCAAGGGGGAGGGACTCTGTTTCTTATTTCAATATGTTTACCCTCTCCCCGGGCGGGAGAGGGTAGGGTGAGGGGGTATATTCCAAATTTTTCACAGCTCCCCTCTCCGCTGAGGGGAGAGGATGGGCTGATTTGCCTACGGGGTCTTAGAAAGAATCATGACATCCGACCACCAGCTTCCCCCGAACCCGGTGGCCATGGCCCGCTTTACGTTGGGGACCTGCCGTTTTCCCCCTTTGCCCATGATTTGAATGGCGGCCTCCGCCACCCGAATCATGGCTGTCGCTCCGATGCAGTTGGTGGACAGGACTCCCCCCGAGGGGTTGACCGGCAACTCACCATCCATATAAGTGGCCCCCGAGTCAATCAGCCTTCCTCCCTCCCCCGGACCGCAGAAACCCGCCGCTTCATACCAGGAAAGCTCGGCAAATGTGCAGGGCTCGTACAACTCCGCAACGTCCAAATCCCGGAGTGGGTCTTTTATGCCGGCAATCGTATAGGCCTCCTCCGAGGCCGACCGCAGGGTCCGAAGGTTCATGAGCATTTCCAGGTCGCCGCCAAAAGGTTGATCATGCCGGGTAACTCCGGCAATCACCCAAGCCGGATTCGTACAAATTTTCTTGGCCTTCTCCTCAGATGCGAAGATCATCGCGCATGCTCCGTCCGAGGTCGGGCACATATCCAGCATCTTGATGGGGTAGGCGAGCATCCTGGATTGCAGGACATGCTCTACCGTCATATCCAGCTTGAGATGGGCATGGGGATTATTGATGGCGTTCTTGCGGTTCTTCACCGCTACTTTGGCGGCCTGCTCTTCGGTAATCCCGTACTTGTGCATATAGGCCGTGGCGGAAGCTGCGAAGGAGCCGATGGCCCCCGACATGGTCGCCCTTTCCCAGAGAGGATCGGCCTGGAAAATCAGTCCGGCGGTCGTTTCCCCTTCCGATTGCTTCTCCCAGCCAATGGTCATGACGGTGTCGAAGAGACCGGAAGCCACGTGGTAATACCCCCCGAGGGCCAGGGAGCTGCCGGTCGTTCCACCCGTGGTAATCTTCATTCCATGTTTGAGAAAAGAGCCGGCGGCGTCGGCCGACCACATCTCCGTGAAGAAGATTCCCTCAAAATGCTCCATGTTGCCGATGACCACCGCGTCAACCTGCTCCGTGGTCATTTTGGCGTCATCCAGGCAACGGCGGACCGCTTCGTTGATCATCTCTACGATATTTACATCCGGGCGCTTGGACCGGTGGTCCGTCTGCCCCGTGGCCACGATGGCTACATTTCTTTTTGATCTCCTGGCCATGGTCCTTATACCCCCTTTTCCATAACGACCACACACTGGCCTTGCCCGCAGGGGCCGCAGTGCCCCTGGGCCAGGGCTCGTTTGGCGCCGTCCACCTGGCGCTTGCCGGCTTGGCCCATGAGTTGCAGCGCGGCCTCGGCCACCCGGATGGTTCCGGCCACGGTGACGGGATTGCCCGACAATACCCCCCCTGAGGGGTTGACCGGCAGCTCGCCGTTTATGGCCGTGATTCCTCTTTCGACCATCTTTCCCCCTTCGCCGCGCTTACAAAAGCCCATGCCCTCGAGCCAGAGAGGCTCCTGGTAAGAGTAATAATCGGAAAGCTCCACCAAGTGGATCTCCTTTCGGGGATTGGCAATGCCGGCCATCTGGTAGGCTTTCTTGGCCGCGGCATTTAACGAGGCGACCTCCGCCAGGTCCCGATCCCCGAGGTAGAAAGAGTCCAGCCGGCTGGCGATCCCCGTAATCCAGGCCGGGTTGCGGGCCCACTTCTTCGCCTTGCCCTCAACCGCCAGGATCATGGCGCAGGCGCCGTCAGTTATCGGGTAGGCATCCAACTCTTTGATGGGGTTCGCCAGCATCCGCGAACTCATTACCTGCCCGACCGTCACCTCCATCGCCCGATGGGCCAAAGGATTCCTCTTCCCGTTTCCCAGGTTCTTCACGGACACCCGGGCGCACTGTTCCTCCGTGATCCCATATTTGTACATGTACCGCTTGGCCTGCAGAGCACAGGTAGAGAGCTCATCGAACCCCATGATCCTCTGGTAGAGCGGGTCAAACATGGCATTGTTGATCTCATGCGGCGACCCTTCGGACATTTTGCAATGGGACACGAGAAGACAGGAATCATAGC
>Ga0315288_10012419_pt1 | contig 10710 bp, 5 predicted proteins | sample YL17G11_20_MG_FD_203454 | JGI IMG/M metagenome (GOLD analysis project Ga0315288, IMG submission 203454) | Sediment microbial communities from Yellowstone Lake, YNP, Wyoming, USA - YL17G11_20 | ecosystem: Environmental > Aquatic > Freshwater > Lake > Sediment | place: USA: Wyoming | collected...
CCCTCCCCCCTGGAAGCCCTCCCACGGGCTGTCCCTATGGAACCATATTTCCCACGTTTTGGGAATATACAAGACACGAAGACGCCAAAACAGACTTGAGAAAGTGAGACTTGAATCTTGAGGAAAAGACAAAGCAGAAGATGGGGCGCGCGGAAATGCGCGCCCCATCTTTTTGTTGATATATTTTCGCAAGCCTCGCTTCCGCAAGTTTTGCTTTCCGTGCTTTCCGTGGCAAGCCTCTAGCACAACTGTCCCCCCGGCTGTGCGCGATGCGGTCCGCATGGTGAAACGGCGCTGCTCTACGGGCTGAGGCCTGGAGAGACGATTGTAGGGGCGGATCCATCGGTGGTATATCGGATGACGCCGCTCTCGTCGACAAAAAACCCCCGTGTGCCGGTGACACCTGGGACGTTGGGAACTGCAGTGGCGGCCCAAGTGTTCGCATCCGGAGTTCCGATGATGGTTATCCTGTACCCACGGCTGATGCCCGCGCCGAGGGTTGAGATAATGTACGGATGAGTCGCGTTGCTCAACTGGGCGAGAGTGCCGTAAGAGTTTGTGCCGCTGTCCTTGCGGTATTTCTCTTGTGCGACGGAGAGCACTCTGATAAAACTCAGTGCCAGAGATGTGTTCTCCCTCATATCCGAACGTGTCACGATAACCGGTCCGCCGATATGGATGATGCGCCAGTTGCCGTCTTCTTTACTGAATTCAGCTAAGATGTCTGTGTCTTTCAAATCGATGGCGTTTATCGTCCGGACGACGATCTTGCCGGTATTGCCGTCAAGCTCTTCCCCCACGACGACGAAACTCGGTTCTGTGAATTGGTTTTTGACCTGACCCAGCCAATGGCTGCTCACCATGCTCGACATTTTCTCGGAGGCGATCATGAATTCTTTGTATATTGGCCCGAGGGTCTTGGCATTCTTGAGCTGGATTTTGTCGCAATATGTGTTGAGTTCCTTGCTGCCGCTGTTGCTGTGATGAAGCACTGCGAAGGAGGAAGCAAACGCCGCTACTACGATAACGGTCACAATGACAATTACCAGCGGCTTTGCGGATTTGAGGTGGTTCATTTTTCTGTCTCCCATGGAATGCGATGGAAGTCCGAGCAACCCTTCACGCCGTGCGCCATCTGACGCCGCATACGGGCATAAGAATTTATCGACACGAGGGAACGAAATGTTGAGGCAGAAAAAGGGCTGCGGCGCGTTGGCCCGCCGCTCGGCATGCTTCTGTTTTCGTCGGCGTCCATCCGTAGTCATCTGAGGCATGAAATCTTTGCTTTCTTGGCGTTTTGGCGGTGAAAGCAAACGAAAAACGAAAAACAAAAAACAAAAAATCCAATTCCTTCCCTTTTCGTTCTTCCATCGTTCTTCACATCATCCGCGGCCATCTACGGCTGCGTTCTGTAGCCGCACGGTTTACCGTGCCCCTTGTTTTGTAGCGGCATGGTTTACCATGCCCGCCAAGTCGTTGGCAAGGCAAGCCTTGCCGCTACATAATTCTTTGCGTTCTTGGCGTCTTGGTGGTGAAGGCCAATCCGTGAAATCCCCGAATTAACCTTGACTTTGCGGGAATGCAGTTTTACAATTCATAAATTATGAAATGCGTTTCAGCGGGCCCCGGGGGTCAGACCCCTCCCGTCCCCCGACCTTTTATCTGTGAGAATAGTGAGGAATGTCGGGGTCCTCTTTGGCGTCTGACCCCCTCGGCTGGACCCGGCGGGCGCGAAGACGTTGTCGTGAATAGCCGAAATCTTTCATGCAGGAAACTGTAGAACCAGTTGAAATCCAGCCTCCGCCGAAGGAACATTCCGTCGGGCGCGCGGTCGTGCGCTCGGCGGGGATGATTGGGCTGCTCACGCTCCTGAGCCGCGTGATGGGCCTTGCGCGCGACATGGGCGGCGCGAGCATTTTCGGCGCGGGGCCGGAGTGGGACGCCTTCGCGTTCGCGTGGATGTTGCCGAACCTTTTCCGCGAACTCTTCGGCGAGGGCGCGCTGAACGCGGCGTTCGTGCCGGTCTTCTCCGACTACCTCGTCAACAAGACGAAGGAAGACGCGTGGCGGCTCTTCAATGTGGTCGCATCTGCGCTTGTCCTCGTGCTCGCCGCGATAGCGGTGGTGTGCATCGCGGGGTCGTTTCCGGTGGAGTGGGTTCTCACCGCGCGCAAGGGCGCGAGCCTCGCGCTGCAGTTCTCGCTCATAAGGATTCTCTTCCCGTATCTCCTGCTGATTTGCCTGGTGGCGCTGGCGATGGGGCTGCTCAATTCCCTGCGCCATTTCACCATGCCGGCGTTCGCGCCGGTGGTGCTGAACCTTTTCTGGCTGGCGGGGATTTTTCTCGTCGTGCCGAACTACGGGCACAACCTCCACGAAAAGATTACAATCCTCGCGGTACTGATTCTCCTGAGCGGTTTCGCGCAGGTGGCGATACAAATCCCGCCGATTTTGCGCAGCGGCGTGTCGCTTAGGCCGGTGTTCGATTTCCGGCATCCGGGCCTCAAGAAAATCGTGACGCTGCTGCTGCCGCGGTTCATCGGGCTTGCGCCGGTGAAGATAAACGTCTTCGTGGACGGCATCATTGCGATGACGCTTGCGCGGACGGGCGCGAACTCCGTGCTTTACTACGGCAACCGGATGATGCAGTTTCCGCTGGCGATAATCGGGATTGCGATGGCGACGGCGATCTTCCCGATTCTCGCCCGCTACGGCGCGCGCAACGAGATTGGCAACATCAAGAGGGCTGCGGCGCAGACGCTGCGGCTTACCCTGATTATTTCCGTGCCGGCCTCTCTGGGGCTGGCGTTCCTGGCCAGGCCCATCATTCAACTATTTTTCCAACTCGGCGAATTCACGCCGGAAGCCGTCAGCCGCGCCTCCGCGGTGCTCGTGTTCCTCGGGGCGGGCGTATGGATTTTCTGCTGCCTGCAAATCATCACGCGCGTCTTCTATTCCATCGGCGACACGAAGACGCCGACGAAAATCGCCGTGAGCACGATGGTCCTGAATTTGATTCTGAACCTTTGCCTCGTGCGCGTCTTCGATGCGGCGGGGCTTGCGCTCTCCACGACGATTTGCGCGGTGATTAACATGGTGGCCCTGGTTTACGCGCTGAACGCAAGGGGCATACAGGTGTGGGGCGAGAGGCTGCCGGGCTTCGCGCTTAAACTGCTTGCCGCGGCGGGGGCCATGACCGTTGCCGGATTGGCGGTGCTGCACTTCCTGCCTGAAAGTTCGCACAAGATGGGGCAGTTGATAAGCCTGTTCGTGCCGCTTGCCGTGTCCGCCGCGGTGTTCTTCCTTGTCGCGTGGGCCTTGAGAATCCAAGAACTCACCACGCTCCTTCAAGCCATCTTCACGCGAAAGAAGGCTTGAGGTCTGAGGCTTGAGGAAGTGAGGCTTAAGGAAATGAGGTCTGATCGCGGCGCGATTCCATTCGAGTTTTTTGCTCAGCACTCAGGTCTCACTGCCTCAAGCCTGCTTTAATCTTTGACCGCGCGCGACGCCGGGTGTATGATAGTTATTCACATCCGGCCACTTGACGAGGAGACTTGCATGGACGACAGATTGTTTTCCGAGCGCATAGACGAAAACCGCCCCTGCTACAACTATTACCAGTTCTCGCCGCGGTTCCGCGCGGATTTTGCCAAACTTCTCAACGAGACCGCGTCTCCCGCGATAATCGGCGCATTGCAGCATTTCGTCGAGATGAGCAAGGGCGTAAGATACGCGAAGATCGACGACCTGTCCCCCGCATCAGTGTACCAGTTCATCAACACCGCGCCAGCGGTTTATTTTCTTGACCTCGTCGAAAGGTTCATTCATCTCTATCGCGATGCGTGGCCGCCCGCCGAAAGGGCGGCGCGCGTGAAGGACCTCGTGGACGCGGTGAACCATCTGTTCGACCAGTACAACATCGGCTGGGTGATTGTGGGGCAGACCGTCGCGCAGCGCGATTCCATATACTTCGACGCGAAGGTCGTGCGCAAGGCTTACCGCCTGCTTTTTGCGGCGGGATTCGAGCCGGCGCTCGCGGCGTTTGAGGGCGCGCTGGAGGCGCTGAACGCGAAACCGCCGGACCATCAGCGCGCGCTGTCGCATGCGGATGCGGCGCTGGCGCTTTCGCTGAAGGAACTTCTGCACAGGTACAAGGACTCCGGCCTGTGGGACGGCATGACCTCGCGGCAGGCGGTTGACGGGGCGGCGGCGCTGCCGAATTTCCCGCGCGAGGCGACCGAGGCCGGGCGGCTGGTGGTCTCGCTCATTTCCGGCGCGGCCGAGATGCTGCGCACCATGCCCGGCGCGGAGAAGTTGAAGGAGGGCGTTTTCACGCCGCGGCACGCCTGCGCAACGTTCGCGGTCAACATCGTCGGCGCGTACATAATTCTCCTGCTGCAACTCAACAAGGACCTCGTCGCCACCGGCGAGATGAGCGAGTGGGACATGTTCGCTTGAATGCGTGCGGCCGGGAAAGTTGCCGCTGATTCCGGTTGCCGGAAATATTGCAAGTGTTTTGATAAAATATGCGCCTGATAGTATAAGGTATGTAGCCGCCATGGGTGAAGCGGCAATGCGGCCATTGGCATTCGCGCAGGTTGTTGCTCCCACGGATTTTCCGGGGGCATGCGGGGATATATTTGAACGGGCACTAATAGAGGAGGCTTGCGATGTCATCATTACAAAAGATTGCTTTTACGCTGATGGTTTGTCTGTTCGCCGTCGTCTGCATTGGCGGCGTGATTGCGGCGGAAAACGGAGCGTGCTCGTCGGCGGCCGGGAATACCGGCAAACCGCATGGTTACACTGACGGGCAGGTGTTCAGCCCGGACCCGACGCGCGTGGCGTACACGGGCATACCTGTTTCGTCGCCACCTGAACCGGCCAATCTGACGGTGAATAAAACGGCGCTGGGATCATCCACATCAGTTCCAATATTTTGGGACGCGTCTCGCAACTGCAGTCCTGATAGGAGACATTGCGCCAGCGTGTTTCCGACGGAAGAAGGGCAGTGCATGATGTTGGATGGAAACATGGGAAAGTCTTACAAGAGGATTGGCGGCCAGGTTTTCAGCCCAGATTCGAAACATATTGGGTACATAGTAGAATCCGGCGGCAAACGCTTTGTGGTGGTGGATGACAAGGAGGGCAAGCAGTACGACGACATTGGGAAGGAAACGCTGGTCTTCAGCCCCGACTCGTCGCGAGTGGCTTACACCGGTGTATCTGCTGCGGCGGGAACAGAGTGTTGTGTTGTGGCGGACGGGGTAGAGGGTAAATGGTATCCCGCTGCGGACAAACCGATCTTCAGCCCCGACTCAAAGCATGTGGCCTATTACACCGGCAGCGAGTACGGAAAAACCATGACGGGTCCCAAGATGGTTAGCGGGAAGGGGGTCATCGTTGTGGATGACAAGGAAGTGCGACAATTCGACGAGGTTGGTGATCTTGTTTTTAGCCCCGATTCGGCGCACTGGGCGTGCATTATCATGGTGGGAAAGCAATACCTGGTGGTACAGGACGGTGTTGACGGCAAACCATATGACTGGATAATGGGGCCGCCAATCTTCAGCCCGGATTCAAAACACATGGCATATATAGCCGGATCGGAAGGAAAGCGGTTTGTGGTTCAGGACGGCGTTGAGGGTAATGGATATGATGTTATCATCGCGGGGGGCTTTGGTGCGCCTGTCAACCAGACTGATGTCATGCCCGTATTTAGCCCCGATTCCCAGCACCTTGCTTATGTCGCTAAAGATGGAGATAAATATCTCATTGTCCAGGACGCCGTGGAGGGAAAGAAGTATAGCAAAAAAGTTTCACGGCCGGTTTTCAGCCCCGATTCGAAGCACCTGGCTTATGGCGCAACCGATGCCGACGGGGCCTGTATTGTGCAGGACGGTGTTGAGGGGCCTAAATATTCGGATATCTCACGAGTAACCTTCAGTCCTGACTCGTCTCGTCTAGCGTATGCCGCCGTTATCAAGTATGGCGAGGAGTGCGTTATGGTGGACGGCGTCGAGGGGACACATTACTTTGCAATAGGTGACATCGTGCAGACGACCCCCAACGGGCAGGCAACGGGTGTGGGTATAGTCTTTACTCCTGACTCGAAGCGCATAATATGCGCGGGAAAAACCCAGGGTGGCAAGTGCTTTATCATTATCGATGGTGTCACGGGGAAAGAGTATGAGAGAGTGTTGGACTTGAATATCAGCCCAGATGGCAAGCACGTCGCATACCGCGCACTATTAGGCGGCTTGTGGGTCTATGTTATAGATGGGCAGGAAATTGGCGAACCGGAGGAGAAGCCCGTTACTGGTTTGATATTCGATTCGCCCACGAAGTGCCACGGGATAATTCAAAAAGGCTCTACGGCATTTCTTATCGAAATCGAGATTGCGCCGTGATGTTGGCCTGCAACGAAACGCGTGGTTATGTTTTTATGTAGAATAGAGGAGGCTTGCGATGACATCATTCCAAAAGATTTTCGTCATGTCACTTCTGGCCGCGTCGGCGGTCGCACTTGCGGGGAGCCTGATTGTCGTGGCGGATGAGGCTGTGCCCACGCCGTCTGACACTGGGAACCTGAAAGTATCTATAAGGGAGGTAGGCTCAATCGTCCAGCCGATAGAGGATCCTGAGAAAGTGCCGCAGGAGAGCGGGGTAAGTTTTGTGCTCCCAATTATGTGCAGTCCGGACGGATGGCATGCTGCCGCCGCCATAAGGACAGAGGCGGGTTCGTACGTTAGACTGGACGGGGTTGATGGGAAGCATTATGAGAAGATTTCAGATGGCCCGTTTTTCACCCCGGATTCGAAACATCTTGGGTATATAGCAGAGTCCGGCGGCAAATGCTTTGTGGTAGTGGATGACAAGGAGGGCAAGCAGTACGACCGCATTGCCGCTGGGACGCTGGTGTTCAGCCCGGACTCGACGCGGGTGGCATACGTCGGCATGTCTGTTACGTCGGGACAACAAGCGTGTGCAGTGGTGGACGCGGTAGAGGGCAAATGGTATCCCGCCGTGAACAAGCCAATCTTCAGTCCCGACTCGAAGCATGTGGCGTATCTTACCGGCCAGAAGCAGCAGAACGTGCCCCTCGCGGGGATGCTGCCGGGAAGCGGTTTTATCGTTGTTGACGGTAAGGAAGTGAGGCAGTTTGACAAAGCCAATGCGTTTGTTTGGAGCCCGGATTCGGCTCACTGGGCGTGCGATATCACGGTGGGAAACCAGCATCTGGTGGTACAGGACGGCGTTGACGGCAAACCGTATGAGTGGATACTCTGCCCGCCAATCTTCAGCCCTGATTCAAAACACCTGGCCTATATAGTCAGGGCTGAAGGAAAGGAGATGGTGGTTAAGGATGGCGTTGAGGAAAAGGGGTATGACCGGATAAGCCCGAAAGTTGACAATGTAACGGGGGCCCGGAACATTACGATGGTGTTCAGCCCCGATGGGCAGCATCTTGCATACGCCGCACAGGATTTCGAGGGATTTTTTGTTGTGCAGGATGGCGTGGAGGGGAAGAAGTATGCCGGAGGCGCTTCACTTCCTATATTCAGCCCGGACTCCAAACACACGGCTTACATCGCAACCGGCGCCACCGGTGCATCGTGTCTCGTGCAGGACGGCGTTGAGGGGCCGAAATATTGGAGCATTTCGCAGATAACTTTTAGCCCCGATTCCTCTCGTCTGGCGTATGCCGCCGCTGGCAAAAGTGACATGTGCGTTGTCCTGGACGGTGTCGAGGGGAAAAAATACAAGAAGATTGACTATGCGATAGACGTGGTAGGTGGCGGGGACGACGGCGGCCATGGCATAACCTTCACTTCCGACTCGAAACATATAATATATTTTGCGAAAACTGCGGAGGGAAGTGGGTTTGGCGGCGGCAAGATGGTGGTTGTTGTGGATAGCGTCGAGGGCAAGGAGTACGCCGGGAGGATATGCAACATGCGCGTGAGCCCTGATGGAAAACATGTAACGTATTTTGCTTCTCTGGGCCAGCAGGGATTCTGCGTTGTGGACGGAACCGAGGTTCAACTGTTGACACTCGCGCCCTTGAAGGGATTGATCTTCGATTCACCGACAAAGTGCCATGGGATATTGAAAAGCCGTACAAGGGCGTTCCTCATCGAAATCGAAATTGCGCCGTGATGTTGCCTGCGCATGGCACACATAATTATGGTAAAATGATGTTTTTCTGTTGTTCAACGTTTCTGTCTTTGAGGCAATGAAGCAACCATGGGAAGCCCGAATCCGGAAAACCAGAATAAGAAGCGCCGCCCCAGCCGCCGCGCCAAGCAGCCGGAGCAGCCTGAGACCACGATATTCCACGCCACCGGCGGCACGCCGATACCGGCCATTAATCCGGCCACGGCGCTGCCTGTTGTGCCGCTGAGAGACCTGGTTGTGTTCCCGCACATCGTCGCGCCGCTCTTCATCGGGCGCGAGCGTTCGGTGGCCGCGGTCCAGCACGCCACGAAAACCGGCCAGCCGGTCATCGTCGTGGCGCAGCGAACAAGCGCCGCCGACTACCCGGAGTCGAAAGACTTGTACACCATCGGCACGCTTGCCCGCATAATCCAAAGCCTCCGCGCGCCCGACGGCACGATGAAGATTTTCGTCGAGGCGCTCTGCCGCGTGCGCATCACCGAATTCCTCAACGAGGGCAAGTATCCGGCGGCGCTCGCGGAAAACATCCGCGAATCCGAAGAGCGGACGCCCGAGGCCGAGGCCATGGGCCGCATCGTCGCGCAGCGGTTCGACAAGTATCTCACGCTCAACCCCGCGCTTCCGGATAAGGCCAGCGCGCTCCTCCACGACGCGCGGACGCTCGGACAGGTGGCGGACATCGTCGCCGCGCACCTGACCATTCGCATCGACAGGCGGCAGGCGGTCCTTGAAATCCTCGACCCGATGGAGCGCGCGCGGGCGGTGGTCGAAATTCTCGACACCGAAATCCAGATACTCACGATCCAGAAAAACATCGAAGCGCAGGTCCGCGAGAAAATCACCAAGACGCAGAAGGACTTCTACCTGAAAGAGCAACTCCGCGCAATCGAGGAGGAACTCGGCGGCGCGGACCCGGAACAGCAGGAACTCAAGGAACTCAAGCGGCAGATCCTCGACGCGAAAATGAGCGAGGAGGCGGAGAAGGAGGCGCTGGTGGAGCACGCGAAACTCGCGCGCACGCCGTCAATCTCGCCGCAGGCCGCGGTGCACCGCAACTACATCGAGTGGCTAATCGCCCTGCCGTGGAACAAGCGCACGGAGGACAAACTCGACATCGCCCACGCCGCGAAAATCCTCGACGAGGACCACTACGGGCTTGAGAAGCCGAAGGAGCGCATCCTGGAATACCTCGCGGTGCGCAAACTCACGCAGAAGATGAAAGGCCCAATCCTTTGCTTCATCGGCCCGCCGGGAACGGGCAAGACCTCGCTCGCCCGCTCGATAGCGCGCGCGATGGGGCGCAAGTTCGTGCGCCAGTCGCTCGGAGGCGTGCGCGACGAGGCGGAAATCCGCGGCCACCGCCGCACCTACATCGGCGCTCTGCCCGGCCGCATAATCCAAGGCCTCAAAAAGGCCGGCACGCGCAATCCCCTTTTCCTGCTCGACGAGGTTGACAAACTCGCCAGCGATTTCCGCGGCGATCCGTCCGCGGCGCTGCTCGAGGTGCTCGACCCGGAGGAAAATTATTCCTTCAGCGACCACTTCCTCGAAGTGGAGTTCGACCTTTCCGACGTGTTCTTCATTTGCACCGCGAACTTTGAGGGCGCAATCCCGCCGGTCCTGCGCGACAGGATGGAAATCATACACCTGTCCGGCTACACGGAGATGGAGAAGACCGAAATCGCGCGCCGCCACCTCATCCCCAAGCAATTGCAGCGCCACGGGCTTGAGGATTACAAAATCGAAATCGACAAGAGCGGCATGGATATACTCATTTGCCAGTACACGCGCGAGGCCGGCGTGCGCAACATGGAGAAGGAACTCACGGCGCTCCTGCGAAAAATCGCGAAGGAAGTAGTCGAGTCCGCGGCGAAAAAGCCCGCCGGAACGAAACAGCGCAGGACGTTCGTCATCAGCGAGAAGAACATCGAGAAATATCTCGGCGTGCCGCAGTTCCGCGAGCCGGCGATAGAATCGGACCGCGGTGTCGGCATCGCCACCGGGCTTGCGTGGACGGAGGCGGGCGGCACGATACTCTCCATTGAGGCCACGCGCATGCCCGGCAAGGGGCAACTGACGCTCACGGGAAAACTGGGCGACGTGATGCAGGAAAGCGCGCGGGCGGCGCTGTCGTACGCGCGGGCGCACGCGGCGCGATTTGGCATTGACAAGGCGTTCTACGAGACGACGGACATCCACGTCCACGTGCCCGAAGGCGCAATCCCGAAGGACGGGCCGAGCGCGGGGATACCGCTGGCGGTGGCGCTCATCAGCGCGCTCACGGGCGAGCCGATACGGCGCGACATCGCAATGACCGGCGAAATCACTCTGCGCGGGCGCGTCCTGCCGATTGGCGGCGTGAAGGAGAAGGTTCTTGCCGCGCACCGCGAAGGAATCCGCATTGTGATCCTGCCCAAAGACAACCGCAAGGATTTGAAGGACATTCCGCCGGAAGTGCTGGACGCGATGAAATTCATTTTCGTCGAGGAGATAGACGAGGTCTTCCCGAAGTTGTTTTTGCGCAAGCACCGC
>Ga0315288_10012420_pt1 | contig 10710 bp, 9 predicted proteins | sample YL17G11_20_MG_FD_203454 | JGI IMG/M metagenome (GOLD analysis project Ga0315288, IMG submission 203454) | Sediment microbial communities from Yellowstone Lake, YNP, Wyoming, USA - YL17G11_20 | ecosystem: Environmental > Aquatic > Freshwater > Lake > Sediment | place: USA: Wyoming | collected...
ATCAAAACGATTCCCCAGACGGCCCCTATCCATTTGAGCCATCGCGCAGACCCGTTTTCCACGAGAGCCAGCACGGAACGCGCCGTCAGTATTGCGAGGCCCGGGTAGATCGGCAACAGGTACACGTGACGCTTGCCGATCGACAGGGTGAAGAACACGAACGCCGGGATGACCCACGCGAGAAGCAGACGCATGCCGTCGCCTTCCCGACGCTGTTTCCACACATAAATGATCGTCCACGGCAGGAACAGCCCCCAGGGAAGCATCCCAAACGGAATGTTGTAAAGATAGAACCAGGGCGGCTGCGCCTTGCTCACGCCAAGAACGAGACGGCCGACGATCTGATTGAACATCTCGCCACCCATCGATGCTCCCGCTGCCGTCTCCGTTGCAGCGGGAAGGGCCATTCGCGCCGGTATGAACCACAGAAGCACGAGGCCGATGGACATCAGGAATCCCAGAAGCCAGTGTAGCGCTCGACGATCCTGCCTCCGCCGCCAATAGAAAACCAGGATGAAAAGTGCGGGGAACACAAGCGCAACCGGACCTTTTGTGTACAGCCCGAGCGTCACGGCGCCGTATAGGACCAGAAGCCAGTGCGTCCGCCGCGACTCGTACCATCGCCAGAAGGCGCAAAGGACCACGGTCATCCAAAACGTAAGCAACATATCGGTCCGGACGGAGCGCGCCTCACTCCAGAAGAAACCCATGGTCATCAGGACCAGCGCCGACCAAAAGCCGGTCCCGGGCCCGAATAGGCGGCGCGCCAGGAGGTATGTGAGCAGCACCGTTACCAGGGCCGCTACGCCGGAAGGCGCACGCGCCGAGAACTCGGTCACGTCACCGAAGGGAAGCGACGTGAGCACAATCGCCCAGAATAAGAGGGGGGGCTTTTCTTTGTAGGGTTCTCCGTTCCATCGGGGAACGAGGTAATCCCCCGACTGCATCATCTCTCGCGGCACCTCGCCGAACCGCGGCTCGTCCGCGGGCCACAGATCGTATCCCCACGTATTGAAAAAGAAGAGGATCGCAGCCAGGGCAACGAGGCCGAGCAACTGCAACCGAGAAATGGACATCGAGTATCCCTCTTCGATACTCGTGCTCGCAATCGAGCATGCAGTCACAATCGCATTCGTCTTCCGAGACAACGCCGAGAGCGATTACTCACGAAAATCGATTGCGAGTACGATTACGAGCACGAAGGGTCAAGCATCGGCTGCGGGCGCTTCCGTGCCCTCTCGCGCATGATACACAAACCACAGGTTCCGTGCGTAAATGAAAATGCTTGCTGTCATGCCGATTGAGTTGACCCAGTCGCGCTGCTGCACGAAACTTGGCGCCTGACACAATGCCGCGCCAAGGCTGAGATACCAGAATGCCGCAGGCACGACGCTCTTGCCCTTTATCTCGGTCACCAGCCACTGGATGAAGAAACGGAGGAAAAACATCACCTGGCCTACGCCCCAGACCTTCAGCCAGAACCAGTTCTGTGCGGCCTTTGCGGGATCGAGCATGCGGTTCTCCTGGATTTCCCAGACCCAGACGATGACGGTGAACACGACCGCCACGGCGGCAATCAGGGCCGCGACCACATGTACGGCTACATTCAACTTCTTGGTAAGGGCGCCTCGTTCGCGCCAGACATGCGCCAGGTTGCGCGAATAGACGAGGATGTTGAAACAGACGCCGAACGCCGCCCCCGGCGAAACAACCAATACGTCGTATGCGAACAGCATCAACGCGCCGATGCTGCTCATGTACCAGAACGCGACCGGGATTACGCTTTGCTTTTTGCGTTCCGAGGCGATCCATTGCACCCAGAACCTGCCATAGAAAATCAGGCCGCCGACAGATCCCAACACGGCCGCGACTGCCGCTGCCATGCTACTCTTCCCCTTCGACTTTGAACGTCACGTAACGCTTCTTGAGCCAGCGCACGCCGATCAGGTCATGGATGCCCCGCCAGAGACGGTTGTGTATGCCATATTTCGAAACCCCGTGGATTCGAGGATGGTGGGTGACCTCGCACTCGGCAATCGCGAAGCCGGCGGTGCGCATCATCACCGCAAAGAACCGGTGTGCGCCGTTGAATGGAACGATGTGTTCGATGCAGCGGCGACGGAACCCCTTCGAACCGCAACCGGCATCCCGGATCCCATCCTAGAGGATCGCCTCGCGGACCGCGTTTGCGATGCGGCTTGACGCTTTGCGCACCCAGGTGTCGTTCCGCCTGGCCCTGTAACCGCATACGCAATCGTATTCCTTGAGCAGGTCGAGCATCTTCGGAAAATCACATGGGTCATTCTGAAGATCGCCATCGAGCGTGAGGATGAACTCGCCCCGGGCGCGGCGCATACCGGCCACGAGCGCCGCGGATTGGCCCCGATTCTGAACCAGATGAACCGGCCGGATGCGCGGGTTCCGCTGGCGGGTGCGCTCGAGCCGTTCTCGCGTGCCGTCGGTGCTGCCATCATTGACGAAGAGGCACTCGTAGTCGTAATCGGGAAGCTTCTCGAAAACAGCCTCGATTCGTTCCGCAAGAGCGGACACGTTCTCTTCTTCGTTATAGAACGGCACGACGACCGATATGAGCGTCTTCACGGCGAACCCCTTCTGCAATGTAACCTCGCATTATACAGGCTCGGCATGCCCGGAGGAATTCCGCCACTGCATTATGGCCTCGGCTCCCTTCCCTGCGACGCGATCGCCGAGCGGATCGCCGCAAGCAACCGTTCCGGTTCGTCCGTGCCGAGAATGAACCGCTTCCCACTATTGAGGACGACCAGCACACCCCGCCGCCCAGAGACGTTGTAGAGCCATCCTTTAGGCCCCCAGTGAATTCCCCAAGCGCCGATCCCGCGCATCTTCCATGGCTCAGCGCCGGTAATGTCGGCCAAGGCGACCGACTTCCGGATCAGTCCCGGCCCGAACGACCACCGGAGGCGCCCGTCGCGGATCTCTATCGTCATCGTGCTGAACAACAGCATGCAGAGAACAAGAATCGCGAGGAGAGTTCCGACGGGCATCGATTGCCCTGCTTTCCCAAGGGCGATGTTCAGCGCCAATACTACGGTGCACCCGATGAGCATGCAGGTGATGACCACGTGCCCCGTCTGGGTATGCCTGTAGAGAATCACGTCCGTCCTTTTCCTTGATCGAAACCTCCCACCTCATGCTACGACTTTCAACCGGCCTGTGCAACCTGTGCGAAGACGGTGCACGAGGCCACCTGCGCGGCGTGAAGATACGTCGCCCAATCGAGTCTTAGCACTCACTTGTCTGGACGGCTAATAGCGTGCCATTTTGGCACAAGAGGGCCAGATCTATTCCCAAGCCCAAAAGAGAAATCGAACTGCACTTTTGTGACACTTGGCCTGCCTGATGTACACTTCACATCATAATTACCTTTAATTAAATGACTTAAAGGATATTGACAAACCTGAATACGTCTGGTAAGATAGTCTACAAAGGGCATAAGAGCGGCTGCCATTCATGGAGTAGAAGGCTGTGCCAAAATGGCAAACGTGGGCTGGCCCGCAGGATTGTGTGAGAGCGCAAGTGTTTGGTGGACGGATGGGGCGGCGTTGGATGCCGCTGAAAGGAGAAAGGAACGATGAAGGTAAAACCACTTGCTGATCGTATTCTCGTGAAGCGCGAGGAACCAAGTGAGACCGTTCGCGGCGGGATCATCATCCCGGACACCGCGAAGGAAAAGCCTCAGGAGGGCAAAGTCGTGGCCGTGGGCCCGGGCCGTCTTGACGACGAGGGGAAGCGGATTCCCCTGGAGGTCAAGAAGGGCGACCGGATCCTCATGGGCAAGTATGCCGGTACGGAAGTCAAGATCGACGGCGAAGAGCACATCATCATGCGTGAAGACGACGTGCTGGCCGTTATCGAGTAACCTTCGGGAAAGGAAACATGAACGCGAACGCTCGCATATCGAGCCGCTTCAGTAGGAGGATGAACGAGAATGAGTGCGAAGCAACTTCAATTCGGTGAAGAGGCACGACGGGGCATACTTTCCGGGGTTGCCAAGCTCAGCCGGGCCGTGAAAGCCACCCTGGGCCCCAAGGGCCGGAACGTTGTGATTGACAAGAAGTGGGGCGCTCCCACGGTCACCAAGGACGGCGTCACCGTCGCCAAGGAGATCGAGCTCGAAGACAAGTACGAGAACATGGGCGCTCAGATGGTGAAGGAAGTCGCGTCGAAGACCTCCGACGTCGCCGGCGACGGCACGACGACGGCCACGATCCTCGCCGAGGCCATTTTCCGCGAAGGTCTGCGGAACGTGACGGCCGGTGCGAACCCGATGGCCCTCAAGCGCGGCATCGACAAGACGGTGGACGTGGTTGTCGCCGCCCTGGCCAAGATGAGCAAGAAGGTGAAGGACGACACCGAGGTCATCAAGAACGTGGCCGCCATCAGCGCCAACGGCGACATGGAGATCGGCAAAATCATCGCCGACGCCATGCAGAAGGTCGGCAACGACGGCACGATCACGGTCGAAGAGGCCAAGGGCATCGAGACCACCCACGAGGTCGTCGAAGGCATGCAGTTCGACAAGGGATATCTGTCCCCGTACTTCGTGACCGACGCCGAGGCGATGGAGACGGCGCTTCAAGACGCCTACGTACTGATTCACGAGAAGAAGGTCTCGAATCTGAAGGACCTGCTGCCCTTGCTCGAGCAAATCGCGAAGAGCGGCAAGCCCCTCCTTGTGATTGCCGAAGACGTCGAGGGTGAAGCCCTGGCCACGTTGGTGGTGAACAAGATCCGCGGCACGTTCCAAGCCTGCGCCGTCAAGGCCCCGGGCTTCGGCGACCGCCGCAAGGCCATGCTCGAAGACATCGCCACGCTGACCGGCGGTCTCGCGATTACCGAAGACCTCGGCCGCAACCTCGAAAGCATCACGCTGGCGGACCTCGGTCGTGCAAAACGCGTCGTCGTCGACAAGGACAACACGACCATCGTCGAAGGCGCCGGTTCCAGCGACAAGATCATGGGCCGCATCAACCTGCTCCGCCGCCAGATCGAAGAGACGACCTCCGATTACGATCGCGAGAAGCTCCAAGAGCGCTTGGCGAAACTGGCCGGTGGTGTGGCGGTCATCAGCGTCGGCGCGGCAACCGAGATCGAGATGAAGGAGAAGAAGGCCCGCGTCGAGGACGCCCTGCACGCGACCCGCGCGGCCGTCGAAGAGGGCATCGTCCCCGGCGGCGGCGTGGCGCTGCTCCGCTGCCTGGATAACGTCGAAAAGATGAACCTCGCCGGCGACGAAGCCATTGGCGCCAAGATCGTGGCGCGCGCGCTCGAGGAGCCCTTGCGTCAGTTGGCGGCCAACGCCGGCGACGAGGGCGCGACCGTCGTCCAGAACGTCAAGGCCAAGAGGGGCGCCGTCGGCTACAACGCCGAGACGAACGTGTACGAAGACCTGCTCAAGGCCGGCGTCATCGACCCGACCAAGGTGACCCGCTGTGCGCTCCAGAACGCGGCCAGCGTGGCCGGATTACTGCTCACGACCGAGGTATGTGTGGCCGAGCTGCCCGAGCCAGAGAAAAAGGGTCCGCATCCCGGCGGCCCGGGTGGCATGGGCGAGGACATGTACTGATATCGGCCTACGGTTTCGGGCATCGGGTTGTTGTGCGCTGTTCGTGAATGCCGACACCGGTACTCGATGCGAATGCGACGCCTGCGCGGTCTCCGTGCAGGCGTCTCTTCTTGGAATTCGGGGACACCATACTCAGTTCCGTTCCCGGCCGCCCTATTCGACATTGAATGGTCCTGGCTCCGGCAAAAACCGTGAGAGGACCAGAGGTCACTTCTCCGTAAGAAGCCCTTTCCTGAGCATACGGCTGAAGGCTTCATGCGCCGCATCCTCCGCACAGGCGAAGGAACCCGTGATCGACAACGCATAAGTGAACAGCTCCTGTCTATGGGTTTCATAGAAGGCGCCAAGCCGCTCGTTCACCTCGTTCTCCAGCATTCGCGCCCCTTCGCTAAACGATTCCGACTATACCACGCCCCGCCAACCCATTCTTATGCATCCCCGTTCGCAGCCAACGGCTTTATGTGGAATACTTGCAGGTGCTTGCGGACCACCGCCCGGCAGTCTTCATCATGGAGAATGTCAAGGGACTGCTTTCCGCAACACTCCAGGATCAACGCATTTTCCAACGAATACTTGACGACCTGCGCTCGCAACCCTGCCCGCGATGTCACGCCGCACGTTTACTCTGGCGGCGTCACGCTGGCATGCAATCCTGCCGGAATCGCGAGTGAATCCCGTTCCGTAATCCGGAAATAGAATCCCCAATTGCGCCCCGTCTGACCGACCTTGATCAGAATCGCGGATGTCCCTTGAGGGAGCGCAACAGGTACGAGATCATCATCGGCTGCCGCCACGCGCTCGACCTTGTTATTCCAGACTTGCGCGCCGTTCACGAAGACTTTCACTGAGTCATTGCTCCCCACGCGGAACAGGACGTTCTTTGGGCCGCTATCGAGCGTCACCCAGCACAGCGCGTACGCGCACACCCAGTCTGTTTCAGCGAACTCCTTGAGCAGGTCCACGTACCCTTGCCATTCCGGCGTGCGGCTTGGTTGCCAGGAAGTAGTCTTGCCGCCCTTCCCCTGGTATTGCGCCTTGACGCCGGTTCGCTCCTCCGGCGGGTACACCCGGTCATGCCCTTCCATGCCCAGATTCTCAAAGGGACCGCACAGCAGCCACGTATTGATGAAGCCCTGTTCCCGCGCATATCGGTCTGCGAGACCGACCGTCGTTTTCTCTTTAGCGATCATGGCCAATAGATAATCCTCATTCAGCGCGGCCATCCGATCGATGGTGTTGTTCAACCGTTCGATGTTCGCTCTGTATTCTTCAAATGTAGTCGAAGTATCGGCACGCCGTATCTTCAAATACGCGTCCATCTCGTCGAACGATAGACGCACCATCTCAATTCGCCGCGTGACGGTCTCCGAAGCGGCCCGTTTCTCTGCCGCCTCCAACGCCCTTCGGCAGCGCTCCACGACGTCCGAAGTGAAGTATTTTGAATAGTCCACGAGGCCCCATCCGACTTTCTTTTCCAACCCATGGAATGCTGATGCCATGCCGCGGTAGTACTCGGTCATCTCCGGCGCCGTTTCACGGAAAAACGACTGCATTAGATCCACGAAGAGCGATTCACCATCCTGCGAACTGTTCCACATGCACTGAGCCGCAATGTAGTAGTTGGGAAAGTACGGAGCCCAGGAATCCTGCCCCTCGAAGTAGATCCCCTTGACGCCGATCGACTTGTATGCGGCCATTTCCCGTGCGTGCGATTCCCACATCGGCCACGGCAAACCGCCGCTGTACGGAACCGGATCGTACTCATAGATGTAAACGTTGGGTGTGGTGGACGTCCATTGATCGAGCAGCGCGCGGAAGTCCCGCCGCGAAGGGCAGCCGGTGTCCCCGATGCCATGCGCGGAGCAGAACTCGCTGGTGGTTGCGAAAATGCAGGTATGCGGATCGACCTTCGTGTTTACTGGCGGGTCCGTGTGACTGCGGTTGTACGAGTACGTGGTCAATAACACTTCGGGATACGCATCCTTGAGACCGGCCAGCACCTGGTTAAGAAACGTCTGATAGCGGTCCGCTACACTCGGCAGACCGCCGCGATCGATTCGTCCCGAATCCAGCGCCTTACAGTTCGCGCATTCGCAGAAATCCGTGTTGTCATCCGGGCACATCGAATACGCTTCGGTCCGCGGATGCTCGGCCAGATACTGCTTGATTGACTTGACAACCAGACTCACTGCCTCATGATTCGACGTGCAGATCTGCGTTTTCTTCCGTTGCCCCTGGAGCAGCGCATACAGGTCCGGCCGCTCCGTATAAGGGGCCACCCGTTCCAGCGTGCTGGTCAGGTTGTGCCCGTGCACAATCTCCGGTCTGTGCATGCGATTACGACGCAGCCATTCCGCGCGCCGCGTGGTCGCCTCCGGCGAGCTGCCGTATGCGTACACAATTTCCCGGTACCGGAAATCGGGTCTGCCGCGTTTTTCATGCACGGGCAGAAGCACGTCCTTCGTTTCGGGCAGGCACTCGCCGATTGCACCCGGCATGACCCAACGGCAACCGATATCCCACAGCAGCGTGTACACGGCGTGCCCAGTCCCAAGTGAAGATCCTCCCAGAGCATAGACGGCTTCTGGCGTGACCTTCAGCAGAAACTCCTCCGAATCGAGCGTCGGGACGCTGAACGGCAGCGATGGAAATTGGGTCGCCTCGCCGATGTAAACGGGAATCAAGCCCTCCGTCTTGCCGTGGGGCAGCGTGGCCCCCGTCATGCGCTGCACAATGCCGGTCAAATCGTCCAGGACTTCCCGATTGCGCACATCGGGATTACTGTCGCCAACGAGACAGGCCCTGGCCTCCCCGTCCTGAACCACCGCGACCGTATCTTGCCCAAAGACACCAGAGCAGATCAGCAGACCCGCCACGGTAATCTGCACCACTCGAACGTATCCGCGCACAGTCTGCATAGACCATTCTCCCTTCCGGTTATCCGCTTGAGTCCTCTCGTCCGGCAACTCGTGATTCGTTTCTCAACGTGACATCATTCTACACTGTGACGGGGCCCGGAGCAGCCCGGGGACTAGAGTGCCAGGGCGCGGGAGCGGCGTCAATTGCGAAACGGAAACCTGTCAAGTCGGCGGCTGGACGAAGGAAGCCGCCTCCGGGGAAGTACGACAATAGAAGAGACTGTTCTATGAGAGTTTCTCGATGTGTGGGAAGATGCTGCTAATGCGTATCGTGTTTCCTTGGTTCGGAATGATTTGGGTGGCTGTGCTTAGCTTGGCCACGGTTTCGATGGCTGAACAGCGCTATGAGAACTTTGACCACGACCCCGGTTGGGATGGCCACAACAACCGGTCGACGGCAATGCCTGTAAAGACCGTTGTTCAGGAGTTTGGCTACAGAGCGTCCGAGCACCCCAGTAAGAGCCTTGGCAAAGTGGGCGGAGTAATCAGTCCGGACGGGAAGCCTGCCTATTATGCGCAGGTTATCTCTTTGAAGACCTTCCAGGATCCCGTTTCTGCTTCCGGAACCTTGTTCGTGAACAAAGGGGCCGGAAACACGCTCCTGGGGTTTTTCAACCACAACACCATCAACGAGTGGCGTACGCCCAATTCAATAGTCCTTCGCATCAACGGACGGGGCGGCATCTTTCACGTACATGTAGAGTATGCATCGAGTCGCTGGCGGGCAGGCGCGTCGGTGATAGGCCGCGTTGACCGTGTGGCGGACCGGGTCTATCCCACCGAGGTTCCGAGTCAGGGTGTGCACACTTGGTCAATGGCCTATGACCCAAACGGGAACAATGGCGGTGGCTGCATTCAAGTTGCGTTCGACGGCGAGACCACCGTCTGCAACCTTGAGTCTGGACACAAGGCGGATGGAGCAACCTTTGACCGTTTCGGGATCTTGAACGTGGTCAAGAGTGTTGATTCGCCCGGAGAGATCTGGATAGACGATGTCGTCATAAACGGAAAGCCGCAAAGCTTTGACACGGACCCGGGCTGGGAAGGCTTGAGGAATTGCGCGACATATCAGAGCGACGAAGTGCGTCCACGATTCAACTTCGGCTACAGCGCAACGAAGCATGCCGGGGGCGGAGCCGCTGGTGAGATTGGCGGCCTGTTCTTTCGAGGCGATTGCCGGTACTTGGAGCGTCTTGCATACTACGGTGACCGGCTTGGCGCATTGACGCTGAAGGGGCCGCTCCGTGCCTCGGGGAAAGTCGTCCTGCTTCGGGCGGTGAGCGACAGCACGACCTTGTTCGGTTTCTTCCATTCTGAACACAGCGTGCACGTCAACGAGTCACAGGCCTCCGCGGCGCCCAAGGATTTCCTGGGGCTTTGCATCGAGGGGCCGTCACGCGACGGCTTCTACGTCTACCCGAGCTACAGAGTCCACGGAGCGGAAGAAGGCAGCGGCTCCCGTGAGGATCCCCCGCATATTCTTCCCGATGGCACGGTCCACACGTGGACACTTGAATATGATCCTTCCGGCGCTGAGGAGCCAGGCAAGATCAGACTCACACTCGACAACGGGTGCGTCGAACTGCCCTTCCCGCGTGAGCACAAGGCCATTGGAGCACAGTTCAACCGCTTCGGCTTTGTGACACCTTGGATTGATGGCAACGGTCAACGGGTTTACTTCGATGACCTTGAGTACACGTGTGGACAGTAATTGCTGTGGAACCTGCATGATTCAGACCGTCTTTCCCTTGCGAAAGCGGTCAAGATGCTTGGAGGGAACTGCAATGTCTGCTCCGATTGGATTAGTGAAGAAAGCATTGTCCCAACGGTTCCGCTTATCGCGATTAGAACCCCGTGTTCCCTTCGTTGGTGATGGTGGCCATGTCGTTGTTGTCCCCGAGCCGCAACACGATCTTGCACCCGGCGCCCTGTAGTGTCTGTTCCCCCCTGTTGCCGTTGTCCGAATACGCCGGCGGCAACGATTCTTGACTGCCTCTGTCTGGGCCGCCTACCATGACCAAGAGTCTACAGAAACCGCCGCAGATTCCACTGTATCGGCAGACGACAAGGATACCGTGCGTGGCCTCTGAAGATCGAAAGGGACTGCCCGGGCTTGTCTACTTGTTCCTGGCGGCGCTCGTCATGGCCTACGGCTGGGGCTATCGCGGCACGGTGGGACATGAG
>Ga0315288_10012422_pt1 | contig 10709 bp, 11 predicted proteins | sample YL17G11_20_MG_FD_203454 | JGI IMG/M metagenome (GOLD analysis project Ga0315288, IMG submission 203454) | Sediment microbial communities from Yellowstone Lake, YNP, Wyoming, USA - YL17G11_20 | ecosystem: Environmental > Aquatic > Freshwater > Lake > Sediment | place: USA: Wyoming | collected...
TTGGCGCTCCAGGGGAATTTTACTACTATTGAATTACCGGAGCTGCCTCGCAATGCTGAACATACTCACACTCGGCGATTCCATCCTCAAAAAGACATCGGCCCTCGTGCCGGACATCAACGGTGCCATCGCCTCGCTTGTCACCGAGATGTTCGATGCCACGGACAAGGCCCGCGGCCTCGGGCTGGCCGCCGTGCAGGTCGGCGAGCTCGTGCGTCTTTTCATCACCCTCGCGCCCCGCGACAAGCCCCGGGTCTTCATCAACCCCGACATCCTCGAGACGTCGATCGAGGAGGTCCCCTTCGAGGAGGGCTGCCTGAGCATTCCGGGCCTCAACGCGGACGTGAAGCGGCCCGCATCGGTGCGCGTGCAGGCGTGGAACGAGAAGGGCCGCCCCTTCACCCTGAGCGCCGACGGCCTTTTTGCCCGAGTCATCCAGCACGAAATGGATCACCTCAACGGTATTCTGTTCATCGACCGGCTGGAAGTGAAGAAGCGCGGCCGGCTGATCACGGAGTACCAGGAAAAACTCAGGCTCTGATGCGCATCCTCTTCGCGGGCTCTCCCTCCCTTGCCGTTCCGTCCCTCGAGAGGACCGCGCGGGAGCACGAGGTGGTGGGCGTGCTCACCTGCTGCGACCGGCCAGCGGGACGCGGCGGGCGTCTTGAGCCCTCGCCCGTCAAGGAAAGGTCACTCGCCCTCGGCCTGCCCCTGCTCCAGCCTGCCCGACTGGAGGCGGCCGTCATCGATGAGGTGAAGCGCCTCGAGCCCCAGCTGCTCGTCGTTGCCGCCTTCGGGCGGATTTTCCGCAAGGAGTTCCTCGACATCTTCCCCGCCGGGGGGATCAACCTCCACCCCTCGCTGCTCCCCCGGTATCGGGGGCCCTCACCGATCTCGGCTGCCATCCTCGAGGGGGAGGTCGAAACGGGGGTCACGGTGCAGAGGCTCGCCCTGCGCTTCGACACCGGGGACATCCTCGGGCAGAGGGCGGTGGCGCTCGACGGCAGCGAGACGACTGGAACGCTCACTGCCTCCCTCGCCGAGCTTGGCGCAGAGCTGCTCGCCGAGGTCCTCGCCCGGCTCGCGGCGGGTCAGCAGATCACGGGGACATCCCAGGATGAAGGGCGCGCGAGCTACTGCCGGCTCGTCCGCAAGGAGGACGGCAGGATCGACTGGGGGGAGCCTGCACGGGTCATCGAGCGCAAGGTGAGGGCCTACGATCCATGGCCCCGGGCGGATACGACCTGGAATGGAGCATCCCTCCTGCTCTTGAAAACAGCCGTGTATCCGGGTACCTTCACGGATGCCGGGGAGCCGGGGAAGGTCCTCGCGGGCGACAGGAGGCACGGGCTCCTCGTGCGGACCGGCGACGGGGTGCTCGCCGTCGAGCGGCTGCAGCTGCAGTTCAAGAAGCCGCTGGACTGGCGATCGTTCCTGAACGGTCACCCCGACCTCGTCGGCGCCCGTCTCGGAGGATGACATGAGGGATTTGCTCTGGAAAGTGCGGAACTCACTTGAGCGCGCCCTGGAGTGGACGCGTGTCGCCGTGCGGAAGGTTCTCCCGCACGATAGTGATTCCCAGGAGACGCGCAACCTCAAGTTCACCGCGTTCCTGTTCGTGGGAATCATCGGCCTCATGATCCTCATCGGCCTGGTCACCTTCTCCATCGCCGTCAGGGGCCAGGAGGAGACCCTCGTGCCGAACGTCCAGGGCAAGGAGCTGGTCGCCGCCCTCATCGATCTGCAGGGCAAGGAACTGTACCCCGACATCCAGGTGCAGTTCTCGACAAAGATCGAGAAGAACATCGTCATCGACCAGAGACCCGCCCCCGGCACCCTCGTGAAGGCGGGAAAGCGCATCATCCTGCGCGTGAGCAAGGGTCCGATCATCGACAAGGTGGAGAACTACGTGGGGCAGGGGCTCGCGGAGGTGAAGAGCCACCTGCAGGCCATGTTCGCGACTCAGAGCCCGAACCTCCTCATCAGGGAGCCGGTGATGTACCGCTACGAAGCCGACACGACACCGGGGATCATTCTCGCGCAGAGCCCAAAGCCGGGCAAGCAGATCACGGGCCTGACATACCTGGATTTCGTGGTGAGCAAAGGCCAGGGCGACAGCCTCGCAGAGGCGGGCGACTACAAGGGGATGAGCTTCCAGGAGGCGATCGGCGAGCTGATGAAGGCGGGGATCCCCTTCACCTTCACGGTCCAGAAGCCGGCCAAGGGCCAGCAGCCCGGGACGGTCAGCGAGCAGAACCCCGCGCCGAAGGAGAAGCTGGCCTACGGCCAGATCATGCAGCTCACGATGAGCGTGCCGGCGAGCATCGGAAAGGACAAGGTCTTCGGCCTTTTCAAGTTCACGCTCCCCGACTACCCCATCGCCGTGGACATCCGCCTGAAGGTCATCTCGGAGGGCGGTGAGGCCACGCTGCTGGCCATGAAGCACCCCGGAGGACCGCTCGCCGTGCCGTACATCGTGCCGGAAGGCAGCGAGATCGTCCTGTCGGTGCTCGACGAGGAGAAGGCGAGAGAGCCTGGGGTCCAGCTGAGCTTCTAGCATCCAGGGAACCGGGCTGCGGAAACAAGGGCAATGGAAACTTGACAGGCCCCTATCCTGCTGTTACATTCTTCACCGTGCCGCAGGGCACGCTCCAGCGAGCGTCGTAAAATGGCATTACCCCAGCTTCCCAAGCTGGAGTCGAGGGTTCGATTCCCTTCGCTCGCTCAATACTGCAATGGCAGATAATGCATACAGCGCTCTTGCCGACGCGCTGGACAGGCTCCCAAACGGGTTCCCCCGCACCGAATCGAATGTCGAGATCCGGCTGCTGAAGAAGATCATCAGCGAAAGCGATGCCGACATTGCCTCTCTTCTGAGCCTCACATGGGAGCCGCCCGCGGCTATCGCTGTTCACGCAGGTATCAGCGTCGAAAAGGCCGCCCACAGACTTTCCGCAATGGCCGAAGCAGGGGTCGTCTGGCGCGCGACCAAGGATGGCAAGACCCTGTATCGGCTCGCGCCGTTCATCGTGGGCATCTATGAAGCGCAGGTCAGGTCGATGGACCACGAACTCGCGTATCTGGTCGCGAAGTACATGGCGAAAGGCGGGGCAGCAGGCATCATGGGGCCCCTGCCGGCGCTTCACCGGGTCGTGCCCGCAGCAGGATCCGCTGACGCGGAATGGATCCTCCCGTATGACGATGTGCGGGCGATCATACTCTCGTCCAAAGTGTTCTCCGTCACGGACTGCATCTGCAGGGTCCAGATGGACGCGCTCAGACGCCGCGCATGCTCCTTCGCCTTGCACAACTGCCTCAGCTTCTCGACTGTTGAGAGACCGGCGCTGCCCGGCGATATCACGCGCCAGCAGGCCCTCGCGATACTGGACGAGGCTGAGGAGGCCGGCCTTGTCCACACGGTGAGCAATGTGGTCGAGGGCGTCTCGTACGTGTGCAATTGCTGCGGCTGCTGCTGCGGGATTCTGCAGGGGATCACGAAGCTAGGGCTTGCGGGCTCGGTTGCATGCGCGAACTACCTCGCCTCCATCGATCCCGAAGAGTGCACGGGGTGCGGGACGTGCCGCGAGCGCTGCCAGGTCGGCGCGATCGAGGAGAGGGACGGCATCTCGGCGGTGTTGAGCGACAAATGCATCGGCTGCGGCCTCTGCGTCACGGGGTGCGCGCGGAAGGCGGTCCGGCTGCGCAGGAAACCGGATGCCGCACTCGTCACGCCTCCGGTTGATTTTCAGGCGTGGGAAAGGGAGCGCCTGAGAAACCGCGGTCTCGCCTGAGGCTTTCCTGCAAGGAGCCGGCTATTCCTGTCGATACCAGTCCGTCCGCGTGAGCGGCAGGCCGCTCGAGCCGTCCTCGCCGGGGTAGGCGAGCAGGGCCTGGTAGACGTTCGACCGACGGGTCCTGAATCCGTCGGCCGCCCCCGCCATGAACAGGCGCCACACACGGTAGGTCGGCTCATCGACGTACTTCAACGCCTCCGCGTGATGAGCCTCCAGCCGACGAACCCAGTGCCGGAGGGTTAGCGCGTAGTGCTCGCGCAGGCTCTCGACATCGCGCACTTCGAACCCAGCCTCCTCGGCGGCCTTCATCGTCACGTTGATCGGCAGCGTTTGGCTGTCGGGGAAAACGTACGCGTCGTTGAAGCTGGGACCGTGGCCGACGGGATCCGTGGCCCGGCTCGCGATGCCGTGGTTCATGAACACTCCGCCGCGCTTGAGCAGGGCGGCGGCCTTCTGGAAATACGGCGGGAGCATCTTCTCGCCCACGTGCTCGAACATGCCCACGCTCACCAGGGCGTCGTACTTCTGCCCCGGGTCAACCTCGCGGTAGTCGCGGACCTCGACACGGCAGCGGCCGCCGAGCCCCGCTTCAGCGATTCTCTGCTGCGCGAGATCGGCCTGCGGCTGGCTGAGGGTGATCCCTGTGGCATCCACCCCGTACTCCCTGGCAGCGTGCATGACCAGCCCTCCCCAACCGCAGCCGACATCCAGCAGGCGCTGGCCGGGCCTCAGTCGCAGCTTGCGGCAGATCAGGTCCATTTTCCGCACCTGAGCGGTGTCGAGGTCGGTTTCGGGAGTTTCGAAGTACGCGCAGGAGTACACCATGCGGCTGTCGAGGTACAGCTTGTAGAAGTCATTCGAGACATCGTAGTGGTAGCGCACCGCCTCCCTGTCTCGCTCGACCGAGTGGGCGCGGCCATGCAGACGGGAAGGCCCGCGTCGGCCGGCCGCATGCCTCGGCCCGGGGGGCAGGCGCCGAAGCCCGGCGAAAGCGCCCAGCTTTTTCCGCCAGCCGCTCGTGCTCGCTGCCAGGGCGTCGTAGAGGGAAAAAACACTCTCGATGTCCCCCTCAATGTCGAAGTCGTCGTACAGGTAGGCCTCCGAAAGGCCCAGCTCCGTCCCCTCGGAGAACATGGCGCGAAGGGCGCCGGGGTGGCGCAGCACGAGGGTCGCCGGCCTGGGATTCTCGTCCGGCCACCGCGTTCCGTCCCACAGCCGAACCGCAACCTTGGAGTCACCGCTTCTGCCGAAAAGCTCGTCCAGCAGCCGCCGCGAGAGGGCCGCGGGTGAAGAGGAAACGGGTGCGCGTTCGTTCATTTTCAACCTCCTGGAATGATGTCGCAGCAGCATGCCAGGACCTGATTATAGCATGGGCACCTCCATCTGGACAAACCGAGGAGGGGGCGTATAGTCTCCGGCCCGTGACAGAGATCACTGTGGGACTGACGTACGACCTGCGCTCGGAATACCTCGCCCAGGGTTTCTCCGAAGAGGAGACGGCCGAGTTCGACCGGGACGAGACCATCGCCGCCATCGAGGAGGCCGTCCGCGCGGAAGGGTACGCGACGGATCGCATTGGGAACTTTCGCGGACTCATCAGCGCCCTGACGGAGGGGCGGAAGTGGGACCTCGTGTTCAACGTCTGCGAGGGCATGCACGGCATGGGCCGCGAAGCTCTCGTGCCGGCGCTGCTGGATGCCTGGAAGATCCCGTACACCTTCTCCGACCCTGCGGTGCTCGCCGTCTCCCTGAACAAGGCCATGACCAAGCGGATCGTGCGGGACGCGGGGGTGCCGACTCCCGATTTCGCCGTCGTGGAGACCCCCGCGGACGCCGACGCCGTGACCCTGCCGTTCCCTCTTTTCGCGAAGCCCCTCGGTGAGGGGACCGGCAAGGGCGTCACCCCCTCATCGAGGATCCTCACGCGCGAACAGCTCGGTGCGGTCTGCTCGACCCTGCTCGAAACTTTCCATCAGCCCGTGCTGGTCGAGACGTTCCTGCCGGGCAGGGAGTTTACCACGGCCGTCGTCGGGACCGGAGCGCAGGCGCGGGTAATCGGCACGATGGAGGTGATCTTCCTCGAGACCGCTGAAGCCCACGCGTACACATACGTGAACAAGGAGTATTGCGACGACCGCGTGCGCTACGAGCTTCTGCGCGGGAGGGAAGCCGAGCAGTGCGAATCACTCGCCCTGCGGGCCTGGCGCGCCCTGGGCGCGCGGGATGCCGGACGGATCGACATCCGCATGGACGCATGGGGGAATCCCGGCTTCATCGAGGTGAATCCGCTCGCGGGACTGCACCCGCAGCACTCCGACCTTCCGATCATCTGCACGATGGTGGGGGTGAGCTTCCAGCAGCTCATCCACTGGATCCTGGAGTCAGCGATCAGACGTGTCGGTCCCTGACGGATCGAGAAGCGCGGCCCCGCGGTTGCGCTCGCCAGAGGCGAGCTTCCCCCGAACGCACGCGCAGAACCGATCCACGATCCACTCGTAGCAGGGGCCCGGAAGCTTTTCCTTCCGCACATCCGGCACGTCATTGTACGAATCGATGATCACCGGCAGGCGGTCCTTCGTGAGGCACCACTCCACGCTGTTGAAATCCAGGCCGAGCCTGGCGTTGAGCTCGGCTGTCTTCGCCTCGATGAAAGCCCCCGCCTCGCCGACCGCGGCCCGATCCACCAGGGCGTAAACTCCCGCGTCCAGCGGCTGGGGGGTCCATGCGGTCAGCAGCACATCCCTGCCGCCCACGCAGAAAGCCCTGTAGTACTCGACGTACTGCACGAGCTCCTGCACGATCAGGGTCCGCTTGCTCTTCAGGGCAAGGTAGCGCGCCTGAAGCTCCGCGGGCGACTCGACGCGGTACACGTCCTGCCACGCGTAGCCATCGACGGGCTTGAGGATGCAGGGGAAGGAGACCTCCGCGGCCACCGCCTCCCAGTCGGGCTCGGCGACCATCTCCCGCACGTCTTCGGCGTCGTTCTGCCGGGGCAGCAGGACGGTGCGAGGCCGCGGGATCGAGAGCCTGTCGCAGGCCAGCAGGTCGGACAGCTTGTCGGAGGTCAGGGTGTAGAAGGGATCGTTCAGAACGTAGGCCCCGTCGAGTGCCCAGCAGCGCATGAGCTCCCGCAGGAACGGGTCGCAGAAGCTGACCCTGTCGATGATCAGCCGGTAAGGAGAGGGTGAGGGCATGCGCAGAGCGCCGGCGCGGATGAACTGCGGCTCGAGGTCGGAGAGCCCCGCGGCGACGCTCCGCGCGAAGTCGTTGTCCCGGAACTCGAGTATCCCGATCCTCATGGCGTGCGATGGGCTCGGGGCCGGGACATTCCAGGCCGGGGTCAGAACCAGATCCGAAAGCCCAGTGCGGGTTGGATGTCGAAATTGAGCGCGCTGAACCCGCCGCTGCCCACGGGAATCCAGGCCGGGGCGACCTCGAAGAATATCTCAAGCAGATCGTTGCCCAGCACCCAGGCCTGCAGCCCGAGGGGGAGGCGTGCGCCGAGGGAGAACCAGAACGGGTTCGTGTTGAACGCGAGGTAGCCGCCCAGGCCGATGTAGTAATCGAATACGCTGCCGAGGTGACCGTGCGTGACCCAGTAGTCTGCCGTGAGATCCACGCCGAAAACGCCCAAATCGATGTATCCGCCCAGCCCGAGGTACAGGGGCACGGAGGGAAGGTGGGCGACGAACCTGCCGCCCCAGCTGCTGAAGTTGCTCGAAGCGGCCTCTGCGCCGAGGGCCAGTCCGGTCCTCGCTGCGAACGCGCCCGTCGATACCGCCAGCAGGCAGACAAGGACAAGAAGCACGATCCTTTTCATGACGTCTCCTCTAACCTGTGAAGAGTGATGTTCCGAGTCTCCGTGAAGGATAGTCCCGGTCCGCTGTCCAGTCAACAACCCGAACTTTTCTTCCGATAATGTCAGTGGAAGGACGGGAGTTTTCCATGGAATGGATGAGGCGGATGAAGAACGACGAGAGCGAGCTCAAGGAGCTGGTCGACAGGCTGGTCCAGACACAGGGCGCAAGCCTCTGCTCCCAGGTCGAGCGGGCGTATCTGATGAGGAGCCTCTCGAACAAGCTTGCGGACATGCGATCGTTCGTCGAAGACTGTCTGAGCGGCCGCAACTCCTACGAGCAGTCCCTCATGGAGTACAAGGTGAGGGTCGAGCTTCCGCTGTACTCGCACCTGGACTCCCTGTCCGCCATGTCCCCCGAGTTCGTGGACTGGTCCAGCATGGAGCCCCGGCACGCCGTAGGAACGCCGGATTGACACCTCGTTCACCGAAGTAGTACAAGTTTTTCCATCATGAGCACGACACCGACGTCCCGCGTCCTGCTCTCGGGCAACGAGGCCATCGCTCGCGGCGCTTGGGAGGCGGGGGTCACCATCGCCACCGGCTATCCTGGAACGCCCTCGACCGAGATCCTCGAAGCGGCCAGAGAATACGGCGCCGACATGTACTGCGAATGGTCGCCGAACGAGAAGGTCGCTTTCGAGGTGGCGGCCGGCGCCTCGCTCTCGGGGGCGCGGGCGATCGTCACGATGAAGCACGTGGGGCTGAACGTGGCAGCCGATCCCCTCATGACCCTTTCCTATGTCGGCACCGTCGGGGGCCTCGTCGCCTGCGTGGCCGACGACCCCGGCATGCACTCGTCCCAGAACGAGCAGGACACGCGCCACTACGCGCGTTTCGCGAAGATCCCCATCCTGGAGCCCTCCGACTCCCAGGAGGCGAAGGACTTTCTCACCCTCGGCCTCGAGATCTCCGAGAGGCACCGCACGCCCGTCATCCTGCGCATGACCACCAGGGTCAGCCACTCGAGCAGTCCCGTCGCGGTCGGTGAGAGGGCCGCCCCGAGCAGGCCCGCCGGGTTCGAGAAAAAGCCCGAGCGGTTTGTTCCGATCCCGCTGTGGGCCAGGGGGATGAGGGTCGCGGTCGAAGAACGCACGGCCGCTCTTCGCGCTGCCGCCAACTCCTCGCAAGCGAACAGGATCGAGTGGGGCGACCGCTCCCTCGGCATCATCGCGGAGGGCATTGCCTACCAGTACGTGCGGGAGCTCGCCCCCGAAGCGTCCGTGCTCAAGATCGGGTGGGTCTGGCCGTTCCCCGACGAGCTCATCCGCGAGTTCGCCAAAGGCGTGAAGAGGCTCCTGGTCGTGGAGGAACTCGACCCGATCCTCGAGGAGCATGTCCGCTCGCTGGGCATTGCCTGCGAGGGGCGCAGTCTCGTGCCTGGCATTGGCGAGCTTTCCCCGTCGCGCCTCGCGCCGGTCCTGAGGGCCGCGGGCTCTGCCGCCTCAGGCCTTCTCGCCTCCAGCCCCGCTGCCCAGAGGCCTGAGGCTGCCGACCTCCCGGCCCGGCCTCCCGTCCTGTGCCCAAGCTGCCCGCACCGCGGCATCTTCTACGCCCTGGGAAAGTTCGATGTCGTGGTGACGGGCGACATCGGCTGCTACAGCCTCGGGGTTTTCCCGCCTCTGAAGAGGATCGACACCATCCTCTGCATGGGAGCGGGAATCTCCATGGCCCACGGCATGCAGAAAGCCGGCGAGCCGCGCAAAGTCGTGGGCATGGTCGGCGACTCCACGTTCTTCCATTCCGGCATCACCGGCCTGCTGGACATCGCCTACAACCGGGGCGCTGCGACTATCATCGTTGTCGACAACCGGACGACCGCCATGACCGGCCACCAGGAGCATCCGGGGACCGGGCGCACGATCGCGGGCGAGGGGACGATCGCCGCCACGGTGGAGGATTTCGGCAGGGCCTGCGGCATCAAGAACATCGCCACGGTCGACCCCTACGACCTGAAGGCCACCATCGCGACCCTCCGCACGGCCATCGAGTCAGACGAAGCGTGGCTCGTGGTCTCTCGCGCTCCCTGCCCGCTGTACACGAAGATACCCGTCGGGCCCGTGCACAGGGTGGACGAGGAGCTGTGCAAGAAGTGCGAGGCATGCCTGAAGCTCGGGTGCCCCGCCATCGAATGGGTGGAGGAGCGCATCCGGGTGAACGAGACGCTCTGCGGGGGCTGCGACCTGTGCGCGAAGGTCTGCCCCACGGATGCTTTCGTCCTCGCGTCGGGGGAATGCCATGACCAGTGAGGTCATGTCCGTCGTCATGGTCGGCGTGGGGGGCCAGGGGATCCTGCTCGCGACGCAGATCACCGCACGGGCTGCGCTGCTGGCGGGCCACGACGTGAAGACGAACGAGGTGCACGGCATGGCCCAGCGCGGCGGCTCGGTCGTGGCCCAGGTCCGCTACGGGCCGAAGGTGTTCAGCCCCCTGGTGCCCGACGGCACGGCGCGCGTGCTCGCCTCCCTGGAGCGGATCGAGGCCCTGCGCTTCAGCCATTTCCTCGCGCCCGACGGCCTGGCCGTCGTCTCCGATCAGGCCATCATTCCCGTCACCGTTTCATCGGGCCAGGCCGCGTATCCAACCGATGTCGAAGAACGCCTGCACCGAGTGTTCCCGAAGCTTGTCTACGTCGACGCGATCAGCATCGCGGAGAAACTTTGCGACACACGCACCGCGAACGTGATCCTGCTTGGCGCAATGTCGACCGCGCTCTCCCTGCCCGAGGAATGCTGGAGGGAGGCGATCCGGCAGGCTGTGAAGCCGAAGTTCCACGACGTCAACTTCCGCGCTTTCGACGAGGGAAAACACCTCGTTGAAAGCGTGGCATGAGGGGAGCTACTATTCCTCTCGAAGGGTGACAGGAGCAGCCGATGTTCAAGAAGGGCGGCAGGAGGACCTTCGTCGCATTCCTCGCGTGGCTCGCCGTCTCCGCGGCGGGCTTCGCCGCCGACATCTATTTCCCCGGGCTCTTCCCTCTCGCCTCGGGCCTCTCCGCCTTCCGCGTCACGGGCTTTGCGGCTGCCGCGCTCGCATTCGGTAAGCTGCTGTCGCTCCTC
>Ga0315288_10012424_pt1 | contig 10705 bp, 10 predicted proteins | sample YL17G11_20_MG_FD_203454 | JGI IMG/M metagenome (GOLD analysis project Ga0315288, IMG submission 203454) | Sediment microbial communities from Yellowstone Lake, YNP, Wyoming, USA - YL17G11_20 | ecosystem: Environmental > Aquatic > Freshwater > Lake > Sediment | place: USA: Wyoming | collected...
CTCGAAGGTCAGACCGGTCACGCGCCGGAAATGATCGTCCGCGGTCTCGCTCACCAGCAACGCTTTGGCGTAACTTGCACGCCGCTCGCGCGACACGATCTCAGGCGCCGCGCGCGCGGTCAGGATCAAGGTTCCCCTGGCGGGAACGGCAGCCTCGCCCACGACCCCGCCGCCCTCCTGACGAAGGCTGACGACGTTATAGACGCCATTGGGCGCATACAGCGCCGCATCGCGCAGGCGAACCGGGTGCGCATCGGCGCCGCGGAAGGCGACCGCGATGCGCTGCCCCGGCGAGACGACGAACTCGCCCGGCATCAGATACAGGTCCTGGGCCGCCAGCGGCAGTGCCAGCGCGAGAATCAGCCGTTTCATGAATTCCAATGGTCCGAGCGCGCCCAACCGACCATTGTATATTGGTGATGGGTGATCCTCGGGGTGAGGACAGTTCCGGCCGCGATTGCGTTCTTTACGCTGGCCTGTGCGACGGCCGAGGCCGAAGTCGCGCTTCGCGGCCGCGTGATCAGTGAGACCGGTTCGCCCGTCGCCGGCGCCCGCGTGACGCTCGCGCCCGCCGGGAATGCGAGCGTGCGTCAGGTCCTGACCACCGATCCCGCGGGCGCGTTCGCGGTCCGCCTCGCCACGGCGGGCGATTACGCGATCGACGTCGAGCGAGAGGGTTTTTTCACGCTGAAGCGCCGCGCCATTCTGCTGGTTGCGGGGCCAAACGAGATCCAACTGGTTCTGAATCCCCTTCGCGAGGTGTTCGAATCGGTCGACGTGACAGCCTCGGCCGCGACGGTGGATCTGGATCGCGCGGCGCCCGAGAAAGCTCTGCGCGGAACCGACATCCTCGCCGTTCCCTACCCGACCACGAACAACCTCAAGAACGCCCTGCGCATCATCCCCGGAGTCGTGCAGGATTCGCGCGGCGGAATTCACATCAACGGCGGCACGGAAGAACAGACCCTCTACACGCTGGACGGGTTCACGGTGAACGACCCGCTGACGGGACGTCTGGAGAGCCGGGTCAGCGTCGAGGCGGTGCAGTCGGTCGAGGTGCTCAGCGGCGCTTTTGCGGCCGAATATGGCAAGGGCGCCTCCGGGGTGCTGGCGATCTCGACCGTCTCGGGAACCGACCGCCGGCGGTACTCGGCCACCAACTTCGTTCCCGGGATCGAGAGCCACAAGGGCGTGGTGATTGGCGACTGGACTCCGCGCGCCGGGGTCTCCGGCCCGTTGCGGAAAGGCAGGGCATGGTTCTCCGACAGCGTCACGGCGCAGTACACCAACCATGTGATCGACGATCTGCCCAAGGGCCGGGACCGGACCTCGGACTGGCGCTGGAGCAACCTGCTCTACACGCAGGCCAACCTGACGCCGTCCAACATTCTGCTCGGCGGCCTGTTAGTGAACTACTGGAATGCGCCGCGGCAGGGGCTCACCGAGCTGGACCCGATGGAGACCACGACGGATCGGCGTTCCCGGCAGTGGTTCTTCTACGCAAAGGACCAGTTCTACCTGCGGCGCGGCGCGGTGATCGAAGCCGGATTCGCCGTAAACCGCACTTTCGGGCGCGAGATCCCGCAAGGCCACGGGATCTTCATTCTGACGCCGGACGGCAAGCGCGGCAACGACTTCATCGATGCCACGCGAAAAGCGGGGCGCGATCAGTCGATCCTCGCGGCGATTCTGCCTTCGATGCGACTTGCCGGAACCCACCAGGTCAAGACCGGAATCGGCTTCGACCGGGTCAGTTACTGGCAGGACGTCAGGCGCACCGGCTACGAACATCAACGCAGCGACTCGACTCCGCGCATGCGGGTAGTATTCCAGGGCCGCGGACAATTGGGCCGCGAGAACACCGAGGCGGCCTGGCACGCCCAGGATTCCTGGAAAGTGCGCAAGGATTTGCTGCTGGAAATCGGGCTGCGGGCCGACTGGAACCGCCTGATCGGCAACGCCAGCGTCGCCCCTCGATTCGGTTTCGCCTGGTCCCCCAGCCGCTCGCAGCAGACCAAGATGTTCGGCGCCGTCTCGGTGGTGCATGAAGCGGCGCCGCTGCGGGTGTTCGCGCGTCCTCTGGATCAATTCCCGCTGGCAACCTACTACTCACCGGGCGGTGCGATCCTGCGCGGGCCCGCGGTCTCGCTCTACGTGGCGGAAGGGCCGTACCGAACGCCGCGGTACCAGATTTCCGTCCTCGGTTTCGAACGGCGGCTGGCAAGCGGGTTCCAGACGCGCGTAACCGCCACGCGCAAGCGCGGGCGCCTCGGACTCGCTTATCGGAACATCATTGGGCCGGAAGAAACGATTCCCGGCACAGCCGCCGCGGCGCAGTCCGGCGCACCCGCGCTGGACGCCGTCAACATTCTCGGCAACCACCGTCGGGACGTCTACGATTCCGTGGAAGTCACCGTCCGGCAGCCGTTGCGGCAACAGTATGAGTGGACGGCCAGTTACACAAGATCCCGCGCGCTGTCGAACGCGGTCGCCGACGTCAGCGCCGACGATCCGTTTCTGTATCCGAACAACTTCGGGCCGATGCCCTGGGACACACCGAACCGTTTGGTGAGCTGGGGCTATCTTCCAACGTTCTGGAAGAACTGGGCGCTCGCCTGCCTGCTGGAAGCCCGGGACGGCTTCCCCTTCTCGACCTTCAGCGACGAGGGCCTCGCCGTGGGCCAACTCAACTCGCGCCGCTTCCCGTTCTTCTTCGAGCTGAACCTTCACGCCGAGCGCCGCTTCGTATTCCGCGGCCATCGCTGGGCTTTTCGCGCCGGGTTCAACAACCTGACCAACCACAAGAACCCGAACGTGGTGAACAGCAACCTCGACTCGGCGCACTTCCTTCAGTTCTACGGCGGCCAGCACCGGTCAATGAACTTCCGCATCCGCTGGCTGGGCCGCCAGTGAAATGGCGTGAGTATTCCACACCCTGAAGGCTAATGCCCCAAGCTTTTGCCTTATCGTGGGGCAGGCGCTTTCGCCTGCCTCTTGTGGGTTCAATGACTTGGCAGGCCAAAGGGCCTGCCCCACAGGGGGCTGATGCGAAAAGCTTGCGGCATTACCCTGAAGGCCGTGCCACTTTGCTCCGCGCTACAATGAAAGTTTCACGCATGAACCTGGATGCTCATCTGGAGAAAATGCAGCGGGATTGGGACGCCCGAGCCCGCGAAAATGCCCGCTATTACGTCAATACCGCCCGGGAAGACTGGAGCGACGAGGAGTTCTTCCGATCCGGTAAGCAGACGGTGACGGAAGAGGTGCTCACGGACATGACCAACATCTGCCAGGGACTCCCGCCCGAGCGGATGAAAGTGCTCGAGATCGGCTGCGGCGCCGGACGCGTCACGCGCGCCCTGGCGGATCTGTTCGGCGAAGTGCACGGGGTCGACGTCAGCGGCGAGATGATTCGTCAGGCCCGGCAGGCGCTTGGCGGCCTGCCGAATGTCTTCCTGTATCAGAACAACGGCCAGGACCTTTCCGTTTTGCCCCCCGGCGCGCAGTTCGATTTCGCCTTTTCGAGCATCGTCTTCCAGCACATTTCCAGGCGCGAGATCATCGAGAGCTACGTCCGCGAAGTGCACCGCCTGCTGCGCCCGGGAGCGCTGTTCAAGTTTCAGGTGCAGGGCGTCCCGGATGTGACGAGCTCACCGGACGACACCTGGGTAGGCGTGCCTTTCACCGACGAAGAAGCCGTTCAGATGGCCGAGAGCCACGGGTTTGAAGCCCGCTACCGCCACGGCGCCGGAAGCCAGTATTTCTGGCTGTGGTACTTCAAGAAGTAGCGTTCCCGCGGCGCGCCGCCCAGTAGCGGCGCATGCGTTCGGAGACCTGGAGCCGCTCCTCCGGGCTCATGGTCTTCCGGCCGCGGCGGCCCTTTTCTTTCCCGCTCTTTTGCTGGCGCTCCCATTTCACGCGGACTTCCAGGGCCGCGATCGTCGCATCCAGCCTGTCTCTTTCTTTTCTCAGGTCCCGAATCGCCTCGTAAACGTCCATCTTGAACGCTCCTCCACCCGCCTCACCGAACCAGGAAGGGCCAATAGGGCACCGGCCTGTAATTGTATCGCGTGACGGCGATGTAAAGGGCGCCGGCGGCAATCAGCAGGATCACCGCGATGGTCAAAAGGAACGCTTTCCACGGGAACGGCTGGTCTTCCCGGTGCAGTACCAGCAGATAACTGGCAAACACGCCGACGAAGTACAGCACGCACATGGGCACCGAGAACAGCATCAGGTTGAAGACGTCGGGGGTCGGCGTGACTATGGCCGCCAGGACCACGATGACCAGAACCGCGTAGCGCGAGTTTCGCATCAGAAAGCCCGGCGTGGTGATGCGCAACAAGGTCAGGAAGAAGACCAGAATCGGCATCTCGAAAACCAGGCCGATGCCCAGCATCACATTGACGAACAGGTCGAAATACTCGACGATCGAAACCACCGGCTTCACGTTGATGTCGCGTCCGATGCTGAGCAGAAACTCCAGCCCGAAGCGGAACGCCACGAAATAGGCGAACAGACCGCCCGCAATGAACAGCCCGGCCGAGCAGAGGATGAACGGTGTCGCCCACCGGCGCTCCTTCTTGAAGAGGCCGGGAGCGATAAAGGCCCATACCTGATAAAGAAGCCACGGCGACGCAACGAAAATGGCCGCCAGCAGGGGCACCTTCACCCAGATGGTGGTGAAGGCGTCCATGGGCGTGAGTTGCGCCAGGTTTGGATCGGCGCCGATACGCTTCAGCGCATCGATGGCCGGTTTGCTGACCGCCACCCAGAGTTCATTGGCAAAGATCAGGCAGAGCACGAACGCGACCAACAGTCCGCCCACGGCCTTCAAAATCCTGGAGCGCAACTCCTCCAGATGTTCGAGGAAGGACATTCGCAGCATGCCATCCTCCTCATCGTCTCCGTCGGTCTTCACCGGTGACGAGGGAGTCGAGGGCGGGCCCGAATCACCGCCGGCGGGGGCTACTGCCGAGGCGGGTTTCTCCGCAACCGGAGACTCGGAGGCCGGAGAGCTTTCGCCATATCCGTACTCGGACCCGTAGCCATCGTCGTAGTGTCCGCCTTCCGGCGGCGGGCCGGCGGGAACCGCGGCCTGTTCCCCGCCCTCGGCGGTGGCGCCGTCGTCGGGATATCCGCCTTCCGGCGGCGAGCCGGCGGCAACCGCGGCCGGTTCCGTATCCTCGGCGGCGACGCCGTCGTCGGGATATCCGCCTTCCGGCGGCGGGCCGGCGGCAACCGCGGCCGGTTCCGCGTTCTCGGCGGTGGCGCCGCCGGCAGGTTCCGCCGCCTCGCCGGAAGACAGAGAGGAAGCGCCCGGTTCCTCCGCCGGTTCACCGGCGCCGGACTGAGGTGCGGACGAGGATTCCGTCGAGGAAGCCTGCGCTTCCTTCTGTTCTTCAGGTGTTGGCATTGAGACTACGTCGCCGCTTGTTGCGGTTCAGCAGCCGCCTGACCGTTCGAAGCCGCCGGGACGCCCGCCGGCTCCGGTTCAGTGGAAACCGTCGCGGCGGCAACCTCAGTGTCGGCGGTTGCCTCCGCCGGTGCGCCCTCGCTCGTCTGGGCCAGGTCGGCCATCGGTTCAGCGCCCTCAGTTGCGGATGCGCCTACAGAGGATGAATTGGATGCGGTTGAATCATTCGATTCCGAGCCAGAGGCGCCGGAATCGTAAGGAGAAGAGTCTTCGTAATTGTAATTGTAGCTGTAATCGGTCAGCTCGTTCTGGACGCTGCTCGTGACTTCCTTCAGTGATTCGGTCTCCCGCTCCAGGTTGGTCATCTCGCGATCCCAAGTCGACTTGAGTTCGCTTGAAGCACGACGGAATTCGGTGAGCGCCTTGCCGATGGTCTTGCCAAGTTCCGGAAGCTTCTTAGGTCCGAAAACAAGGAGGGCCAGGACAAAGATGAACACCGTTTCCTGCCAGCCCAGGGGCCCCATCGAAATTCCTCCTAAACACGCACGAAGTCCCCTTTATGATACCGGGCGGCCGGGAAGAGCGTCAACCGGGGTGCGAAAACCCGCGGACAGACGGAACGTTCCCCTCGCCGCGGCCCGATTCGTTCTCAGCGGTTGCCCAGATTGAGCAGCGCGATTCCGAGCAGGATCAGCCCCAGCCCGGCGAACTTCTCGCGCGAAAAGGGCTCCTTGAAGAACAGCCGCGACCACACCAGCGTCCACACGTAACCCAGCGAGACCATCGGGTAGAGCACCGACAGCTCGCCCTTGCGGATGCCCATCAGATAGAACACCGTCGAGAGCAGAAACAGCGTCACGCCCAGCGCCAGCCGCGGGTTGAACAGCAGGGTCCGGACGCTGTCCGTCCGAGTGGCGCCGGACTTCAGGAACACCGCTCCGAAGGAGCCGATGAAGGACGCCACCAGCACCAGGAGCATCGAGGAGACGGGCGTGGTCAAGACTTGCGGCTCCTGCCCAGCAGCGCTACGCCGGCAATGATGACCACAATCCCGGCCACCTTCAGCGCGTCCATCTGCTCGCCCAGCCAGACCACCGAGAGTGCCGCCACCCAGGCGTAGGTGAGCGAGATGACCGGGTACAAGAGAGAGAGTTCGCCTTCGCGCAGGGCCAGCACCAGCAGCAGGGTGCTCGCCCCATAGAGCGTCAGCCCGGCCATCAGGGGGAGGTTGGTCAAAACCGCGAGCGGGCTGACGTGCGGCATGAGCTTCAGCCCGAACTTGAACAGAATCTGCGCCGCCGCTCCCAGGACGGTGCAGCCGAACACCAGGGTTAGCGACTTTGCCCGCCCGGCGGCGGTTACGCCCGTGGATTGGCTTGGAGGCACGAATTCTCATGATAACCGATCCTCCATGGCCAACCTGGGCCGCATTCCAGTAAACTGACCAAGACAGGGCCGGGCGCGCCCGACCCCCACGGATTCCAACCATGGCGAACCTGGAAATCACTTCTCTGGACGGAATGAACCGGACCATGACCCTCGAAGGGGCCCGGCTTTCCTTCGGGCGGGCCGCCGACAACGATCTGGCGTTTCCCGAGGATGACGGTCTGTCGCGCCATCACTTCACACTCGAGCGGTGCGGCGAAGACTGGGGCATCGAGGACCTGAGGAGCAAGAACGGCACCTTCGTAAACGGCGAGCGGCTCGCGGGCCGGCGCGTTCTCGTGCCGGGCGATCGCATCACGGCCAGTTCCGTGACCCTGGTCTTCGGAGACCGCCCGCTCGATCGCACGGTCCTGTTCGAAGCCCCGACGGCGCAGACCGGCGTCACGGCCAGCACCGACCTGGCCAGCCTGCTGGCCCGCGAGGCGGCCCAGGCCACACCCCTGTGGAACGCCCCCGCGACGGCGCTTTTGCGGGCCGGACGCGAACTGGCGGTTCGCCGCCCTCTGGCCGAACTGTTCCAGGTGATTCTGGATCTGGCCATCGAGTCCGTGGGCGCCTCGCGCGGCGTGCTTCTGACTACCGGGAAATGCGGCCTGGTGGTCCAGGCCTCCCGCGGCGAGGGGTTCCGCATCAGCACCACCGTCCGCGACCGCGTGGTGGAAGGCAAAACCTCGCTGCTGGTCCTCGACACCCAGCAGGACGAGTTGCTTCGCCAGCAGGCCAGCATCGTGGTCCAGAGCGTGTGCGGTTTCATGGCCGTGCCGTTGCAGACCGACGACCGCGTGGTCGGGCTGATCTACATTGACGCCCCGCGCGGTGCGCGCCAGTTCACCCCCGGGGATCTGGATCTGCTGACCGTCATGGCCAACGTCGCCGCCATCCGCATCGAGCAGGAACGGCTGGGGGAGGTGGAACTGGCCGAGCGCAGGCTGACGGCCGAATTGCAGCAGGCCGCCGACATCCAGCGGCGTTTCCTCCCTGCCCGCCCCCCGGCCATCCCCGGTCTGGACCTGGCCGGCTACAACGCCGCCTGCCGCATGGTGGGCGGCGACTACTTCGATTTTCTGCCCGGCGCCGAGGGCTGTGTCTCGGTGGTCATAGCCGACGTGGCCGGCAAAGGCATGCCCGCCGCGCTCATGATGATGAACTTGCAGGCGCGCGTGCAGGCCCTGGCCGACGGCGCGCTGGCGCCTTCCGCGCTGGTCACGCGCCTGAACCGGAGCTTGGCCGCCACCTGCCCCGGCAACCGTTTTATCACACTATTCCTGGGCGCCGTCGATCTCGCCGGCGGCGAACTGAGGTTTGCCAACGCGGGCCACAACCCGCCGTTCCTGTTCCGGCAGGACGGCGAAGTCGTAACTCTCAAGGACGGCGGCCCAGTCCTCGGACTCTTTGCCGGGATGAGTTACGACGAATTCCGGTGCGGGCTCGGCCCGGGCGACCTTTTGCTGCTGTACAGCGACGGCGTCACCGAGGCCGTGGACCCCGCCGGAGAGGAGTTCGGCGAGGAGCGGTTGATCGATCTTGTGAAGAGCCGCGCAGGCGCCTCGGCGGCCTCGATTGTGGAGGAAATCCAGACCGCCGTCGACCAGTGGGCCGCCGGCCAGCCCGCCTCCGACGATATCACCGTCGTCGCCCTGCGAAGAGTCTCGTAGGACATGCTTCAGCTTGTCCAGTCAATATGCCTTTGTCAGTATTGCGGCCTCGATTGTCGCAAGCGGCAGCAGCAGAGATAACGGCGCGTCCGGCGGCGGCGCAGTTCCGCCGCCAGCAGAAGCTGTCCGCCAAGTCCCTACCCGTGCAGCCTGCAATCCACGGCCAAGCGCGCCAACCGGAAACCCGGCACGTCATGCCGAGCCAGCCCGCGCCGTACGATCTCCGGCGTGCGGGCGTATTCCACCCAAGCGGGGCTGAGGCTGTGGAAACCGAGCTTCTTCGCCACGGTCGAAGGCTTCCCGATCATGTTTCTTGTCGATCGGCTCCTCGTGCCATGCCGGCACCCTCATGACCGCTCTGGCAACGCCTGCGCGGCAGCCAGCAGTCTCGCGTTCGGCTCGGGCGGATTCTCCAGCAATTCCAGAACCCGCGGACTGTCCCTCTCGGTGAGCTGCACCCGATCGGCTTCCTCGATTACGTCCTTGGCGGTACGCAATAAGAGCTTCGCTTTTTCCTCGGCCCGAATCCGCAAGGACATCCGGCTATTGTCTTCGACCGCTACTCTCGGCATGGCAAGACTCCTCCTTTAGTGTACGCATCCTTTCTGGAGGTATCCGGCGGCAACGGCATCCCGCCGCCTATCTCGGGCACTGACTCACCATCCTGAAGGAGGACAAGCGCGCCATCTTCTCGGCAGCCGCCCACACACAGCGCGCCGCCGGCTACCTCGACGGCTTGCAGCCCCAACCACAGCAGCAGCAGGAAGCGGGCGTGGCGAACTGATGACCGCCGCTTTCAAGGACGGGATCTCCCAAGCCCCCCTATTCTCGGATTCCATTTCGCCGGGGCTCCGCCCCGGACCCGGCGAGGGGTCATGAACCCCTGCAACCCCATGCATTCTAATCACTGCCGCCAAGGCGGCCAAAACCGCACCTGCAAGGTCAGCCGGGCGTTACCGGGACACTCCTAGGCCAATCTTCTCGACCAGCGCCTTGCGCATCCCCCCGAACTCCTGCTCCCACACCTTCCGCAGCTCACGTGTAAGACGGCACGAAGTACCCGATGGCGGCCTGTCGCCGAGTGGCGCTCCCACAGTGGAGACTCTCCGCTACGGCCAGCATCCTCCGTCGCCTCGCGTCTAGCGCCGGACCTGCCCCAAATACTTGTCGAGCCAGTCGAGGCTCTCGCGAACTGCGTCTGGACGAGGAAAGGCGCCGTGCCCGCCCTCGTAGATCACGTGCTTCTTGTCGTTGACCGGCGTGCCCAGGAAGCGGAAGAGCGGACGCTGCGACGACTCCAATGGGAAAGCGGCATCGTACCGTCCGTTTAACATGAGCACCGGAATGGTCACGCGCGTCACGAAGTTGAACGGGTCCACCTCCGGGAGATCGCGTCTGAGATGAAAACCTCCGGACGACAGGATCGCCGCCCTGATTCGCTTCTCCACCGCCGGTAGGAGCGCCCCTTCAGTCCCGCCCAGGCTGTCGCCGAAGTAGGCCACCTTCGTGCCGTCGATGTCCTTTCGCGTCTCGATGTAGTCGAGCGATCGGCCCAGGTCTTTCGACCACGCAATCACGTGGTCGCGAAAAAAAGCCGGCGGCTTGCCACCGGGCACCAAGCCATCTCGCCGCTCATACATGCCCTTGTATATCGGGACCATCAGCGCCCGCCCGCCTTTCAAAAGGAAGCCGCGGGCGTCCTCGACGCTCGACAGATCCAGCTTGTCGTCCAAGAAGGCGAACGCGCCCGGAAAATACACAACCGTCTGATACGGCGGAGACGCGTTCTTCGGTAGAAAGAGGTATGCGATTACGCGCTCGTGGCCGTACGCGGCATCGAAGGTCACTTTCGTTCGCGACCAGCCCTCCATCGTTACCGTTTCTTCCACCTGCGCGTTCAGCTCCCCTTTGTCGTAGGCGTATAGTTCGGTATAGGCCTTGAAGACATCGTCCGAGACCGGCTTCTCTTTCCAGTAGTCGCGGGTCGTGACCTCTACCCGCGCCGCCGCGGCGGCGCTGGGTGGCGAGTCGAGTTTGACGCAGCGAAAACCGAAGTTCGCCAGGCGGTCCCAGGGCGATTGCGCGTCCGTGTGATTGAACATGTAGTTCGGCTCGCCGAAGCCTCCGCCCAGGATTAGTCTCCTGGCGTCCCGGCCCTCGTTCAAGCACCACTCCTTCACGTTGCCGG
>Ga0315288_10012427_pt1 | contig 10703 bp, 8 predicted proteins | sample YL17G11_20_MG_FD_203454 | JGI IMG/M metagenome (GOLD analysis project Ga0315288, IMG submission 203454) | Sediment microbial communities from Yellowstone Lake, YNP, Wyoming, USA - YL17G11_20 | ecosystem: Environmental > Aquatic > Freshwater > Lake > Sediment | place: USA: Wyoming | collected...
GTTTCCAACTGTTTAGCGAGTCGTTGGCCCTCGGCCCGCACCTCCGCTTCCATCACCCCTGTCGAAGCCGTATCGCCCCCTTCTGGTTTTCAACGTGTGAGGGTCAGTGTTTACTCTGACCCTCTCCACATTTAGTCACATTGTGCGGGTCGGCCTTTCTTCTGACCACGCACTGAATATCTTCTGACCCCACTCACAACTTACGCTATCGTGGACCGCCCCTCCGGCGGGTAACTCTCGCCATCTCACGCTCGGCATCCCGCTCGGCGATCTCCCTTCTCTTGTCGTACTTCCTTCTTCCCCGGGCCAGGCCGATCTCGACTTTGGCCCTCCCGTCTTTAATGTACAACTTCAAAGGCACTAAAGTATAGCCTTTCTCGTTTATCTTCCCTATCCACCGCTTTATCTGGTCCTTATGAAGAAGCAGCTTTCTCGTCCTGGTAGGCTCGTGGCCGAATTGACCGGCCTGCGGGTACGGCGATATGTTCATCCCGAAAAGAAAGGCCTCTTCCCCTTCTATCGTCGCGTAGGACTCGCGCAGGTTCGCTCCACCAGCCCGAATTGACTTGATCTCACTTCCGAGCAGTACGATGCCCGCTTCGAGCTTCTCCTCGATGTCGTAGTCGCGGAGAGCCTTCCTGTTTGTCGTTTTTACCTGTATCCCGGTTCCTTCGCTTTTTTCCGCCATGATCACAGTATAGCACCGGCCTGACACCGATTGCCGTGAGCGATGCCTGCTTGAGCCGAGGCAAGGATTATTGCTACGCTGCGCGCAGCAGGAGTGCGCCGGTGGGGAGGTTCCCCTGGATAAGTCTCTGAAGGACTTCTTTCGCCTTATCGAGTTGAAGCTGTTCTTCTTTCTCGGCCTCGTCCTTCAGTTCCACCTTCACATCAGGAACGATGCCCTTTCCATCGATAGACTCCCCGTTTGGCAGGTAATACATGGAGACCGTGAGCTTTGCCGCGCCCATGTTTTCAAGCTCGTACATCTTCTGGATCGAGCCTTTACCGTACGTCTTGCTTCCGACAAGCGTCGCGCGCCCCCTGTCTTTCAAAGCCCCCGCCACGATCTCGGAAGAACTCGCGCTGCCGCCGTTGGTGAGCACCACCAGCGGCAGGTCGGTCTCCGCCCCGCCCTGAGCCTTCTCGTCTATCCTGCCCTGTCCTTTGCGCTGGTAAGAGACTATGACTCCGTCCTTTATGAAGACACTGGAGAGTTTGACCGCTTCGTCCAGCAGGCCGCCCGGATCGTTCCTGACGTCAAGGATAAATCCCTGTACTCCCTTTTGCTGCATCTCCTTGACCTTCTGCCGCACCTTGAAGGCTATCCCCCTGCTGAAGTTCAGGACATGGATATAACCGTAGCGGCCATCCAGGATCTCAGACTCTATATCGGGGATGACTATCTTCTCCCTCTTTATCTTGAAAACCAGGTTCTTGCGGGTGTCCGGCCTGTAAACCTTGATCTCGACCGTGGTCCCGTTCTTGCCCCTTATGCTTCCAACGACCAGGTCCAGGCGCTTGCCTTTTGTGTCCTTACCGTCGATAGACATTATGATGTCATTCTTCTTGACCCCGGCCCTTTCGCTGGGGGACCCTTTTATGATGCTGACGACTTTGGGCCTTTTCCTCTCTTTGTCCATCCGGAGCATGAAGCCTATCCCGTAGAAACTGCCGCTGAGCGATTCGCCTAACATCTTGTTTTCCTTCGGGTCCAGGTAATCGGTGTGCTCGTCATCAAGCGCTTTCACAAGCGCCCGCAGGCCCGCGTCCTCCAGTTTATCCTCCGACTTGACGCCCTTTTTCTTCTCGCGGTCGACAGCTTTTTGAGCCGCCCCGGTGATCTTCGCCTCAGAATAATCACGGTAGAAGTTGCCCCTTATGTCATCCAATGCTTCACGGTAGGAAGGAGACGCCGAGAGGCGGAAATCACCGCTCTGCTTCTTCCCGAAATATAACCTGTCAATCAGGATCCCAGCGGCAACCAGCACCACCAGCAGGACGACCACCAGTATGGCCACCTGGATGACCCAGCCCCGCCTGGAGGGTTTTCGAGGCGGCGTTTCCTGGTCAGAGGACGTGCCGGGAAAGTACTCTCCAGTGGTGAAGCCCCTTTCCTCTTTATCATCCCTGTCGTCCATAAAATTCGCGTTCCTTTGCCCGGATCCAATCCTGCGCTGCTTTCAAACAGCGATGCCTGTATCTGTCAAATAAATGACTCAACGGAGTTTTCCGTCAGCTGCCTACACCTCGATATAGGTTCGAAGGGCGAGGGCACTTCCAACGGCGCCTATGATAATGCCCATTGCCACCAGGATGAACGAGATAGTGGCGAGGTAACCACCGCCCACCAGATTGCTCTCAGCCGCTGACTCGAGCTTCGTGATAAGCCAGGCGTGCAGCAATACCGCCGTGATGACGCCGACAACCGCGCCCATGAAACCTTCCATAACGCCTTCCATGATGAACGGCCACCTGATGAACCAGTTAGTGGCGCCTACCAGCTTCATGATCCCGATCTCCTTGCGCCGCGAGTAGATCGCCATCCTGATGGTAATGGAGACAAGCGCCATCGCTACAATGCTGAAGACCACGACGCCGAATATCCCGAATTTCTGGAAAGCGCCAGTCCACTTGAGGACCTTGTTGACAACATCTTTGGGAAACTTGATCTCCTTCTTGTTGGTGTCCGGGTCCGTGCTGACCTCTGGCCGGGTCTCCAGCCGCTTGGCCACCGCCTGGTTGTACTTCGGGTCCTTCATGCGGATCTTGAACTCAGCAGGCAGCGGGTTGCCCTCGATCTCCCTGACGATGTCCTTCTGGTCTTTGAACATCTCCTTATAGTCGATAAGCGCCTGCTCTTTTGATACGTATGTGACTTTCCTTACCTCGGACATCTTCTGTAAGAAATTCTCCATGCTCTTCCGCTCCTCGACCGTGACATCGTCCTTAAGAAACACCCTGATCTCATCAACCCGGTACTTCATGTTCGTGGCAAGCGAGTTCCCGGCGTGGACCACCATGCCTACAAATCCGAGGATCACCAGGGATATGCTCGTCACCATAACGGCAGCGACAGTCAGCGCCATGTTCCGGCGCATGCTGGAGCCGGCTTCTTTGAAAAAGTAGTTGAAGTTAACTGCCATAACCGTAGACCCCTCTCGCCTGGTCACGGATCACCTTGCCATCGCGCAGCTCCACGACCCTCTTCTTGAACGTGTTAACGATCTCGTGGTCGTGCGTCGCCATGATAACGGTCGTCCCGGTGTTATTGATCCTCTCAAGCAATTTCACAATCCCCGCAGACATCGAGGGGTCGAGGTTACCGGTAGGCTCGTCCGCCAGCAGTATTGGCGGGCGGTTCACGAACGCCCTGGCGATAGAGACCCGCTGTTGCTCTCCGCCGGACAGCTCGTCCGGATAGCTGTCGAGCTTGTGGCTCAAGCCTACCAGGCGGAGAACCTCCGGCACGTAGGCTTCGACTATCCTGCGTGGACGCCCGGTTACCTCCAGGGCGTATCCGACGTTCTCGTAAATGGTCTTCTGAGGAAGCAGTTTGAAATCCTGGAAAACGCAGCCGATCTTACGCCGCAGGTACGGTATCTTCCATTTCTTGATGTCTGAAAGGTTAGTATCCGCTATGTAGACCTGCCCGCTTGACGGCTCTTCCTCTTTCAGCATGAGCTTTATGAACGTCGACTTGCCGGCGCCGCTGGCCCCTACGATGAATACGAACTCCTTTTTCTCGATGTCCACAGTGACGTCATCAAGTGCATACACGTTACCCTGATATACCTTGGTCACTCTCCTCAACCGTATCAACTTAAATCCCTCCAGACAAAATAGTTCTGTTATTTATGATAAATAATGTTGAATATGTTTCTAATGTTAAATCTTGACAAAAACGTAAACAAATAATAACTATTGATGCATATGTCAACTATTGATGCATATGTTATTCTTCCGAACCAATCACGCTCTGGCAATCGCGCTACCGCTGACCCGCCACAAAACTCGCCGCCCGCATGAAAACCACCGGGCGACTAGCGGTTCACAGCCTGCTTACCAGTTCTTGAACGCACCTCCCTGACAAAAGTTATTTAATACTTTGCCCCTTATAACGTTATTTCCTTCCCCCGGGTTCTTAAAAACTCGAGCACGGATCCTGCGGTGCGGTTCACGATCAGCCGTTCGTCGAGGCCGACCTGGTCAATCAACTCGAAGGCCCGGTCGAATACTCCCACGAGCTCTGCCTCATGCGCGTCACTTCCAACGCAGATCATCGCCCCCCTCTTACACGCTTCCGAAACTATTATCTCACAGTTCTCCTCGCTGCCCTTTCGCACAACAGTAAAAGAAGAGTTGTTGATCTCCAGCAGCACCTTATTAGACGCAGCTGCCTCCACCACGGTTTCGTAATCAAGTGGGTACAGCGGATTCCCGGGGTGCACCAGTACATCCACCTTGCCGCCCATTATTGCTCCGAGCACGGCCCTCGTGTTCTCCTCAATGCTATCGCCATCGTAACCACAGCGGGGGTGTATACCGGCCTGTACCAGGTCCAGCACTTCCAGCGCCCGGTCAGGGACATCCAGGTTCCCCTCGGAATCGACGATATTGCACTCGACGCTCCTCAACACCTTGACCTCGAAGAGCGTCCTCGGCATTATGACCATGTTCGTGAAATAGTAGATGTACGGGCCGCCCGGCATCGCCGGTCCATGGTCGGCGACACCTATCATCTCCAGCCCTCGATCCGAGGCCACCTTGCATATCTCCCGCACAGTGGAATACCCGTGCCCGCTGGAAACCGTGTGCACATGAAGGTCTGCCTTGAGCCTGGGCGCTTTCTTCAATTCGAACCCCCCGTGGCCCCTGCGCTCTCCTGCCTCTTCTTCCAGCGGAGTGCTTCCTCGATGAATTCGTCCAGGTCTCCGTCCATCACCGCCTGGATGTTGCCGGTTTCAACCTCGGTGCGGTGGTCCTTGACCATCTGGTACGGGTGAAAAACGTAAGAACGGATCTGGCTGCCCCAGCCGATATCCTTACGCTCTCCCCTGATGTCCTGTATCTCCTTTTCCTTCTCCTTGCGGGCAAGTTCGAACAGCCTTGATTTCAATATCTTCATGGCAATGATCCTGTTACTCATCTGGGACCTCTCGTTCTGGCACTGGACCACTATGCCGGTGGGGATATGGGTTATCCGCACCGCGGAATCCGTCACGTTCACATGCTGTCCGCCGGCCCCCGAAGATCGGTACGTGTCGATCTTCAGGTCCTTCGGGTCTATTTCCACATCGGCCTCCTCGGCTACCTCGGGAATATTGTCCAGCGAGACAAACGAGGTATGACGCCGCCTGGAAAAATCGAACGGCGAGATCCGGACCAGCCGGTGGACGCCCTTTTCGACCGACAGCAGCCCGTATACTTTTGGACCGCGCACGGTGAAGGTCGCGCTCTTGATGCCACCACCGTCTCCGGGTTGCACATCGTTCAGGTCGACATCAAAGCCCTGCCGCTCAGCCCAGCGCAGGTACATGCGAAGAAGCATCTCCGCCCAGTCCTGTGACTCGAGACCTCCAGCACCGGGATGAAGAGAAACAATGGCATTGCTGTTGTCGAACTCCCCCTGCAGCAGGGCGCCGGTCTCGATGTCCCCGATCTCTCTTTCCAGCGAGGCCAGGCCTTCGGATATCTCCCGCTCGAACGAAGGGTCGCTCTCTTCAAGGCCCAGATTGTTCATCTCCGCCAGCTCCGACACGTGGGTCACGACCCGGTCGAATCGGGAGACCTTGTCCTCGAGGCGCGAAAGCAGGGCCATCTTCTGCCTGGCCCTATCCTGGTCATCCCAGAATCCGGGAGCTCCTGCTTCCTTGCGAAGCTTCTCTACCTGCGGGCGCGATTTCTCTACTTCAAAGGTAATCGCCTATTTTCTCCAACCTTCGTCGGCAGGAACTTATCCCTTCGCCGAAATCCGTAACCATCTTGATCTCCTTCCGTCTTCCGATCTTCCGCGGTCCCGGTAGGCCCACCGCTAAGCTTCAACCCCGCAGCACTTTTTGTATTTCCTTCCGCTGCCGCACGGGCAGGGGTCGTTACGGCCGACCTTGTCCTTCCGCCGCTGATCCTGTTTCGGGGCCTCGTCACCTCCGCCTGCAACCAGTCGCACCGGGGGGCGTTCGGCCTCGGCCTCCACCATCTGCACGTGATAGATATACCGCGAGAACTCCTCTTTTATCGTCTCGGACATCGACTGGAACATGTCGAACGCCTCGGTCTGGTACTCGACGAGCGGGTCCCTCCCGGCCATGCCCCGCAGGCCGATGCCCTCCTGCAGGTAGTCGAGCTCGTAGAGGTGCTCCCTCCATTTGTTATCCAGCACCTCGAGCATCACCCGCCGCTCGAGCTCCCGCATCGTCTCTGAGCCTAACTCCTTTTCGCGGAGGCCGTACGTCCTGTCGGCGTCTTCAAGCAGCGCCTCGGCAAGCTCCTCCTGCGTGAGGTCTTTGACCTGGAAGTCCTCCTTGCTGACGGTCACAGGAAAGATCTGACCGACGTAAGCAAAAAGGCCTTCAAAGTCCCACTCCTCAGGGAAAACCTGCGGGTTGGTGAATATGTTGACCGTCGAGTAGACGGTGTCCACAATCCACTGGCGGGCCATCTCCTCAAAGTTGTCGCCCTCCAGCAGGCGGGTCCTTTCCTCGTAGATGACCTCCCTTTGCTTGTTCATCACGTCGTCGTATTTGAGCAGGTTCTTCCTGATCTCAAAGTTCTGCGACTCTACCTGTTTCTGAGCGGACTCTATCGCCTTTGAGACCATGCGGTGCTCTATCGGCATATCCTCCGGGAACCGGAACCTTTCCATCAAGCCCGTAATGGCCTGGGAAGCGAACCTCCTCATAAGATCGTCTTCGAGGGAAAGGTAAAAACGCGACATACCGGGGTCCCCCTGGCGCCCCGAGCGGCCCCGCAGCTGGTTATCTATGCGGCGCGCCTCGTGTCTCTCTGTACCTATTACCTTGAGCCCGCCAGAATCGGGCACCCTTTCGCCAAGCTTTATGTCGGTTCCCCTGCCGGCCATGTTCGTTGCTATGGTGATAGCGGCCGAATCCCCCGCCAGCGCCACGATGTCGGCCTCCCGCTCGTGGTGCTTCGCGTTCAGGACCTCGTGCGGGATACCGCGCTTCTTGAGCATATTGCTCAACCGCTCGGATTTCTCTATCGAGACCGTTCCCACCAGCACCGGCTGGCCCCTCTCGTAGCAGTCGGATATATCTTCTACCACCGCTTCGAACTTCGCCTTCTCGGTCTTGTAGATCTGGTCGGACAGGTCCTCCCTTATCATAGCCTCGTTGGTAGGTATCACAATCGTCTCGAGTCCGTATGTGTGCTGGAACTCATCGGCCTCCGTGGCTGCGGTCCCGGTCATGCCCGCAAGCTTCTCGTACATACGGAAGTAGTTCTGGAAGGTGATGGTGGCCAGGGTCTGGTTCTCCTCCCTGATCCGTACCCCTTCCTTGGCTTCGATAGCCTGGTGGATCCCGTCCGAGTATCGACGGCCGACCATGAGCCGTCCGGTAAACTCGTCAACGATGATCACCTCTCCGTCCTTTATTATGTAATCGACTTCTTTGCCGAACAGCTCTTTAGCCTTGATGGCCGCTTCGAGGTGATGAACGAGATTCGAGTGCACGTTGTCGTACAGGTTATCGATCTTGAGGATATCTTCAACCCTGGAGATCCCTTCCTCGGTTATGGCCACGGTCCTCGCCTTCTCATCGACATCGTAGTCCTGGTCCTTCTTGAGGCGCCGGCTGACCTGTGAGAACTCCCTGTACCATCTGACCGACTCGCTGGCCGCGCCGCTGATGATGAGTGGTGTGCGCGCCTCGTCCACAAGGATGCTGTCCACCTCGTCGACTATCGCGTAGTAATAGCCCCTCTGGACCTTGTGTTCCCTTGTGACGACCATGTTGTCGCGAAGGTAATCGAAGCCGAACTCGTTATTGGTGCCGTAGGTGACATCAGCCGCATAGGCGATACGCCTTTCGGGAGGGTCCATCATGGTCTGGATGATGCCCACATCCATACCGAGAAAACGATAGATCTGTCCCATCCACTCGCTGTCTCGCTTTGCCAGGTAATCGTTTACCGTGACAACGTTAACGCCTTTACCGGCAAAGTGATTCAGGTAAACGGGGAGGGTCGCAACCAGGGTCTTGCCTTCACCGGTCTTCATCTCGGCGATCTTCCCCCGGTGAAGCACGATACCGCCCATTACCTGGACGTCGAAGTGGCGTTCACCCAGGGTCCGTCGTGCGACTTCCCTTACCACCGCGAACGCTTCCGGAAGTAACTCGTCTAAACTTTCGCCCGCGTCGTGCCTTTGCCGGAACTGCGAAGTCTTTGCCTTGAGATCCTCGTCGGAAAGCTCCTCGACTTCAGGTTCCAGCCGGTTGACCCGGGCGACTGTCTCTTCCAGTTCTTTAGCTCTCTTGCTCTCCCCGTACCGGAGAGCTTTCTGTACTCCCTTCAGCAATCGAAGAATACCCTTCCGCTGGTAGTCTGGTAATAACGCGGGCTATTGCCCGCAGAACCTTGCTGTCGTAGCGCACTCCTCTTTCAAGGTTCATCTCTGTAAGAGCGTCGCTCTCGGAAAGCGGCTCACGCCCCTCGCAACCCCGCACCAGTTTCTCGAAATCATCTACAGCCCTCAGAATGCCGGCTCCCACGCTGACCGCCCTGCGCTTGTCCACGTCCTCTACCCGGTCCCTCAAGCCTTCCCTGCCCCTGAGGATCTCGGCGGCGACCTGCAGGTAACCCACTTTGCCGATTATGTCGACCCCCCCGGCGATCACGCCTTCCGATTCGATTAGTGCCTGCTGCTCCTCTTCGGCACCCCCGCTCCTGGTGATCGCCCCCATATCGTGCAGGTAGGCGGCGTACTCGACCTGTTGGAGGTCTTCGGGAGAAAGCCCCATCTCCCTTGCCACATCCACGGACATTCGGGCGACACGCTCCGCGTGCCCCTGTGTGATAATGCCTGTCTCTTCGGGTATCGTTGAGAGTATCCGTATAGTCTCCAGCAAGTACTGGTCGGTCGCGGCCACACGGTTGTAAGAATACCTGAGCACAACCAGCATCGGCAGGGCGATCAATACCGACCACATCCCTATCCCCAGGAAAATAAGCCCCATCAGAACGCCAACAAACCCGACTTCCAGAAACGGGAGCCACGACTTGCGCAGAACGCTCACGAAATAGCCACCCGCGGGGATGTGCCCCTCCTGAGACATGAAGTAAGTCGACCTGATGATCTGGACCGCGAAGTAGATCGCTGCCCCTATCGCGGCGGAGACCAGTGTCCACGGCGAGTAGTTACCGTGAAGAACCCCGCTCTTAGGTAGGGCCCGAACGAAGAATTGATAAACCACACTCATGACGCCGACACCGGTGAAGTTCACCATCAGAGCAAGCAGGTCGTCCCTTGTTATTTCTCCAATCTTAAGCGTGATCAGGGTCACGATACTCCCGAACAGGAAGATCCAGGCTACCTGTACGGCGGGAAGCGCGATCATGGCTGCCAGCAGAGGTGCGAGGCCCAGGTTAATCTCTCCCCCACCTTTGATCTTCAGGTCGAAATGAGCGCAGAGGGTGAAGATCACAAGGAAGAATACGAAATTCCCGTAGTTAATTGAGTTAAATCGAGTATAGACGATCGTGATCACAAGGGTGGCCAGAGCCAGGCCGACTATGATCGGCATCATCAGGCGCGAGCCTTCGGTTTTCTTCATCGGGGCCACGCGCTTCGGTATTTTCGGGATCCTCAGCCGTCGTCCGCCAGGCAGTTCAAGCTCGTCCTCGTCGTGGGAATCCTCACCGGTCGAAGGCGCGTCGCGTTCCCCGGCTGGCCTTTCCGCCGGCACAACCTGCTTCTGCCCCTCCGAAACGGAGAACTCCGGAAAAGGCTTCTCCTCTTCCACCGGTTCCGCCCAGGGTATCTCCTCTTCGGAGAGGTCGAATATCCGCCCTGACGGTACCCTAGGACTCCTCGCCTTCCGGCTTCTCTTCCTTATGCTCTTTTTTCCGCCTGAGAGAACCGGGCCTTCTTCTGGATTCCCTTCGCGGTCCTTGCGTCTTATTGCCACCTTCTGACCTCTCCCACTCTCTTATGTCCTTCTCGATCTCGCCCCTGATCTCTGTGTATGCTACGCCTTCGCCTGGCGTTGCTCCTGACTCGACTTTCTCCTGGACCTTCTCACCTTCAGCCCCCCCGGCAATGACTCCATCGAGTGTCGGCTGCTCCACGTCTACCGGTAACCGGGGCTGGGCCTCGTCCGCCGCTCCGGGCATCTCCAGTTTCTCTGTCAGAGAGCCGGTCCATATTCCCCGCCTGCCCACAACACTTGAAAAGGCATCCACGACCTCGGGGTCGAACTGTATCCCCTTGCCCCTGATAATCTCTGACGCGGCGCGGTATGAGTCGAGTGGTTCCCTGTAAGTTGAAGTGTGCTGCATCGCGTCAAAAGCGTCCGCGACCGCCAGAATGCGCGCGCCAAGGGGAATACTGTCACCGGAAAGGCCGTCCACGTATCCGCTTCCGTCTATGGCTTCGTGATGGTGGATGATGGCCGGAGCGACCACGGCGAAGGAAGGTTCCCTGGAAACGATCCTGCCGCCTATCAGTGGATGCTTCTTTATCT
>Ga0315288_10012428_pt1 | contig 10702 bp, 8 predicted proteins | sample YL17G11_20_MG_FD_203454 | JGI IMG/M metagenome (GOLD analysis project Ga0315288, IMG submission 203454) | Sediment microbial communities from Yellowstone Lake, YNP, Wyoming, USA - YL17G11_20 | ecosystem: Environmental > Aquatic > Freshwater > Lake > Sediment | place: USA: Wyoming | collected...
CTTCGCTCGGAATGTGTTGGGCGATCTCACTCAGATGAACCGAATGCGACTGGATCAAACCGACGACAATCCAAACCCAATTCGCAATGCGGCGCAGATGCACGTCGGGATGGCAGGCGCGCAATTTTTCAAACAAACGCGTGTATAAGGCGTCATTGCTGCTCATAGTATTGCCTCTCTGGTTTGGTATGGTGACCGCACCAGATTGTGCCTCACTATGAGCAGTTTGGCAAAGTGTTAGTTACTCAGGGGACGCTGCCATGACGCGTGTCTCTATCCGCGCCGCGCGCACGCGAATCGTCCCGGCGCAAAATTCTGCGCGCAGTGGGGACAGAAGATATAGCACGGTGACGTTCGTCATGTTCAGAACCATATCGTTGCACCAACAAAATCCAAAAGAAAGGAGAAAAAGAAATGGGTGACTATCTCACATTCAAAAAGATGATCACGCCGATCATCATCCAGATCCTGTTCTGGCTTGCGGTCATTGGAATCATCCTTGCCGGGTTGTGGATTATCGTGCAAGGACTGATGACGATGGCAAAAGGAAGTTACCTGGTCGCCATCGGGCTGGGCCAATCTGTTGGCGGGTTCGTTATTCTGATCTTTGGTCCCGTCGTCGCGCGCATTTACGCCGAGATTCTTGTCGTTCTGTTTAGGATCAATGAACCGCTGACGGAAATCAGCAAATCTCTCGCGAACAGGCCCTGAGTCTAGGTCAGGACTTTGTCTCCTGGACGAAGATCCGACGCGGTTATTGACTGTCGTTTCCTAGTCCAAGCGATCAATATGCCTTGGGAGAATTACGTTCTTCTGGGCACGTTGATCTATTCTGGCGCGCCTAGCAATCCCAGGCACAAATAATCCTGCTGTATCTTCTACACTCGATTCAGTGGTTTTGAAAGGGATTGCATTAGCGCCCAAAGAGCGGTATCAAACGATCAGGGAATTCGGGCATGCACTGCGGCGAACTTGAAATCTGAATCGTGAATAAGCACAGGGAGTAGTCAATGCAACCTTGTCCTTCTTGTGGTCGTCCGGTTCGCAACGGCGCGCGGTTCTGCCCGCACTGCGGGCGCGCGCTCGGTGCGGCGGCGCCAATCGCGCCGTACGTCAGCGCGCCGGTCTTCGGCGGCGTGACGTGCCCCGCGTGCGCGTTCGTCAATCGCCCCGGCGCGCGCTTTTGTAAGCGGTGCGGCACCTCGCTCGTCGCCGCGCCCGCGCCGCCGCCGGTGATTGACATTCCACCGCCCCCGCCGGCGTATCCCGATCCGGTCGTCGAATTCAAGGTCAATTCTGAAGGACGCTTTGGACTCAAGACCACTTTGGGCGACCCGGACCGCGATGACGACGACAACAAAAAGTTGACGTTTTCCGAAGATGGGGGTACAAATAACACACGCGTTTACGCAGATGGCAACACACCTGTCTTTGGCGAACATGATGGCAAACTGGTAAGCAAGCCGCGCATGATTGACGGGGTCAGCACGACGGCGTGGGAGTATCGCCGCGTTTACGTGACCCAGCGTTTGGAGATCGTGCTTGGCTCGAGCACGAATTTGTTCGACACGCTGCGGATCGAATATACGCTCGAAAACCGTGATTCAAAAACGCACCAAGTCGGCTTGCGGATGATGATTGACACGTACATCGGCAACAACGACGGCGTGCCATTCTCGGTGCCGGGCAAAGCGGGGATCACCGATCGCGCCGTGGATTTGCGCGGCGCGCAAATTCCTGATTTCTTTCAGGTGCTTGAGCGCGCGGACTTGCGGCGCCCCGGTGTCGTCGTCAACGTCACGCTGGCTGGCGGCGACGCGACCCCGCCCGAGCGTGTGCTCATCACCGGCTGGCCCGGATCGGACGCGCAGTGGGATTACCTCAGAAAGACCGGCGGAGTCGGCGCCAAGTTCAAGAACTTCCTGAACGCCGATGATAGCGCGGTCGGCTTGTTCTATCCCAGCGAGCCACTTGCGGCCGGCGAGCAACGGGAAATCGTCGCGTTTTACGGTCTCGGCGCGATTTCAAGCGTGGCTTCCCAGAACACGCAACTTGGCTTGAGCGTTTCCTCGAACCGGGTCGAGGTGGGTCGCTCGTTTTGGATCGTCGCGCGCGTCAGCGATCCGCGCAAGGGGCAACGTGTGCGCGTCAAGTTGCCGACCGCGTTCAAGTTGGTCGAGGGAGACGAAGTGCAGCCGCTTGCGCCGGAAGCGAACGCAAGTTTCACGACGCGCTCGTGGTACGTCCGCGCGCTCACCCCGAGCGACCGCGCGGAGATTCTGGTCACGCTCGAACCGGACAATGCGCGCGAACGGCAAACGATTACCATCGTGCCGCGCGCACGCTAACGAGAGGTGAAGCATGGCGATGATGCCCTGTCCGAAATGCGGCAGCCTGGTTCGACCCGGCGCGAAATTCTGCGGCAAGTGCGGCAGTGCGCTTGCGGCATCTCCCCCCGCCGTGCCGATCTGTCCACGCTGCGGCAGACCGCTGCGTCCCGGCGCGCGCTTTTGTGCCGCATGCAGGTATGCGCTCATGCCCGCGCCAACGCCAGTCACCCCGCCACCGCAACCACCCGCTCCGGCCCAAGTCACCCCATCGCCGTTGCCATATACGCCGGCCACGCCCCCCAGTCTCGCGCAACCGTCTGGTGTGAACTGGGGCTATCTCCTGCGGCACGCGCTCGTCGCGGGTGCGCTCTTCTTCTGCCTGCTCCTCACTCTCTCCGGTATTGGCGTCTACGATGTCACGCATCCCGCGCCAACTGCTACGCCGCTCGTCGTCAGCCCGCCGGGTCCCCTTGCCACACTCGCGCCAGTCAGCACGACGCCGGAAGTGATGATCCGAATTGACTCGATTGGACGATTCGGCTTGTCCACGACCTCCGGCAAGAAGTTGACCTTTGCCGGGGATGGTGGAACGAACAACACGCGCGTGCAGGTAGATGGCGCGGATATGATTGTTGGGGAGAGCAGTGGAACGTTCACGACGCGACCGCAGATGCGCGGGACCGGCATGATCGTGGCTTGGAGTTGGCGCGGCATCGAGACGCTGCAAGAGGTCACGCTGACTGCCGGCGCGACGACGCGGCGCACCGACACGATGCGAATTCAATACGCCTTGACGAATCGTTCGTCGCAAACGCACCAAGTTGCCTTGCGCGTGATGCTTGACACGCTGATTGGCGGCAACGATGGCGTGCCGTTTCTCCTGGCTGGCGAAAATACGATCACCACGCGCGCCAAAGACCTGCGCGGCGCGGCGGTCCCGGATTTCATCCAGGCATTGGAACGCGAGGACATTAAAAACCCAGGTACGATGGTAAATCTGGCGATGCGCGGCGGCGATGCAACTCCGCCGGATCGTCTGGTGTTGGCGTACTGGCCCGGCTCAGACGCGGAATGGGAGTATCTGAATCGAATGGGAGGCGTTGGCGCGGGATGGGATGGCGACAGTTCCGCCGGACTATTACGACGCCAAACTGCTCGCACCGAACGAATCGCGCACGGTCGTGTTCTACTATGGCTTGGGCGGAATCGCCGTCACTGGCAAACTAGGCATAACTGTGCCGCTCGAAGTGATGGAGACGGAAAGATTTTCCATCATCGTCGTCGTGATGGATCCGCGTGCAGGGCAACGCGTGACACTCACTCTGCCGAACGCGCTGGCGTTCGCCGACGGCGATGCGGCGACCAAGAACGTGACGCCTGCGCCAGGCGCGGCGTACACGCAGGTCTCGTGGAAACTGCGCGCGACGAGTCCCGCGGACGCGGCGAGCATCACCGCGCGTCTCGATCCGGAAGGCGATATGGCAACGCAGACAATCCGGATCCAACCGTGCGGGGTGACGCGTCCGTGCAACACGGCGCCGTAAGGAGGATTCCCAATGTCACTACGGCTGAAAACTCTATACAATGCGCTTGTCGGCGCGTGGGGCGGTTTGCTTGCGTGGCTGCTGCTCGATTTGCTGATTGAGCGGTTGTTCGGCGTGCGCTTGACGAATGTGTGGCTGGATGCGTCACTCAACGGCGCGATCGTGGGAATGTGCATTGGCGCGCTCGTGAGCGGGTTTGGCGGATTAGCGGCGGCGCGATTCCTACTGCTGGCGCGCGGCTTGATCGTCGGACTGTTCACCGGCGTCCTGGGCGGGGTGTTGGGCTTGCTCGCCGGTCAAGCCGCATTTCAACTCGGGGGCATTCTCAGCGCGGAGGTGTTGGTGCGTGGAATGTTCCGCGCGCTTGGCTGGGCGATCTTTGGCGCGGGCATCGGCGTTGCCGAAGGGGTGATGACTCTATCGCCCAAACGATTTCTCTTTGGCGGACTGGGCGGCGTGATCGGCGGATTTGCCGGGGGCATCCTGTTCGCGCTCATCGAGCGCGTGCTTAACCTGCAACTGTTTAACCGCGCGCTCGGATTCGCGATTCTCGGCGCGTGCATCGGTTTGTTCGTCGGCTTGATTCCCGATTTGCTCAAAGAGGCGTGGCTCAAAGTCGTTTCGAGCGGACGCAACGAGGGGAGCGAGTTTCTGCTCGATAAGCAAGTCAATACGATTGGCAGCGCCGAGCGGAGGGACGTGGCGCTGTTCGGCGACAACGCTATCGCGCCCAAACACGCGGAGATCCGGCAGGAGAGTGGGCAGTTTGTGTTGCACGCGCTCGCTGGGCAGCGCGTCGAGGTGGACGACCGACCAGCGACGCGCGTCGCGCTGCAGGATGGCGCGCGCGTGCGCATCGGCGCGACCAAGATGGTGTTTCGGCGGAGAAAAAGTTGAGCGCGGCGCGCGGCGGGACCCCGTGAATTGCGAACGGACACAGGCAAAAAGGTTCGGTCACGCGACCCGAGGCAATCTATGTTGTCACCCGGAACTGTTCTTCTAAATCGTTATCAAATCATCCAGCCCATCGGCGGTGGAGGAATGGGCGATGTCTACCTCGCTTATGATCTGCGCTTGGGCAATCAACTCGTCGTCGTCAAAGAGAATCGCGGCGGCGATCCGCAATTGTTCTACGCCGAAGCGACGATCCTCGCGCAGTTGCGCCATCCGAACCTGCCGCGCGTGATTGACCATTTTGTCGAAGCCGCGACCGGCGCGCAATACCTCGTGATGGATTACATCGCGGGACAAAACCTGGAGCAAGTCGTCCAAGCGCGCGGGGCACTGGCGGAACGCGACGCGCTCGCCTGGCTGAATCAGATTTTGAACGCGGTGAAATATCTGCACGCGAACCGCATTGTCCACCGTGACATCAAGCCGCAGAATATCATCCTCACGCCGCAAGGCAACGCGGTGCTGGTGGATTTCGGAATCGCGAAGTTGATGCAACCTGGGCGCGCAACTGCCTCCGCGGCGCGCGGCGTTGGCTCGCCGGGCTTTGCCCCGCTGGAGCAGTACACCGGCGGGACGGACGAACGCTCCGACATTTACGCGCTGGGGACGACGTTTTACTTTGCGCTGACCGGCGTCGAACCACCCCCGGCGCCCGACCGCGCAAATGGCGCGCCGCTCGTCGCGATCCGCGCGCGCAATCCGAACGTGTCGCCGACTATGGAGATGGTTGTGGCAACCGCGGCGGCAGTGGTGAGCAGTCAACGCTATCCGAATGTGGACGCGCTGCAGAGCGCGCTGCGTAATCCGAATCTGGCGACGAACCCCGTTCAGCCGCCCAGTCCGCCCCGGGTCGCGCCGCCGCGCGCCGTGTCCAGCGCGCCAACTTGGGTGTGGGCGGTGGGCGGCGCGGGCGCGCTGTTGGTAGTGGGCTTGGTCTTGTTCGTGATGCGCCCGGCGCCGACGAGCACGCCGACGCCCGCGCCGCCGACTAAAGCATCTATGTTTGAGCCAACCGGTGCGCCATCCACGCGCACGCTCACGCCCGCGCCAACGCAAACACCATTTGTCGTTACGGCAGCGCCAATCCGAACGCCAACGCCAACCGCAACGCCGTTGGTTAGCCTCACCCCGCGCGCGGGCGAGACGCGCGTGATTGGCGGCGCGGAAATGGTGTATGTTCCTGCGGGTGAGTTCACGATGGGGAGCAATGATGGCAGTAGCGATGAAAAACCGCCGTACACCGTTTACCTTGATGCGTTTTGGATTGACAGGTACGAAGTGACGAACGCGCTGTACAAAAAATGCGTGGAGGCTAGGCAATGTTCCGCGCCCTCGTCAACGAAATCCTCCACACGCGATTCGTACTATGGCAATTCGCAGTACGACAACTATCCGGTGATATACGTCTCGTGGAATGACGCGAACGCGTTTTGCAGTTGGACGGGCAAACGGTTGCCGACCGAAGCGGAATGGGAAAAAGCCGCCCGCGGAACGGATGCGCGCGTGTATCCGTGGGGCAATACGTTTGATGGCGCGAAGGTCAATTCGTGGGACTCGTCGCCGCGCGTTGGGGACACAACTGAAGTAGGCAGGTATCCCAGTGGCGCGAGTCCGTATGGTGCGCTGGATATGGCGGGGAATGTGTGGGAGTGGGTCGCGGATTGGTACGATCCAGGTTATTACGCCAACTCACCGCGCAACAATCCCAAGGGACCCACAGCGGGGCAGTCGCGCGTGTTGCGCGGCGGGTCGTGGGGCAACTTTCAGATCAACGTCCGCGTGTCCAGCCGCAACAACGACGCGCCTGGCAATCGTTTCAACTCCGTCGGTTTTCGTTGCGCCCAGTAATTCTCCCTGAATGGGGGTGCTGAATTCCTGTTTTCTGTATTCTGATTTCTGGAGGGTCTGGTCGCAAAGCGTCGCGGGGGAAATCAAACTGCTGTGGCATTCAATTATGCCCGCGACGATTTGCGATAGGGGCGTAGTTTGCCCCCCAGCCGGAAGACTTTATCGTAGGACAAAGAGGCAACCAATGTCTACCCAACCTTGTCCCAACTGTGGAACGCCTGCGCGTCCAGGCGCCAGGTTTTGCTCAAACTGCCGCGCGCCGCTCGGCGCGCCAGCCGCGCAAGCCACAATCACGTGTCCGGCTTGCGGCGCGTCAAATCGCGCGACCGGCAAGTTTTGCGCGAATTGTCGTGCGCCGCTCCAACCACCGGTGCCAGCGCTGCCAATGCAACCGCCGCCATTCCGACCCGCACCACCGCCGTTTCGACCGTCACCGCCACCACGCGTGCAGATGAAATACGTCTACGCCGCGCTGGCGGTCCTGCTGACGCTGTGCTTGTGCTTCAGCGTGAGTGGCGTGTTTGTCTGGGAGTACATGAATCCAACCCCGACGCGCGTTGCCGTGGCTACTGGTACACCATTACCGCCCACTGCATCCCCAACGGTTACGCTGACGCCGACGATCACGCGATCCCCCACGCCGCTTGCGTCGCCTGTAGTCAGTTTACCAACGCGGACACCGACGGCAACGCCCGATTACCCGGGACCGGTCATCGAATTCCGCATCAATGAGAGTGGACGATTTGGCGTGGCTGCCACCATCGGCGATCCCAAACGCAGTGACGATGATGGCAAACAACTGACGTATGCGCGTGACGGTTGGACGAACAACACGCGTTTGTTCGTTGATGGAGAAACACCGATTTTTGGAGGTGGCGAAGGGAGGATAGTGACCCTGGTGCGCGACGAAGGCGCAGTCAAGGTGACCGAGTGGCAATATCGCCAAGTTATGGTGGCGCAGCGTCTTTCGATTGAACGCGGTGGGAGCACCAATCGTTACGATACTTTGCGAATCGAGTACGTGATCGAGAACCGCGACACCGCACCGCATCAAGTCGGCTTGCGAATAATGATTGATACGCTCATCGGAAATAACGATGGTGTGCCATTCTCTGTTCCAGGTCAGCAAGGTATTGTGCTGCACGCGATCGACCTGCGCGGCAAATCAATCCCGGACTTTATCCAGTCGCTCGAAAAGACCAGTCTGACTGATCCTGGCGTTGTCCTCAACATCACGTTGAGCGGGGGCGACGCGATGCCACCCGAGCGGGTGCTGCTCACTGGCTGGCCTGGCCCGGAGGCATCGTGGGACTATTTGGCAACCGTGGGTGGACTCGGCGCGATGTTCAAGAATTCCGTGAATAACGATGACAGCGCGGTGGGATTATTCTATCCTACCAAGACCCTTGGACTGGGGGAACAATACCGCATCATCGCCTACTATGGACTGGGATCTATTTCCAGTACCGAGTCTCGCAATCCGACACTCGGATTGAGCGTTTCCGCCAGTCAGGTGCCGCAGGGCGCGTCGTTTTGGATTGTCGCCCGGATTGGGAATCCCCGAGCCGGTCAGCGCATCACCCTGTCTTTGCCACCCGAGTTGGAATTAGTCGAGGGACAACTCGCGCTGCCTATCTTGCCGGAGGCGACAGCAGACTTTACCACGCGTTCCTGGCTCGTGCGCGCTAAAGCGCCGGGAGGAGGCGTCAAAATCGCGGTCCGGCTCGATCCCGATAACATCGGCGAAGAAAAGGCACTGGACATCATTGCCCTGCCGACGCAGACACCCACAGTCACTCCTTCGCATACTCCGACGCGCACACCAACCTTGACGCCAACGCCGACAGCGACTCCCACACGTTCAGTGATGCAGTATTGAGCGGATATGTCCAATTCTCATACTTGCGTGAGGTGATCAATGTCTTTGCGAATGAAACTACTTTTGAATACCGTCATCGGCGGATGGGGCGGGCTTGCGGCATGGGTGATTCTCGACCTTGCCTTGAAACTCGACCTGGGTGATTTGTGGCTAACGACGGCTTTCAATGGTGCCGTGGTCGGGATGTGCATCGGCGCGCTGGTCAGCAGTTTCGACGGCTTGACCGAGGGACGCCTGCTCCTCCTTGTGCGCGGTGTCGTGACCGGCGCGTTCTTTGGGCTGGTCGGCGGGGTGAGTGGTTTGCTCGCCGCGCAGGCAATCTATCAGATGGGCATCAGCGCGATTCCAGCGGGCTGGCTGAGCGAATTGCTGCGCGTGCCGGGGTGGGCAATCTTCGGCATGGCGATTGGCGTGATGGAGGGCGTCCAGATGCTTTCGTTCCGGCGGGTGTGGATGGGCGGTATTGGAGGCATCGTCGGGGGCATCGTCGGCGGATTCGGGTTTGCATTCGTCGCGCAATTCGTCGCTTTCCAGTGGAGCAAGCGCGCGATGGGATTTGTCCTACTTGGCGCGTCGGTCGGTTTTTTCGCTGTCCTCTTGCCGATTCTCTTTCGACGCGCGTGGATTCGGGTCGCCAGCGGGAGCGACGAAAGCCACGAGTTTCTGCTCGACAAGAGCATGAACAGCATCGGCAAGTCCGATTTTCGCGATGTGCGCGTGCGCGATGCCACCGTCGCGTCCAAACATGCCGAGATTCGCAAAGAGCGTGGGCAGTTTGTCATTCATGCTCAACCGGGGCAAGTCGTATTCGTGAATGAGTCATCCGCGCAAGTCAGTCCGCTTCAAGACGGCGCGAAACTGCGCGTGGGCAACACCAAGTTGACGTTTCGACGGAAAAAGTGACGCGACCATAAAAGAATCGCGCGTGAAATTGCATCAGTAGATATAGAAGAGCCAGGATTTTGGTTCCAATCACATTGACGAGGCAAAACAAGATGCCGAATTGCTGTGTCTGCAACCACCCCAATCGTCCGAACGCGAAATTTTGCGCTAACTGCCGCGCGCCGCTCATTCTGCAAAACAAGTATCACATTGTGCGGCTGCTCGGTCGCGGTGGTTACGGCGCGGTCTACCAAGCCGAACACGCCGGGCTGGGCGGCGCGTTGTATGCGATCAAGGAACTGTACCCGGATCCGACTGCAACGCCCGAGCAACAGCAAGCCGCGTCTGATCAGTTTCGGCTTGAAGCAAGCATCCTCGCCAAGTTGAATCATGCTGCGCTGCCCAAGGTGATGGATTTCTTCTCCGAAGGCACCCGTGACTATCTGGTGATGGAGTATGTCGAAGGCGAGACGCTAGAAGAGCGACTGACGCGAACTCGTGCGGCACTGCCGGAAGCACACGTGTTGGCATGGGCAGAAGAGTTGTGCGATGTGTTGACGTACCTGCACACGCGTCAGCCCAACCCGGTGATTCATCGCGATCTCAAGCCATCCAACGTCAAGATCACGCCGGATGGCAAACTGAAACTCATTGACTTTGGCATCGCAAAACTGCACGTCGCAGGAGTGGGCACCAAGGGCGCGGCGCGCGCCGTCTCACCGCCGTATTCGCCGATGGAACAGTACGGCAAAGGCACAGACGCGCGGAGTGACATTTACGCGTTCGGCGTGACGCTGTACGAATTGCTGACGAACCGCCTGCCGCCCGAAGCGCCCGACCGCGCGAGTGAGCCGGTAATTTCACCACTTGTGGTGAATCCTGCGCTTGCACCGCACACCACAGCGCTCGTGCTCAAAGCAATGGCGGAAAAGCCGTCAGCGCGTTTTCAGAGCGCGGCGGAGATAAGGCAAGCACTGACCGCGCCAACAAGATCTTCGCAACCGACGATGCCAATGTACCAACAACCATTGCCGGCGCGACAACCAACGCCGTATGCTTCGCCGGCACCAGCACATACTTCACCATCTCACACAACTGTTGCGAAAAGTGGTGTTAGCGGATGGGCCTGGCTAGCAATCTTGGTTGTGGCTGGCAGCGTGTTGTTGTTTGGCGTTCAAGTAATTTCACAGCAACAAGCCCAAGCAACTGCAACTGCCATAGCACGAGCGACGGCGACAGCACAGGCACAAGCAACAGCAGCGATG
>Ga0315288_10012430_pt1 | contig 10701 bp, 12 predicted proteins | sample YL17G11_20_MG_FD_203454 | JGI IMG/M metagenome (GOLD analysis project Ga0315288, IMG submission 203454) | Sediment microbial communities from Yellowstone Lake, YNP, Wyoming, USA - YL17G11_20 | ecosystem: Environmental > Aquatic > Freshwater > Lake > Sediment | place: USA: Wyoming | collected...
GCGGATTTACAAGTTTAATCAATAACGTGAAAAAGGAGATTTTACAAAGTTTTGCTATCTCCGGATGCATCATAAATAAATAAAAAATTAAATAGGAAAAGAAGAAAGACCATGCTAAGCCAGGAAGCCCCCAGATAAATAGTGCAGCGATCCCGGAACCGATAGAAAACACGGTCATCATCACGGAGATCATAGCCATTTTCTTTTGTCCGCCTTGCATTATAAGCGTATTGGTCGAGACGTTATACCCTCTCATCAAACAAATATTTAAAGTCATAGGTATCACAAGCAAAAATACCTGCGGATCCAGCTTGCCGAGCCACATGGTGAGAAAATACTTATTAAAAAATAAAATGGCACAGGTTATTGGTATAAGTATCAACATAACAAATTTTGTGCCGCTATATATCAATCGCTTCGTCTTTTCTTCATCAGCTTCGGCTTCCAATTTACTTGCATAAGGCAATATCGCTGCGCTTATCTGCATCGTTAAAATGTTTAGGTACTCAGGTAATTTTGAGGCTATCTGATAAATTGTGATGCCTGCCACCGAATTTAATATGCCTATCATAACTAAGGGCATCCTCGATAATATGATATGTGTCGCGGCTAGAGTGAATGTATAAACACTGAACGAAAGGACGGTATTGACGGTATTTCTATTAAAATATTTAAAACTTATTCTTAACCCAGGGAGAAACTTAAAGGAAAAGGCCATTATTACAATTCGCTCCAGCAATAACGCCACCGCAAAAACCATAACCATGGCGAATAACCCTTTATCTAAATATGCAACTATCGCAATACCTATCAATGTGAACACGTCTATCACCGCATCCGTCAATTCTCTTATATACATCTTATGAAGCCCTACAATTACGTCGTTAAAGATGCCGAGTGGAAAATTAATTGCTACTATAGTACCAAAGAGTATAAAGGAATTTTTAAAAACTGAACCGACGGTATCTTTTTGAAATCGGAATAATACGTCCAGATAATTGGAGGCGATCAATGTTAAGATGAAAACGATAACACCCGCCCCTATGAATAAGAAAAAAATAGTGTTTATCGCTTGACTTATCTTCTCGATCTCTTTTGTGTGTAGATATTTTGGAATGAATTTCTGCAGCGAAAAACTCATGCCGAAGTCCAATAGAATAGTATAACCGAATATATTCCAAAGAAGGGCAAGGAAACCGTATTCTTGCACATTTAAATAATGAAAAGTGATCCGGACCGAAATTAAACCTATGATTATTTTAATCAATACTCTTATGTAACCGGCGAACGTATTTATAAAAAGGATGTTTCTGTCTCTCATTTTCTTATCAATCTATTTTAAGTAATATGTCGTTCCTGCAAGAGAAGCATTATTTGTCTAGATCTAGAAAATAAAAAATCCTGGCGCGAGCGCAGGATAGCTATCTTTAATATTATACTAATATTATAGTCACAAATATGCATCAAAAAAGTATATCACTATATTATGATAGTGTAAACTCTAAAAATGATATTATATGCTAGAGAAAAGAATACTTTTACTTTAAATAAGAAGATGCTATAATTCTTCTAAGGCCCATATTTATTCTCAATCATCAATAGCATTATGGATCATAACTAAAAATGAATAACGACAAAACTATCGTCACAGCAGCCGATAAAAACTTCCTTTGGGGCGTTTATTTATTGATAGCGTCGCTCAGGTATTACAATGTCTCTATCGGTGTTCATGTCCTCGGCCGAGGATTTACAGAAACTGATAAAGCGCTGCTTACCCAGTTTGACAATGTAAAGATCTTCGAAACAAGTGATCGGAGATTTCTAGCCCTACTAAAGCCAGAAGCTATCTTCACGGCAGATTCGGAATACATAGCCTGGCTAGATGCTGATTGCATCGCAGTAGGCAATATAACAAAATATTTGACAGCGCCCGAGGAATCGCTCCAGATGAGATTTAGACTTAAAGATGAAGTAGCGCTGGTATATAAAACTCATTATAAGGCTGGTGATACAAACGGCTCAATACCTAAGGCTGTGCTCGAAATATGGAAAAAAGACGTAGCTGAAAAGGACGTACCGGCCATAAAGACGACTTGTGTAAATAATTGTTTTGTAATGCACAAAAGACACCTTGGTTTTATTCGCAAATGGCAGAATCAAATTTTAAAAATTTTTCCAAAAGATATTGCTGCTATAGATAAAAAAAATTTTGCTTACCATATGGTAGATGAATCTGTTCTGAATTCTCTATTGGCATTTGCAAACGATGCCCCCCCTATAAGCGAATATCTCCTTGATAAGGTAAATGATGTTTACCTGGCACACTTTGGGCAGCCCCCAAAACCTTGGAATTTATGGCAAAAAAAGCATTTAAAATATTACGATCTTGTTATTTCAATCATTGGGTGGGCACAAAAGACGGGCTATAAGACACCTCCCATTCCTCCGTCTTTAAAAAGAGAACTCAAGACGGTGTTTTACGTTTTAGCATATCTCAATGACTTGATAAGCAAAATCAAAAGTAGTATTAAATATATTATTCTCCACATGAGATAGTCTGCCAAACTATCTTTTAGGCCGGTCCCTACGGAGCCTAAGCTTATCCTCTATGTCTTTCTCGGTCACCAACCATCTGCTAAATTGTTCGTCTATTTCGTGCTCGTGGTCCGCGTACCTGCCGCCTGTATAACACGCCATACATTTAATAGGTAATTTTAACATGTGCTTTTGGATGTGCGCCGAACGTTGCCTTTGCGCCTCTTTGCCGTTCCAGACCATTGCCTTATCTTCTGTAATATGGCCTATTCTATATCTGGTAAAAAATGGATTCATCATATGGTCGCAAAATAAGACGTCTCCCTTATGGTTAATGAAAACATACAACCATGGGTGACAACAAAAATCAAATGCCTTATCTTTAATATATAACTCTTTAAATGGATTGAGATGTAGCGATAGTTTAATTTTGGCATCTTTAGCATATTTAGCGGCTTCGCGCAAGGCCTCTATGGTTTTACGTTTGTTATACCTTAGAAGATTCGGGTTCACTGGTGATGAGACTAGAGGTGCTATTGCTACTTCGGATACCCCGTGCCGTTCGGCAATCTGTATTATCTTTTCGATCTGCTCAAGATTGGCCTTCTGAAGCGGCGCTATTAAAAACCTGATATTATCTTTGAGGGTGCCCTTCTTTTTCATCTCTTGAGTCAAAAACTCCAGATTCTTCATTACGATGTCATAGTATATGCCCTTCCGCCATTTTTCGTATAAATCTTTATCTGCAAAGTCAAGTGTCACAGACACATATACGTCGTTATCAATTAAACTCTGCATGGCTTTTTTGCTGCCGCAACCGAGCGTTGTCGTAACTTTTATTTTTGGGCCGAATTTGGCTATTCGATTTACGTATTCGTCAAAATTGGGAAGCATGAGGCTTTCTCCCCACCCCCTCAAATCCACAAGGACAGAATGCGGGGCATAGTCTTTTAATATTATGTCGAATGTTTTGTCATCCATATTATAGCCGGGGCTGTTCATATGCTTCCGACGACAGAACGTGCACCTGGCTATGCAGTTTTGAGTCAATTCAATATACAAGACAGGCGGACTATCGCTTGAGGTAAGCTTTCTTTCATTATATGACTTGATGGCGGCTTCCAGATTTAATATCTGCTGATGGCTTAGTTTGCTGCGGTCTATTTTCATATTATTTGATCACGATAATGGTCTCTTGCTATTTACAAACTATATTATAATGCTGCATTGTCTAATTGTAAATGTTAAAAGCGGTGTTTTTTGAGGGCACAAGCACTTGAATACGGTGGGAGTCAAAAAAACAACTATGCCATTACATTAAAAGTCGGCTATTTTTATCAGACTTCGTCTAAAATATACCTTTTTACCAAATACAACAGCTCTTTTAAGCTAAATGGTTTTATAATGTAATCTGTGGTGCCTAAATCCTGCGCCTTAAGAATAGCTTTCGACTCGCCCCGTGCGGTAAGCATGATAACGGGGATATATCTGGTCCTTAGGTTATTTCTCAATCTGCGTAATACTTCAAATCCATCAATTCCCGGCATAATGATATCTAAAAGGATCAGATCCGGGTTCTCTTCAACCTTTTCGAGTGCTTCCTTGCCATTATTTGCTACGATGACGTTGTACTTGCGAGATTCTAGATATGGCTTGACTATTTCTACAAAGCCCTGCTCATCATCGACAAGCAATATCTTTTTTTTCTCCATAGTACAATAGTATCATATTTTTGCATAAAAACAACCTTTTGGCCCTGATTTATTTTTACCGGTTTATTCGCCTGAATAATGGATTTTCTGGATTAAAAAAGCGGGGTCAAGAAGCGGGCCTATAAATAAAAAGGATGGCAACAGCACATTTTAGGTATCTTGTACCTTAGGCCCGAGAACGGGTCACTTTAAGCTGTCGTCATCCAATAAAAAGTATACACTAAATCAGTAAAAATTACAAGGGAAAAAAGTGAAAATAACGGATGAGAAAAGATTTGAAAAAGCCGCCGTCTCTTTTATGCCTTTAACACCTTACCTAATTAACTAATGCCCAAATAGCACGAAATTATATTTTAAACTTGCCGGAATTCTATTCGCCCATTATCTGTACGGCTACATGGCGCTCCCTGGACCTATTATCAAATTCGGCAAGGACTATCTGTTGCCAGGTGCCAAGAGAGAGTTTTCCGCTTGTGAAAGGAATGGTAAGCGAGGGACCTTGTATAGCCGCTCTCAAATGGCTGAACCCATTGGCATCGCCCCACGTATCATCATGATCGTAATGCCGGCTCTTTGGTATCAGTTTCTCGTATAGGCCCTGCATGTCCCTGACCAATCCTGGTTCATATTCGAATGTAGCTATGGCGGCGGTAGAGCCGATAACGAAAACCGTAAGGATACCGTTCTTAAGCTTTGACTCAGCCAAGAGTTCCCCTATTTCATCGGTTATATTTATTAAGTCGGGGTTGCCTCCTGTATTAAACTTAAGCGTTTTATTTATTATTCTCATCGTTTTAAAAATTGAGCATTTGTTTGAATGGTTCCGGAGATATGGTCACACCTCCTGTAAACGGGAAATCAAAAACCAGGATCGTAAATAATATCAGGGATATCAACGCAGCCAATAGACCTGTCATCATGATCTGCGCCGTTAAATTTTCTGAACCAAAGAAAAAAGTAAAAAGGATCGTCACCATGCCGCCCATTATCAGGACGAACCATAAGACAGGGTGTATACCGGTCCTGGAATCCAATAACCTCTGCCTTCTGAATTCGCTCAACTCGTTTAATTTTTTTACAGTTTCTTTGAAAAAAATCTGCTCGGTTATGGTATCGGGGGAATAATTGCTGTAAAGATGCCATATATTTTTGACCGTCAACTCCACCTTTGGACTTCTCTCTCCCCTGGCGAGCATTTTCCATTCATCATTTATCACGGCGTTTGCGTATTCGTTCAGTAGTGGCTGCGCCTGACTTTTAAACGGCGCTGAAAGACCTTCGGAATCTCTGTAAAGAGCTGCCAGACAACTTGCTTCTTTTTCAACATTCAAATTTGCCCTATCGAAATCTTCCCAAGCGATGACGACGACAAAGGCAACCAGCACGGCATACATCATGCCCAGGGTCCCAAAAATGGCGCTGGCTACATCATTATGGGTCTTCAATCTCTGGTGAGAGATAAATCGGCGCACACCGAGCAGTCCGGCAATTGAGATCATTATCCCTATTACTACCATTAATATGCCTAAAATCGGCGATGGGATGCTTAATAAAAGCTGCTGCGTCAAAGGCATTGCCCCCTCCTTATTTATATATGAATAACGCGAAAGACGATCATCTGCTTTTACCTCTTACCGGTATACCTTGCGCCCTAAGCGCATCCGTCTTTTTCTTGGAGCATTTCAGGCACAGGAAAACCGGTTTAGCGTCTGTTTTATCGTACCCTGCGGTTTTCACTAATCGCCATAGATGCGAGACGGCTCCGCACTCGTCGCAGCGACCCTCTTTCACATGCCAAACCTCAACTGCCTCCGAGGTAAAAATGAACTTATCTACCCAAAAAAATATGGCGCCGCCTATCAAGTTCGCTATTATTGTGGAATATAGGCTCGTCCCCATGTTTTTGACGACCAGCCAAAGTATGGGTGTGCTGAGCTGCCATCGTATAAGATATAGAATGAATCTCTTCATATATTATGTTTATAGCAATATGATAATGCGTTAAAAAGGTAAGGGCAAGAGAAATCTGATAATGCTATACAGGCGCTTGGGATGACGGCTTATCGCTAGAGGCGTCGTCCGGGCGGCACAGGCTATACAAAAAATTCTTGATATATACTACTAATAATTATATAATAGCGATACTTAAAAATCTTATGGGGACGTAGTTCAGCTGGTTTAGAACGTCAGATTGTCGATCTGAAGGTCGCGGGTTCGATCCCCGTCGTCCCCGCCAATTTTGCCGAAGGCAAAATTGATCCTGAACGAGACATGAAATCCGACGAACGGGAGGATTTCAGGCGAAGTGAAGGACCTTAAATCAATTTTGCGAAGGCAAAATTTCCATATGGGGAAACGTTGTTTCATATGCCTATATGAAACAACAGCATATGGAACCTCTCTAAGTATAAAGTCGGGTTTATGCGAGGTTTCCCCCTCTTGGCGCTCACTCACCGATATGTAATAGCTAATGAGTTCGTTCGCTGTCACCCCCTTCCCCTAGAACCGCGAGTCTAAATAGAAGTCTTTTTTATCATAAGAGAAGGAAAAATGTTTTCCTTCTCTTATGTATCTTATCCTTTTAAATATGTGTCCCTCCGGGACGTGAGTCTGTAGCAGCTGCCACCTATCGCTTGAATCCGGGGATCGAACTAAAAAAGGGGGTTTGGGGGAAAAGATCGTTTTCCCCCAAGAGTATCATTCAACTGCAAAGGAAAAGATATCATAAGGGAAACCATTGGGTTTCCCTTATGGGAGATTTTGCTGAACAAGACTTGCTGCGTCTATATCTCATTGGTCGCAGTGAGGCAAAATCGACGTGAGATCCCCGTCGTCCCCGCCATGAAAATTTGGCCCGCTCAAAATAGATATCCAAATTTCTCAAAGGGGGAAACGTTGTTTCCCCCTTATGACGTTCGCTAACTCACCTGTTGTTATATAGTCTCGCTCACTGTATCCCCCTTCCTTAAATGTATTCGATTCTTTAAACACCGGTCATCTTGATTAAGGGAAGGGGAATATTTCCCCTTCCCTTAGCAATCCTAACCCTTTTACATATGTGTCGCTAACGCGACGTGAGTTATCGATTATATTTGGCCAAAGTTTATGTTGAAGGACGACGGGGCGAGAACCCGAGCCCCTCGTCCCCGCCATAGCTCTATAAATGATGGAAAAATCGCTTGCATAACCGCTAGGATATGATATAATTCATTATGAACATATGTTCATAACAGGTGAGTAAATGAGACCGAAAAAAACAAGATGGATTAAATGCTTGCCGGGCGAGAGATGTTTTAGGCCCATATGCAAACCCTTAAATAAGGTTAAATGTGTATGCTTGACCCTGGATGAATTCGAGGCTGTCAGATTAGCCGATCTGGACGGTTTAAAGCAGGTCGACGCTGCTAAACGGCTTAAAATATCAAGGCCTACCTTCTCAAGAATAGTATCTTCGGCTCGAAATAAGATAGCTGATGGATTAGTCAATATCAAAGCTATCAGGATCGAGGGCGGCTGTTGTAAAATTGCGAAGAAGGGAAAGTAGCTATGGATAGAAGAACAATATTTGCCATAGGTATTCTAGTCTTGATCTTTGCCGTGATACTCATTTATGAGTGGAGTGGGTCATTGGCAGGCGTTAAGGTTACAATGGCCGAGAACAAAGTCATTACTGCAAAGCTCTTGGAAGAAAACAAGATACCGGTACATATGTTTATAGTCGTTACTATCATCGACTATGTAAAACATTCCTGGCTCTGCCTTCTTTTGGCATTTATAGCAGCCGGCGCACTCCAGGAGTTCGCGCCCAGAGACAAAGTCATTAAACTTATGGGATCCGGCAGAGGCTTTACTCCGTATGCGGTAGCAGGGTGCGGGGGACCGCTACTATCCATGTGCTCGTGCAGTATAATACCTCTTTTTGGTGGACTGTACAAAAGAGGCGCAGGGCTAGGTCCAGCTATTACCTTTCTTCTGGCATCGCCAGCATTTAATCCCGCGGCAATCCTTCTTACGCTTGGGCTCTTGGGCTGGAAGTTTGCTATAGCAAGGATTGTGGTTGCTATAACAGCCGGGATTCTTGTAGGGTATACTACGGACAGGTTTTTCAAAAATAGACTACCCGAGCCAGAGCCCATACGCATAGATACAGAAGCTCAAGGAGTGCCACAAGAAAATCAGAGTTTTGGTAAGAGGCTAATTAATATGGCCCTGTATTCATGGGAATTCGTGAAAATGGTGCTTCCTTTAATATTTTTAGGCGTTATCTGTGCGGGTCTTGTAAAGGCCTTTCTGCCTCCCTCTGTCATTATCAAATACCTCGGCAATGGCATTCTGCCAATCATGTTATCATCAGCTATCGGTGTATTTATGTATACACCGACTTTAGTTGAGGTGCCACTCGTCAGAGGATTGTTGGAATCTGGTATGGGCACAGGCGCCGCAATGGCCTTTCTATTAACCGGCCCGGCATTAAGTTTGCCTTCAATACTCGGAGTTTGTAAGATAGTTAAGCCAAGGGTGCCGGCGTTCTATGCAACATTGATGTGGATATGCGGAACTATAGCAGGTCTTATATTTTGGTTTTTTGTACCAAAATTTTAATCAATAGGAGAATGCTATGAAAATAGAGATATTTGGGCCTGGATGCCATCGATGCGGAGAGCTCGAAAAGGGTGTAAAAAGCGTTCTTTCGGAACTAAATATAGTTGCGGATGTTGAAAAAGTCAAAGATATAGCCAAGATAGTGGATGCGGGTATTATGCAGACTCCCGGGTTGCGTATTAATGGCAAGATCAAATGTTTTGGGCGTATTCCTAAGGTGGAAGAAATTAAGAAATGGATCGCTGAGGAGAAATAATGCGCATAAAAATCCTATTGTTTACAACATTGGTTACTGCTTCGTTTATGTGGGGTCGTGCCATAGGCGCTGAGACCTCGCCTACTAATTTCGTTGCGGCCTACTACTTTCACGGAAATTTTCGCTGCGTCAATTGCCATAATATTGAACGATATACTAAAGAAGCGGTTGAGAAATATTTCCAAAAAGAATTAGATGCGGGCAAGGTTGTCTTTAAAGTAATTAATGTGGAAACAAAAGGCAATGAACATTTCGCGAATGATTATAAGCTTTATACAAAATCTGTTGTATTGTCTCTAGTAAAAAACGGAAAAGAAGTTAAATTTGATAACCTTAACAAAGTATGGGAATACTTAAGAAATAAAGATGCTTTTCATCAATACATTAAAAGCGAAGTAGAAAGATATCTTAAGGAACTTTAATAGATGATCATCCTAACGGCTTTTTGGCTCGGCATTCTCACCTCTATAAGCCCCTGCCCCTTAGCTACAAATATAGCGGCAGTCTCGTTTTTATCCAAAAAGATAGGTCATCCTAATATGGTATTCTTATCGGGAATTTCATATACCATCGGCAGGATGTTGGCATATGCGATATTGGGTTTTCTTATTGTAAAATCCCTATTGAGCATGCCATTAGTCGCAAATTTTCTGCAAAAATATATGAACAAAGCTTTAGGGCCGATTCTGATTATCACAGGCCTCTTTTTGTTTGATGTGTTAAAATTTAATATTCCGAATTTAGTCATCTCAGAAAAACATCAAAATAAACTTGTTGGATCCGGAATATTTGGCGCATGTGCTTTAGGTTTTATATTTGCGTTGTCTTTCTGCCCCATATCGGCTGCATTATTTTTTGGAAGCCTTATACCGCTTGCAGTAAACAGTAAAATAGGGTTAAGCCTGCCTTTTATATATGGGATCGGAACAGCCCTTCCCATATTTATTTTTGCCCTAGGCATTGCGCTAGGAATTACTTCTTTAAGCCGCTGGTTTCATAAAATAGCCAAACTTGAAATATACGCAAGAAAAATTACAGGAGCTATTTTTATAGCGGTGGGGGCATATTATATAGCCGCTTATATAATAAACATCCTCTAAATCAAATAGATCTTGAGGTGATTTATGGAGGAAGAAAAAGAAGCGATCGTGTTAGGTAAAGAACAGGTCTTTGAACTTGTCCAGATAGTTTTTGATAACGACAAGGACGCTGCCCTGAAGTTTTTAGAACATAATATATACAGGCCTATTCAAAAGCGCAAAGAATCTAAATGTAAAAAAGAAATTTAAAGAATAGACACAAAAACAAGATCCGTCAAAATATATAGGATGACACACTTTTAGCACAATCCAGTTTTTGATTTCTGTAACTCATTGATATACAACAAGGTAGGGATTAGGGTAATGCTTCCCCGTCGTCCCCGCCAATTTTGCCGAAGGCAAAATTGATCCTGAACGAGCCATGAAATCCGACGAACAGGAGGATTTCAGGCGAAGTGAAGGACCTTAAATCAATTTTGCGAAGGCAAAATTTCCATATGGGGAAACGTTGTTTCATATGCCTATATGAAACAACAGCATATGGAACCTCTCTAAG
>Ga0315288_10012433_pt1 | contig 10699 bp, 5 predicted proteins | sample YL17G11_20_MG_FD_203454 | JGI IMG/M metagenome (GOLD analysis project Ga0315288, IMG submission 203454) | Sediment microbial communities from Yellowstone Lake, YNP, Wyoming, USA - YL17G11_20 | ecosystem: Environmental > Aquatic > Freshwater > Lake > Sediment | place: USA: Wyoming | collected...
ATCGCATCCCCAGCCTCGTCGCGACTCAGGCAGAGACAACTGGGCAGAGGATGGCCAGTCGGATAGTCCTCGATGATTTGACAGCGTTCAACCGACTCCACTACCGTCTCTCGGCGAATTGACCGATTCCCCAGCCGCATGTTTGAGTGGTAGCTCCACCAGATGTTTCCACCCCTCACGCAGCGCTTGATGAATTGCAGCTTACCTTCCATGGTGGGTTCCGGTGATGTCAAGGTAGAGGAAAAACCGTCGAATCGAGAACTCGTAACCTCGATGCTATGGTCTGCCGCCAGGGGCAGGTGGATGCGCCACGATCCGAGAATGGACGCAGGTGAGGCGAGCGATCACTGCTCCCTTCCTGGCGATAATATACAACCTGTGCATGAAAATCCCGTCGGTCGCTCAGCGATACAGCGGCAGTTCTCCGCAGATTCGGACAGTCCACGGAAGATGGCCGGACGGCATATCGCCGGTTCGTCGCCGACGCGTGGTGCTGGATGAGCCCCTTGGACTGGAGTGCGGTGAGGAAGGCACGCACGTCCCTCTCCGCGTCGCGGGGATCGCATCCGTCAAATTCGGCAACCACCCTGTCGCGGATCGTCGACACCGCCACCGGTCCCGTGCTGAGCAAGCCCCACACGAACGTACCCACCTGGTTGAACCGGTGCAGCGTGCTGTCCGAGGCGGTGACCACCAGCATGCGGTCTTCGAAGACTCTCTGCGCCAGGCCGGTGGAGGCGGTGACTGTGGTGTCGGGTGTGATCTGCAGAGGGGCCTCGGTGTGATGGGTGGAGCGCATGTGTGGAGGCCGGCGCCTTTCCATGTGTGGCGGCGGGGAGAGCGGGACTCGCCCGCTCCAGTGAAAATAGCCGGTCTCGACAGCGGAGGTCAACCGCGGCATTTCGGCGTACGGCAGACCTTGACCAGACCCCTGGCATGGACCTCGGTGGTTGAGAGTGTCTACCGGCGGTGCCGGGCGGCCGCTGCCCGATGAACCCGGGCGGTCTCGCACGCCACCGTCGACGGCCCGAGCAGATCCCCGTCCTCGGAGAGTGCCAGACCGGGACACCGGTCACACAGCGGCCGAAGATCGCAGCGCATGCACGCCGTCAGGTGGTGGTTTCGGATCCCCCGGAGACGCGCAAACACTTCCGCGTGCTCCCAGATCTGGCGCAACGACCGCTCGCGTATTGAGCCGGCGCGCGTGTGAAGCTGCAGGCACGGAAGAACCGTTCCATCGGCGAGAATCGTGCACGAGGTGACGCCTGCATCGCACGGAACTTCCTTGTCAACCGATCGGGACGCGCGGCGTGGAGGCGCGGGATCGACGCGCCTGACGCGAGGGTCTGCGAGAAACCCGCGTAACTGCCGTGCAGAAGGACGCAGCTTCAGGAGTCGAGTGTCGCCTCCGAACGTCGCGGTGATGGTCGCATCGAATTCGCACCGTGCACCCAGGCTCCTGGCCAGGGCGAGCATCGAGGCATACGCCGCGATGTTGTCGCGCGTGACAAGGCATTTGATGGATGTGCGAACACCGAGGTCGGCCAGCATGCGCAGGCCGCGCACCGACCGATCGAATGATCCGCGCATGCCGGTGAACCGCTCGTGGACATCCGCTGTCGGTCCGTACAGGCTGATGCCTAAATCCATGACGGCAAGATCGGCAATGCGTCTGGCTGTCCTGCGGTCGATGAGTGTGCCGTTGGTGAAGAGCGACAGAGCGAAACCCAGCTCGCGTGCCTCTCGGGCGATGGAGAAGAAGTCCGCTCGCTCAAGGATCTCACCACCCGTCAAGATCAGGTAGAGACAGCCCATGTCGGCAAGCTCGTGCAGGAGGCCGCTGATCTCCCGTCTGGAAAGGTCCTTGCCGATGTTGCCGCCATTCCGGTAGCAGTGACCGCACCTCAGGTTGCAGGCCCCCGTGACCTCAAGTAGCGCGCTGTGCAGGATGTGGTGGCGGCGGGTGAGGCGTTCAATGGTCGCGGAGATGCGAGGTGCCGAGTGAAGACTGCCCATGTCGCTGGTCTCGGTGGTCTTGACGGGGAGCAGCACACCCCTGCTCAACATGTCGGCGACGAAGGCGTGCGTGTCGGCGAGTGCATGCTCCCGGGAGACGCCAAATGCCGCAGAGAGTCCAGATGCCAGCACCGAGACGGATCGCGGACCACCGGCCAGTTGCTCGAAGAGGAATCCACCCGACGCGTTGAGTTCGTGGAGTGTCGCGTCATCGGTGGTGATGACGATCGGGCGATCGTGCACCAGCCGCCATGCAAGACGGGGGTTTCTCTGCACGATCATCGATGCTGCCCTCATGCTGTGGCCCCCGATTCGCAGCGAGACGCTCGACGCAGCGCTGCATACACAGAGGACGGGACTCTGCGCTCCCTGCGCGTCGTCAGCGTGCACAGCGGCACCTCCCGCACCATGCGTGCGCACCACGTAAACGCATGCTCCACGCACTGCGCAGACCGCTCGTGCAGCATCACCGATTTGAGCAGCGCGCCCACTGCGTGGCCCGGAGAGATCGGGTCCACCGACCATCGGGTTCCCTTGCGTAGAACCGCCACCGTGTGCACGGGCGCCGACCGGGGGTTGTTCCCGCCCGCAAAGTCGCCCCAGAACGGGGTGCCCCACACTGCAAAGCCCGTGCGTCCACTGCGCGTAACCAATGCCAGTTCGTCTGTCAGGACCGAGAACGCAGGATGCATGCGCGCCATGGTGCTCTTTCCCGCCCCACTCTCGCCGACAAAGAGGTATCCGCAGCCACCCCGCCTGGTCGCCGCTGCATGCAGGAGCACTCCCCGGTCTTTGTGCAGCAGTTCCGAGGAGAGCAGGATCCGCAGAAACGTGTCAAACGAGTACACCGACGGCCACGTGGAGAGAGTTCCGGACTCCATGTCACCGACAAATCCGAAGTCCCGGCGCTCGATGCGTACGACTCCCTTCTCGCGGCGTATCCGGACTGCGCCGGGGTCGGACTGGCCTCTCCGCGCAACAATCGTCACGGCAATGCGGCCCTTCGTGCGCACGCCCGGCACGACGAACCCGTGGTATCGACGACACAGCCGCGTGTAGAATCCGCGATGGGAGATGGAGAAGCTGAGAGTGACCCCGCCGATGGACAGCGAGAGAATCGGGGGTTGGCGGGAGTGGCGAGTCATGTCGGCGATCGTGCCCGTGCGCTACGAGACCGAGTTGAAGGTATTGCACTGCACGCGCCGCTCGTTGGTGCGGCGGCACTTGCCGCATGCCAATGCCCGCGCCTCGAAGATGGGCTCCGATGTCACTGTGGGTGGCGTGTACTTCGGCTTGCTTTCTGAACGCGGTTTCTTTGGTGTTTTCATCGACATGCCCCCAAAGTCAGTACCTTTCGGAAATTGTCGGCGATCGCCGAAGTTCGGGCCACACAGTCGTTGTGGCGGAGTGCGAGTCCCCGAAAGCCGTGCCCACAAAATAGGAGGTGCACCGCTCCGATGGCGGAAAGACGGGGCCTTGGGGCCCCATGTCCGGCGCTCACCGCACCAGGAACACTTTCACCGACTTGGCGTACCCATGCGTTGTCATGCGTACCAGATACATGCCGCTGGCGGCGCGTTGGTGGTTGCCGTCGCGGCCGTCCCACTGCACCGAGTAGTAGCCGGGCGCTTTCCGATCGTTGACAAGCTGCGCAACAAGCCGCCCCTTGGCGCTGAACAGGTCGATGGCAAGACGACAGGGTCGCGGTATCATGTACTTGATGGTGGTCGTGCGTCGGAATGGGTTGGGGTAGCCGGGCGCCAGACCGAACGCCGAAGGCCGGAAGAAGCTTCCCGTGCCGGCAAATGCGGAGACGGTTCCCCCCTGGTCGGCGAGTACGATCTTGTTGTCGTAGAGTGCCGGGGATCCCAGCACCGGCGCGTCGACCGCCTGTTGCCAAAGGGTCTTGCCGCTGGACCTGTTGAGAATGCTGAGCGTCTGCTCGCCAAGCACGCCAATCACGTTGTCGCCCCACACCACCGGCGAGGAGCAGTATCCCTGCGTGTTTCCCGTGTCAATTTGCTGGATGCGCCAGAGTTGCTTGCCCCGGGGCCACGATACTGCCAGCATGGTGTAGCGCGGCAGGGGGTATCCCGCCTCCATCTGCGTCACGAACACCTCCTGGCCTGCCACCGCGGGGGTCGACGTGAATATTTCACCATAGGCGATGAATCCGTCGCTGCTCAGGGTTTTGGATAGTGTCGCGTTGGCACTCAATGCTTTGGCGATCAGAGTGCGTTGCCGCTCGGGACGTTGCCGCAGAGCCTCGCGAATCAGTGACACCGGTGCTGCCACCGGACGCGGCAACACCCACTGGTGCGCGTTTATGCTGCGACCCGAACGACTGGAGACTCCGTGGATCCCGCGATCGTAGTTGCCCGGCGCTACCATCGCCTCGCCGTTGCGTACCGTCAATCCTACTCTGGAGAACGCACCGTCAAGAAATGCGTGGTCCCACTCAATGGCGCCCTTGCGCGTGTCAATGGCAAGGGCCGTGCCCGGAACGGCCACGAAGAGCCGCGAGTCTTCGATTGAGGGCTCGGAGGTGACTGCCGCACTCACCGGCACTTCCCACGCAACAGTACCATCGTCTTTGAACGCCACTACCGCAGCTTTGGGCGCGGATGTTGCGCACATAATCAGGTCGGCATCGGCAAGAGGCGATGTGCTGCACGTGGTACCGACGCCCGCGCGCCAGATTGTTTTGCCGGTTGCGCTCTCAACGCAGAGCACACCCGCGCCCTGTGTTGCTGCCACAACGCGATCGCCGGCCAGAAGGGCCGAGCCGGCCAGGGGGGCTCCCAGCGCCGCTGTCCACAGCACCACCCCATCTTCCGCACCCAGCGCCACCAAACGGCCATCGGCAGTACCGACGTAGACTATGCCGTTGCCCACAATCGGCGAGCCCACCGCTGCCGAGCCCAGAGCCGTGGACCATGCGCGCTGCACCGGGAGTTTGAGTTGGCCCGGATACACGCCCGTGCGCTGCGCATTGCCCATGAACATGGGCCAGTCGGGAATGCAGGCGTTGTCCTGCGCGAGGCAGGCGAGCGTACACAGCAGGAGTGCTGCGAGACTTCGGGTGGTCGTGTTCATGCGATGCTCCTTGATTGTCGGTCAACGGTCCATTTTCGTGACCACTCTCTCGCGTCCAGAGGCGCCGGGACGCCGCGCGTTTTGCTACGGGGCCTCTTTGGTGAAGCAGTACACCTTGCCGTCGGCAGTGCCGAAGTAGACGATTCCATACGTATTGTCAACGGCAACGCGCACATTCGTCTTGTCGCCCAGAGGTGTGGACGGCCACCCCGTCTTCGCCGTACCGGTGATTGCGCTTACCGCGAAGAGTCGCTTGTCATCGCAGCCGAAGTACACCACGCTATCCAACGCAATCGGGTTGGATGTGATGACGTCGGTTGACGAATACGTCCATCCGGGCGAAGCGATGCTTGCGCCAGTGGTGTTGTCAAGAACGCGGTACATGTACTGCCCTGCGCCCACGTAGATCGGGCCTGCGGGATTGTTGAAGTCGCAGAACGGCGCAGTGCCCGTAGTGCTGCCCAGGTCGATGCTCCACTTGGTGGTGCCGATGGAGGCTGTTCGTTCCGCGCGAAGGTAGTTGTCGTTCGGCGCCATGTACAGCGTGCCGTTGGTCTCGTTGACGGTGATGCCCTTGTTGATCGAGCTGGTGTAGTTGGCGCTGGTGGCCGCAAGCGACCCATCGGCAGTGGCGTACCCACGGACGCGTCCATCGGTGCAGCCCACGTACACGACCGTGGGTTTGGTGTAGATGTCTGCCAGGTAGTTGGCATTTGCCCCCGCGGCGGGTACCGAGAATGTCGTCGCGCCAGTCGCGTAGTTGACCTTGTTCAGCTTGCCGTCGGAGGTGACGCAGTAGAACGCGTCAACGTCGGCAGGCATGCTCATGGCAGGGGCGCCAACTGTGAAGGTCATGGCCTTGGGGGAGTAGGACATGTGCGAATAGTTGTTCTTGCCGAATATCAGGCTGTCGCGCACAACGAACAGGCTGGCGCCCGCACCCCACGCTACAATGTCCTCTGTTTCGTTCCAGAAGTAGGTGACCGGCGTGGGTACTGCCGCCGGGGTCGCGCACTTCCAGAGTTGCACTTTGTCGCTGTAGCGCACTGCGGCAACACCCGGGGTTGTGCCACTCATAGACACGTACACCACGTCGTACCCGACAGTGAGTCCGGTGATGGCATTTCCCGCTCCCGCGTCGTATGTCCACACCGGTGTCTTTGCCGTGGATGCGGCAATACTGGATTGAGAGAGCGGCGTTACCCCTCGATTGAATGCTGCGATGTTGATCCAACCGATAAATGTCTGCGTTGGATTGCCAATGGGGTTGCGCTGAAAAGCGCTCAGGCCGTTGTAGGGGATGACCGACGATATTGCGGCAGAGCCCTCATTCTGGATGCAGGCAAAGAGCTTGAGGCTGGTCGGATTCCCGATGTTTGCTCGGGGGATGCGGATCTCGGTCACCGAGCCGTTGACGACTACGCTTCCGCCAAAGCCGGTAAGCGCGTAGCCCGAGGCGCCGCTGAGCAGTCCCTTGTCGCCCGCATCGGCGTAGTAGGCGAGATCGTCGGCTCCGCCAAAGTCCGTAGTGATGTTGTGGTACCCGTTGCCGCCATGGTTCCACGTGACATTTGCGCCGCCCGCAACGCCGGTGCTCATGTACACGAAGAGGTCTCCCATGGTTGACAATGTGGTCCCTCGCCAGACGACGTAGAGGTTGGCGTTGTCCCATGTGACAAGCAAGCTGTCGCCTCCCACGCTGCACTGGTCGAGCATTTCGGTGGCCGGCGTCCAATCGGCCAGGCTGCCGTCAATGGTCTTACCCGAGGGCGTGGTTCCTGCGGCCATGATCTTGGCCACCTTCGTGGTGAACGGGTAGGTGGTGCCAGTGCCCTTTGACGTCACCGTAGACGTGGTGACCACCGCATCCCAGGTCTGTACCGAGTCGGGGCGGGTGATGGTGAATGATACGGTGGCGGGCGGCGAGCTCACCATGTCGAAAAGCACATCAATGGTATCGCTCACGCCCTGCGCCACGTAGATGGGCGAGAAGGTCAGATCAAAGACCATGGGGTTTGCCGTCTCAATGCTGGTTGACGCATACAGGTTGGTCGTCTGCCCTTTGCGTCGAAGAATCTTGCGTGAGGCAATGGTGTTGGGGTTTCCGCTGAGCGATAGCGCAATGCGGCGGATCTCGGCATTGTTGGCCGCGGCGGGCGTGGGCACCCCAAACACCAGTCGAAGCGCACTCACCTCCGACTCCTGGTTGCCCAGCGTGTCGGGCAGGATGTCAATAGCGCGCACGGTGATGGAGTCGGGGTGACTCGCCGACTTGAACTTGGTGTAGTTGCTGACCATCGGGAACGTCGCCGCACCCGATACCTTCACCGGAATGCTGTCTTGCGAGGATGCCTCAACCGCTCGGATCAAGGTGGAGTCAACCAGCTTCAGGCGAAGGCTGTCGTTGACAAGAGCAACATCAGCCTTGCAGTCGACGTACACCTGCACGGTCACGGTGTCGCCCGCCAGAATCGCTATAGGCGTCGAAAGGTCGATGGTGACATCTGACGATCCTGTGGGCACGGCCTGCCCGTACACTTCATTGGCATCCCGTACGACAATGCTGGTAATGCGCGTGTTGGCCGCCACTGCAGCCGCGCCCTGTCGCTCGGTACGCAGCGTGATGCGGTTGACCTCGGCGCTCTTCAGACCCGCCGCGTTGTTGAAGCTCAGATCCATCACATTGAGATCGGGCTGACCGTAGAACGTCTGGGCTGCAACTTTGTTGGTGGGGTACACTTTGAGCGGGTTGCCGCGCACATGAAGGCAGGGCCGCGGATCCATGTACGCCGTGCCCGAGGCCGTGTGAATGCCGGTATAGAACGAGTTCAAGCCGCAATCGGCAGTCGAGGTGATCTGGGCGTTGCCGCTGGGATTGAGCCCGTAGACAATGTCGAAGTACTGGTTGTTCGACATGCTTACAATGTTGACGCGGAGGGTATTTCCGCTGATGATGTCCACGGTGTCGGGGCTGTGCAACACGGTGCCCGGACCGCCCACTGCGCGCACGTAGCCAGGCGCAGACGTGCTGGTACGCTGCGGCGAGGTCCACCCCGGTGGCGGCAGCAGTGTCAGGAAGCATGCGTCGTTGAGTGTCGAAGCGGCGGTATAGCGCAGGGTCCATTGCGACGCGGAGCCGATCTCCAGTTCGCCGGCAGGGCTCAGCGTCATGGCGCCGGGCAGCACATTGACACGCGTCATCGGGACCCGGGGTGTTGTGAGTGTCGACGTATTGCCTGCACGGTCGACCGCCTGCGCGCACAGGTAGTTGTCGCCCATGGACAGTGCGATGCTGTTGGCAGTCCATGAGCCGGAGCCGTTGGCAGTTACGTTGGACTGGCTGCTGAGTACCGTGCCCCCGGATGCAGCATCGTAGTTGTACACCGAAAGCACCGCATTTGCCTCGGAGAGCCCAGACACCGAGATGTACTGCTCAATGGTGGTTCCAGCGCTTGACGGGTCGGAGATAGTTGGCATCTGCGTTGCCGCATCGATGGTAACAGTGAATGAATCATTGGGGTTGGGCAGCATGGTATCGGTGGCGCCTGCGCTCGATCGCGCATCCTTGACGTATACGCGCGCCACACCATCGTTGCCCGTGGGGATGTCAAGCGACCCTTCCCAGATGTTGCGTTGGGCTTTGATCCATCCGCTGGTGTTCCAGGTGGCGCCGCTGCGTGGGGTGATTGTGTACTGGTTGCTGTTGACATCTACCAGTCGCATGATGGGCGTATACGACGTATCCATGATCTCGTTGAAGGATACCGACACCGTGACGCCCGCTCCAGCGCTGTTGTACAGCGTGCTCACCGGACTGAGAAGCGTGGAGTCGTTTGACGTGCGGCGCAGAGATACACTCATCACACGGCTGCGGCCGGTGCTGCTTCCCACGGTCACGAGTTCGTCGCGGTAGTTGTCGAAGACGACATTGAGCTTCTGCACGCGGTCATTGAGCCGGTCCACGATCCACGCATACTGGCCGTCGTTGGTATAGGCAATGCCGGTGGGCTCGCGGAACTGGCCGTTGCCCGTGCCCGATGCAGCGGATGTCCACATCTCCGACCCACCGGGCGCGTACAGGCGCACGTAGGCGGTACCGTTGATATCGGAGGCGAGGATGTTGCCGAACGGATCGCTGGCCAAGCCCAGGTACTGGTCGCCGGTGTTGGTGAGGGTCGCGAAACTCCAGGCGTTGGCGCCGGTCATGGTGCCTTTTTGGATCTGGAAATCCTCGATGTTTGCCACATACACATTGTTCTGATAGTCGAGGGCGATCGCACCAGCGTCCTTGTTGTTGCACAGCATGGTGCCCTCGGAGATCGATGTCTGCGGAGTAGCGCTGCCCACGCCATACACCTGCACGCTGTTGTTGTTGTTGGCCTGGCTCAACACGTAAACGCGATTGTCCGGGCCATAGGCCATGTCAATGGGCTCGGTGAGCGTTGCCGACCACGAGCCCGAACCGGCATTGTACTGGTACGTCGTGTCGTCGACACGGATAAACTTCTGCACGCGGTTGTTGAGATAGTCGGAGATGTACACATTGCCCGACGTGTCCACAGCCACGCCCATGGGTTGGTTGAGTTCACCCAGTGCGGCGCCCGAAGAGCCGATGTCGCAGAGGCGAACACCCGATGAGTTGTACTTCTTCACACAGTCCAGAACGCGCGATGCCACGTAGATGTTGCCCCATCGGTCAACGGCAATGTCGGATGGGTCGAGCGGGGTGTTCGCATCGGTCCAGAAGATCTTGCTCGGAAGCGTGGTGGCTGTGCTGAAGAACTGGATGCGCTTGTTGCCGCGATCGATGAATGCGTACTTGGCGCCGATAATAGCCGCTCCACGCGGGTTATCGACGTAGCCGCTGTCGCTGCCGTAGTTGTTGCCGATCTGCACACGGCCGGCGGCTGTAGACACGCCATTGACAACAGGGTAGCGCCACACCTGGTTGTCGGCGCGACACGTCACCATGAGGTACCCGCCTGCGATGTCGACGCCTAGCGGGTCGCTGTTTTTGTTGACTCCGGCTTGCCAGTTTGCCACCAGGCTGTTGTCGGAGAGCCGATACGAGCGTATCTCGTCTGTGGTGTTGATCTCGGAAACATAGTAGTACGTACCGTCGGTGCACACGTCACGACACCCGTTCACCGAGGCACGGGTGGTTCCGGCTCCCGACGAGTTGAACTCCTTGATGCGTTGGGCGCCCGTTGCCGGATCGGCCAGCCACAAGCTGCTGCCGTACCAGAACATTCCGCGTGGCGTGGTGACCGTGGTCGTGTTCCACACCGCAGTCCCGGTCGTGTAGTCGCCGGTCGCGTTTATCTTGGCAATGCGGGGGCGGGCGCCTCCGTCCGACAGATAGACGTTATAGCTTCCGTCAACTGCAATGCCCTGCATGTCCATGCCTGTGAGACTGTCGGTGCCGCAGTTCACGTCATGCAGCACAATGCGCACGATCACTTTGCCTGTGGTGTCGACTTTGAAGACGAGCCCTTTGCTCGACTCGGTGATGTACAGGTTACCCTGGTCATCGCGCGCCATGTCGTAGGAGTCGTCGATGATAAGGCCCGTGCCCGCAATGGCCGTG
>Ga0315288_10012434_pt1 | contig 10699 bp, 6 predicted proteins | sample YL17G11_20_MG_FD_203454 | JGI IMG/M metagenome (GOLD analysis project Ga0315288, IMG submission 203454) | Sediment microbial communities from Yellowstone Lake, YNP, Wyoming, USA - YL17G11_20 | ecosystem: Environmental > Aquatic > Freshwater > Lake > Sediment | place: USA: Wyoming | collected...
TGATCACTAATTAAATCAGAATTATTAATATTATTGAGTATTTTTTGATGTATTAAATTATGATCCATAAATAAAGAAGCATTATCAATATGATGCAATAAGTGTTTTCTAATATGCATATATTATACATTTTAGATAATTATTTAAGTTGTTTTTGGAAAGTTGTTAAATTATTTTTCATTTCGTTACTGATGAGTTCTAATGATTTAATTTTTTCTTCTAATTTATCAGCTCTAGTTTTAATTTCAGATATTAATGAAGGGTCGTATTCTTCATTAGGTTTAACTGATAAATAATTTGATAATTCATTTACCTTTGCGAGATTTTCTTTACTCAACTTATAAAATTCTTCCAAATGTTTATTTAAATTTATTAATGATGTACCATCATCTAATTCTTTGAGTATTAATTTATTATGTACACCAATCAAGTTAGTAGCCGAATTAATCAAATCATTATTAATTATTGATAATTCGCTTATTTTTGATGTAACATATTGTATATAATTTGAAATTAAAACATGTAAGTTCATTTTAATTCTGATCTGAGTATCTTCGTCATATTTACTGAGACCATCATTAGATTCAACCTTACTAACGAAATTATTAATAAATTTGTATAGTTCAATACTTTTATTAATAAAATATGTTTTTTCATCATCGATAGATGTATTTGAAGTAAAATATTTATTGATATCTAAGTTACCATTTAGATCAACTAATTGTTGTAAATATTTTTGTTCACATACACCTGCATTATTAATGTTTGGATCAATAATATAATTCAATAAACAATCAACTGATATTTTTAAACCTAAATCAAAATATTCTAATGTAAATTCTTCTTGGGTAGGATCTATTTTAGTAATATTAACTTGAGATAATTCTGATAATTGATTAATAGTTTCTTCTATTTTTTCTAAATTAGTAGTATCAGTTGTTATATTTTGACCTCCTTTTCGTTCTGTAGAAAACATTAAACTTAATTCATTTTTATTATCTAATTTGCGGAGTTCATAAGATTTTTTTCTGGATAACATATCAGGACTAGATTTAATTGTTATTGGTCTTTTGAATGACCCAGATGAAGCTTTTTTCATAGCATATTTTAGATATGTATTAGATTCAGTATTATTAGGCATTGATTCATCAGTATCCCTAGGTGATGTAATATTTTTAGGCATTTTTAAACTTGTTGGATTAGTTTTTAATTCATTACCAATAGTAACAAAATTTAATGATAACGATTCAGAGTTAAATCCTCCTAGTAATTTATTAGTTTCCTTTTTTTCGGAATATTTTTTTTCAGTTGTTGTAATCGGTTTATTTGTAGTCGATCTAAAATTATAATTTGAATTATAATATTCAGAGTAATTACCTCCGTTTTGTTCCATTGAGGAAATTGTATTTATATTTTTATCATGATAATTAATTTTATATTTTGGAATTGCATTAATAACGGTTTGTTGGATTAATGCAACTGAATCATCACCAAATGATTTAATATCGGAAAATTTGATTACGCTTGTAGGTCGTAAATTAATAATTAAATCATTACGTTTATTATGTTTAAAGCAACTACGTAAAGTATTAGATAAATGTTCAGAAAAATTAAATCCATCAAATTGTAAATGTTTAGATGATTCGGATGTAATTAAATCTTGTACTTTATTAAAATGATTTTCAGTAAAAGAATTATCACCAAATGATTTTGCAATAGTTTTCATTAAAACCTTCCCATTTTCTTCTGTTGGAAACTTTTTGAAATTATCAAAAATTTTATCAATGGTATCCATCCTTATATAATATACTAATAGAAATTATTATATACTAATTGTCACGAATAAATAATAAATTAATTAATCAACTATTTATTTCTTTGGTTTAGCAGTTTTTGATCCTGATTTCTTTGGTTTAGCGGTTTTTGATCCTGATTTCTTTGGTTTAGCGGTTTTTGATCCTGATTTCTTTGGTTTGGCAGTTTTTGATCCTGACTTTGGTGCTGATTTCTTTGGTTTAGCGGTTTTTGTTCCTGACTTTGATTTCTTCTTTTCTGCCTTTACTTTTTTTGCTTTTAATGCTTTACTCTTTTTACTAGCACCTCCAACTTGTTCTGGTACTACTTCTTTTCTAATTTTGTTTCTAAATTCATAAACAATTTTCTTTTCTTCTCCTTTATCATTAGGAATGACTAAGGTTTGTGGTTCATCCAACTTTTCACGTGCGGCGGTATATCCATATACTCTACCGGCACCTCCTCTTGTTGATTCCCTTAAATAAATGGTTGTCTTTGGTGGTACTTTTTTCCCACTTTTTTTATAATGTTGAACCATTTTGGTATATCCTTTACTGGCTGCTTGTTTAGGTGTATCTCCTGTGTAACGACCATGTGATTTAAGTGTCTTTTCGTTAATCAATTTAAAGTATCTCGTCTTCTTATCCTTTTTTGGTTTTTTATCAGTTGATTTCTTAACTACTTGCTTTGTTGTTTTCTTTGCTGCTGTTTTTGATCCACTTGCCTTTGGTGTTGCCTTTGGTACTGCCTTTTTCTTGGCTCCTCCGGTTTGATCTACTGGTGCAACTTCGTTTTTCTTATCTTTAGACATTCTATTATTATATTAGTATCTTAGTTATATCGCTTTATATGGTTTTTTCAAAATTTGTTTGATAAGTCATTATTTTTTATATTTTTCAAAACGTACACATATTTTACGACCATAAACTAAAATATTGATATAATGTATGAGGATATCGCTCCATTTTATTATATATAATAATTAATATGCTCTATGTTAGTTATAAAAAAATTGATAAAAAATAATTTAATAAAAATAATGGAAAACATATAATAATTATAATGAGTTTACAAAAAAAAATATCTTCCACCAAAGATATATATAACATGGATAACATTTTTGAGAAAAAAATAATAGTTATTCTCGATAGTATGGATTGTTTTGATAAAGGATATTTAAATGCAATTTATATGACGAAATCAGAGTATCTATTAAAATACCCAATAAATAAAACATATACTAATGCATTAATGGTTGAGAATCCAATTTTCATTAAAAAAGAATCATTATTTGAAAGCAGCAATGATAATAATATTTCATATACTCCAAAAGAAGAGTTGGATAATGTTTGGGATATATTAACTAAAATTAAAACAAGCTCATCATCTAATGATACTAATATCATAGAAAATAATGTGACAACAAATACAAATAATAATTCTATGAATATTTGTAAATATTGTAATGAAAAGGATTCATTTATTGAAAACCCGTATGAGAGTATAGTAGTTTGTTTGAAGTGTGGTATGGTTAGTGAAACAGTATTAGATGCGAACCCCGAGTGGAGGCAATATAATAATGATGATACTCGACATGAAACTAATAATCGTTGTGGTGGTCCATCTAATTTTTTCTTTCCACAATCTTCACAAGGTACAATTATTTCTGGATATATGAATAAACACTTACAAAAAAAACAAAATTGGTTATCAATGGTCTACAAAGAGCGTAGTTTAATTAAGGAATTTGAATTTATTACACAAGTATGTATGTCAAATGGTATTTCTAAATCAATTGTGGATACAACAAAAATTATGTACAAAAAAATTAGAGATTGTAAACATAAAACAGGAAAAAATGCAGGTAGTCCTATTATTACTAGAAGTGATAACAGAATTAGTGTTATGGCAAATTGTGTCTTTAAAGCATGTGAAACTAATAGAGAACCTCGATGTGCGGAGGATATCGCTAAAATGTTTGGTATAAGTAAATCAAGATTAACTAGAGGTAATAAAATATTTGATTCAATTGTTAAAAACTGCGATGATTCATATATATTTGAACAATTACATGCCAGTACTCCAGAAGATTATATTAGTTGCCATTGTAAAAGTTTACACATTAGTAAACAAGATACTAATTTAGCTATACGTATTTCAAATAATTGTTGTAAATTGAAGTTAGCTACTAATCATAACGCACAATCTATTGCTGCTGGATCAATATTAACAATGATTGAATATAATAACTTGGATGTTGATAAAAAAGATATTGCTAAATTATCTGGTACATCATGTGTTATTATTACTTCAGTATATGCAAAATTAATGCCATATATTGATGCACTAGTTGATGATGAAATAACTGATCACATCATCAAAAAATTTAAAATTAATGGATAAAAATTGATTTTTTTATATTTAAATGATTAACATCGCTAATTACTATTAATAATGTTAATTAACTATATTGATTATTTATTTGTATCAACCAATAATTATAATTTTAAAACATGGCAAGAATTTTTTCCCGATGGAAAAGTTAATATTCAATCATTATGTTTCAACTCATCATGGAATACTTTTTTTGATAACATTAAAGATAAAACATATTTCAAAAAAATAGAAGAGACATTAGAAAAATATATATTAAATGGTAAAACAATATTACCATATCCTGAATTATTATTTAGTCCATTAAATATATTGTCTCCTCATATGATTAAAACAATGTTTATAGGACAAGATCCATATATTAATATCAATAAATATGGAAAATTAAATATACCTCAAGCATGTGGTCATTCATTTTCAGTCCCATATGGTTATAAATTTCCACCTTCATTAAGAAATATTTTTAATAATGCTATCCATCATAAACATATATCGGAATCATGTAATAATGGTTGTTTGCTTGGTTGGATATTACAAGGATGTTTCATGATTAATTCATCATTTACAACATTTGAGAAGATATCTAACGCACATGCAAGTTTATGGGCACCGTTTACTAAGGATTTATTACAATTCATCAATTCAAATTGTAACAATATCCCAATATTATCATGGGGTGCAAATTCGCATAGATTATGTTCATTATTTGACCATGATAAACACCATGTTATTTATAGTTCACATCCTTCTAGTTATTCATATATGGTTCCTGTAAATGGTTTCGTCAATAATAAAAAAGTAATTCATCCTCCATTCAATAATGTTGATCATTTAGGTGAAGTTAATAAATATTTAAAATCAGTTGATAAATCTACGATATTGTGGAATATAATTGAAAATTAATATAAAGTTATATTTCATTAATATTATTAAATGTTATCTAAAAAAAGTTTATTAACCTTATCTGTATTATATTTATTTACAGTAGGATGGAATTATTTATTTTCTGATTCCATATTTTATGTGATGTTGGTATCCACATTGTTTATGATGTGGATGGGATATTATTATTCAAAAATGGATTATTTACATGAAGATACAACTAAATTTATTGGACATATATTATTTAGTCACTTGAATGTACAATCTATAATGTGTATACTTAAATCAATATATAATGTTGTTTTTTATTTTGGTTTTACTACAACAATATTTGGATATTTAATTATTTTATTATTACAAGAAGATGACTTTATCAATGAAATCAATAAACATGTACCATATGTGAAAAATATGACTAATGTATTGGATTATTTATATGGAATATATATACAATATATAAAACCATATAATATTCCAAGTAAAGTATATGATTTATTATATGAAAACATACCATTAATATATAATAAAATATATGAGTCGCATACTGAATTTAAAAATAATAAATGGTCAAATATAATTTTATCAAAAATGAATAATAACAAAAAAGATATTAAGGCTACTGTAACAAAATATGCAGTTAAACAAATGATGAGTAGCTCGTTAAATATGGATTATATAAAATCTAATGATGATACAGATATGGATGTTGAGGAAGTGTTCGATGATTTAGATGAGGATGTTTCATCATCAGATGAAAATAAAGTTGAAACAAATGAAAATAAAGTTGAACTTGTAAAGGAAACTTCGAATAATGATAAAAGGGCATTATTGAGAAAAAAAATAGCTGAGAAAAAAGCAGGCAGATCAGTAGGATCGAAACCACAACGAAGTGTACAACCTTCAATCCAATTAAATCATTTAGCAAACATGCCTGGTATGGGTGACGCGGTACAAACAATGATGAATGATCCTGAATTTATGAAAAATTTTAATAATCCGGCATTTCTTGAAAATATTATGAGTAATGCACATTTATTGGGAAAACAATGATTTATTTATTTTAAGATAAACTAAATAAAAAATTGATTTTTAATTATCATTATAAAGATAAATATTCTTATTAATTATTACAAGATAGTATAATTATGTCTAAAAATAAGGATGTCCAAAAGAAAAAAGTATCAACAACAGACGATGTTGATATATATGATATGGAACCCCATATGGCATTATTAGATATGTATTTTGGAAGAAATAATCAAGTATTAGTTGCACATCAGATTAATTCTTTTAATCAGTTAATAGAAGAGATTATTCCAGGTATATTACAAAATGGTGAAAACATTATTTCTGAACGTGTAGGAGAAAAAATAATAGTTAAACATAGACTTAGCTTTGATGATCTAGGAATAAAACCACCTTCATTAGAAAATGATGAAGGATTAATGTATCCATTAGATGCTATTCAAAAAAATTTATCATATTCTGCAATTTATACTGCAACGGTTACACAATGGCAAGATATAATTGATATTGAATCAGGTAAAGTAGATTCAAAAACTATAGGTAAACCAGAAAAAGATGTACATATTGCAAAAATACCAATTATGATTAAAAGTAAATATTGTAATTTAGTATTGAAACCGGATTTGTCTAATAAACATTGTAAATATGAAACAGGTGGATATTTTATTATTAATGGTAACGAAAAAGTTGTTTCATCTGTGGAGGAAGTTGTTCATAGAAAACAATTAGTATTTATTAAAAAAGAACAAAGTGTTTTAACTTATTATGTACAAGTTAGATCAAGAATATATACACAACATGTGGGTAACGTACAAATTTTTACTATTAAGATGAAAAAAGATAATTCAATAATATTGGCTATACCACATTTTAAAGAAGTATCTATTTTCGTATTGATGAGAGCACTTGGATTAGAAACTGATAGTGATATTGTTGATGCAATTGTTGATAAAAATAAAGATAACAATATATTGAATCAACTTTCAATTGCAATGAATGCTCAAAATAATTTAGTATTATCTCGAGAAGAAGCTATTGAATATCTCATGGAAAATGTTAAATATACAAAAAGTGGGTATAATGAAACAAATTTAGAAATCAAACATCAACAGAAAAAAAATCATTTAATGAAAGTGTTATCAGAATTTATTTTACCACATATATTTGCTCCACGATTAACTGATCCAAAAGCAAATCCTGAGTTAGATATGTTGTATAAAGGATATTATATTGGTGAAATGATTAATAAATTAATTAGATGTGTATTAAAAAATAGTAAGGATGTTGAAGAACATCGAGGTTGTGACGATAGAGATTCAATGTCAAATAAAAGACTTGAATTACCTGGAATTTTAATGGGAACATTGTTTGATCAATATTTTAAGAAAACATTAAATGATTACGCAAAGATTTTTCGATCAAAACAACATATTGATGAATCAAATCCACCTAACATTATTGGTCATATTAAAACTAATACAATTGAACAAGGATTACGTCAAGCATTATCTACAGGTACTTTTGGAATTAGGAAAGGTTTAGCTCAAATGTTAAGTAGATTGAATTATTTATTATCGTTATCATTTATGAGACGTGCAATAACTCCAACAATTGATGCAACCAATAAATTAACCAGTCCTAGACATTTACATTCAACACAATATGGTAGATATTGTCCATTGGAAACACCAGAAGGTCATAAAGTTGGTACCATCAAAAATTTAGCACTCTCTGCTGAAATAACATTAACATTAAAAGATCAAGAAGATATCATCATGAAATACCTAAATGGAAAATATTTTAGATTAGAAAATATTACTAGTACCGAAAGATATAAATATTTCAAGATCGAATTTAATGGTAATACCGTAGGATACACGGATGATTTTAATAAAATTCATGAAGGATTAAGAAAATTACGATTTAGTGGTGAAATTGATAAGATGGTTGGGTTAGTTATTAACTTTAGAGATAAGAAATATGTAATCGATACTACAGGTGGTAGAATTAAGAGACCATTATTGACAGTTGATTTCGAAAATAATTTAAACTTTAATAAAAAAATGCTAAAAGGTATCACTCATTGGGATGAATTTTTAATTAAACACTCAAATGTTATTGAATATTTGGATATTGATGAAGAATTAAATGCAATGGTAGCTACTTTTCCAACATATATTGATCAAGCTAGAATGGTAATGAATAAACCACCATTAAAAAATATAGGTGATATAACAAAAATTAATAAAACTAATAGATATGATGAAAATGTTTTTGTTAGATATACACATTGTGAAATACATCCTGCGTTGATATTGGGAGTGATATCAACTGATATGTCTTTTCCAAATCATAGTCCAGGATCTAGAGGACATTTTCATTACAATCAAGCAAAACAAGCAATGGGTATTTATAGATCCGATTACAAAGAAAGAATTGATATTAGTTATATTTTGTATCATTCACAAGTTCCTATTGTATCTTCAAGGATGAAAAAATATACTGGAGCAAATATTTTTCCTGCTGGTGAAAACGTAGTGGTAGCAATTATGTCATATATGGGATACAATCAAGAAGATTCATTATTAATGAACGGATCATCAATAGAAAAAGGATTATTTAGAGCCCAAAGTTTATCAAAATATGGAGAAACTGTTAAAAAAAATCCAGCTTCCGGTCAATCAGAATTATTTATGAAACCTAATCGAGATAAAGTTGATGGATTAAAAGATGCTAATTATGAAAAACTTAATGAAGATGGTTTTGTTGATGAAGAAACTGTTATTAATGATGGTGATGTTATTATCGGTATGGTGATCCCTAAAGCTATATCCCCTGATAACGTCGATGAAAAACCATACAAAGATAACTCAAAAATTTACAAATCATTAGTACCAGGAACTATTGATAAAGTAATATCTGGAATAAACAATGATAATTATCCAATGTTGAAAATAAGGATGAGATCAGAAAGGATACCTAATATTGGTGACAAGTTTGCATCTAAAAATGCACAAAAAGGTACAATAGGATTTAAACCACATAGAGCGGATTTACCTTTTTCAGAATCAGGAATTATACCTGATGTTATATTAAATCCAAATTGTATTGGTAGAAGAGCTACTATTGGACAATTAATTGAGATGTTTTTAGGAAAGTTATGTGCAGTAAAAGGTATATATGGCGATGCAACACCTTTCACTGGTATCAATTTAAATAAAATCAATAATGAATTAGTTGAACGTGGATTTAATGAATGGGGTAAAGAAGTTATGTATAATGGTTTAACCGGACAAAAAATGGAGATGGAAATATTTATGGGTGTAGCATATTATCAAAGACTTAAACAAATGGTTGCAGATAAAGCACAATCAAGAGCGATTGGACCTAAACAAATATTAAATAGACAACCAACAGAAGGTAAATCACGATCAGGAGGATTACGAATTGGAGAAATGGAACGTGATGTGCTAATTTCACATGGTATAGCACAAACATTAAAAGAAACTATGGTTGATAAATCTGATTTGTATGTTTGTTATGTATGTGATTTATGTGGATTATTTGCTTCGAAAAAGAAAGATCAAAACTTTTATGTTTGTAGAAGCTGTAATAATTCAACTAGAATTTCAAAAATTATTATACCATATCCATTTATGTTATTCTTAAATGAATTAAGATCAATGCAATGTATCGGAAGAATCAGAACTCCAAAATCATTAGTTGCGGTTAATAAATTTTAATTATTATTTTTAAATAAAAACAATAATTAATCGATAATTTCTACCATATTATTTTTTAGATAATGTTTACACCAATTATATTTTTTCGATAAGGCAAATTTAATATTTTCATTTTTAGGTAATACATTATCGAATTTTTCACCTAATTTTAAATATATGACTGAATTAGGTATACAATCTTCCAAAAGTTAAATGAGTCACTGAATTAGGTATACAATCTTTTATTAGTTGATTAAAATCATTACCAAAAGTTAAATGAGTCACTGAATTAGGTATACAAACTTCTATTGGTTGATTAAAATGATAACCAAACGTTAAATGAGTCACTGAATTAGGTATACAATCTTTTATTGGTTGATTAAAATAATAACCAAAAGTTAAATGAGTCACTGAATTAGGTATATAACCTTCTATTGGTTGATTAAAATTAAAACCAAAAGTTAAATGAGTCACTGAATTAGGTATATAACCTTCTATTGGTTGATTAAATTTAAAACCAAAAGTTAAATGAGTCACTGAATTAGGTATACAATCTTTTATTGATTGATTAAATTTCCAACCAAAAGTTAAATGAATCACTGAATTAGGTATACAATCTTTTATTGATTGATTAAAATCATGACCAAAAGTTAAATGAGTAACTGAATTAGGTATACAATCGTTTATTGGTTGATTAAAATCACGACCAAAAGTTAAATGAGTAACTGAATTAGGTATACAATCTTCTATTGGTTGATTAAATTTACTATCAAAAGTTAAATGAGTAACTGAATTAGGTATACAACCTTCTATTGGTTGATTAAAAAAATAACCAAAAGTTAAATGAGTAACTGATTTAGGTATACAACCTTCTATTGGTT
>Ga0315288_10012435_pt1 | contig 10698 bp, 9 predicted proteins | sample YL17G11_20_MG_FD_203454 | JGI IMG/M metagenome (GOLD analysis project Ga0315288, IMG submission 203454) | Sediment microbial communities from Yellowstone Lake, YNP, Wyoming, USA - YL17G11_20 | ecosystem: Environmental > Aquatic > Freshwater > Lake > Sediment | place: USA: Wyoming | collected...
AGTTGGGACCACATCTTTTCAGAAGTGGATGGCATGAAAGCAGCAAGCAGCAGGGCAATGATTCGAAGGGATTCCAGCGCCTGATAAAGCACCGTGCCAAGGCGGGGTCGATCTTTTTCTGCCTTGGCCAAAGCCCAGGGTGCCGTCTCATCAATATACTTATTGTCAGCGCCCACGATCTCCCAGATCGAGCCCAATGCCCTATTAAAGGCCAGGTCGTCCATCTGTTTCGATAATTGGGGAAGAACCTTTTCAGAGACCTCCTGGAGCCCTCGATCCACATCCTGTAGAAGGGAGGGAGTCGGAATCAGACCATCAAAATATTTGACGACCATGCTGAGAGCTCGGCTGAAGAGGTTGCCCAAATCATTCGCCAGATCGCTATTGATCCGATGGACCATCGCCGAATGGGAGAAATCACCATCCGTTCCAAAAGGAACTTCCCGCACGAGAAAATACCTCACTGCATCAACCCCATAGGTGTCAATTAGACGATTGGGCTCCACCACATTCTGAAGGGATTTGGACATCTTTTTACCTTCGATCGTCCACCATCCATGGGCAAATACCATTTTAGGGGGCGTTAAACCAATCCCCTTGAGCATGGTTGGCCAATAGACCGTGTGGGTGGTGAGGATATCTTTCCCGATGAGATGAGTCGCCTCTGGCCAAAATTGAGAGAATAGGTTTTCCTCAGAACTATAGCCAATCCCGGTGACATAGTTGATCAAAGCATCGAACCAGACATAGGTTACGTATTCGGTATCGAAAGGAATTTCAATTCCCCACTTCAACCGTTTCTTTGGTCTCGAGATACAGAGGTCTTCCAGGGGGCTGCGGAGAAACCCCAAAATCTCATTCCTTCTCGATGGGGGGAAGATAAAGCGATCATTTTTTTCGATGTATTCGATCAACCAGGATTGATACTTGCTCATCCGAAAGAAGTAGTTCTTCTCCGAGATCTCAGTTACCGGACGAAGGCAATCCGGACAATTCCCATCTATCAAGTCCTTTTCGGTCCAGAAGCGTTCGCAAGGGACACAGTACCACCCATCATAATTGTCCCGATAGATCTCTCCACGGTCATAGAGATCCTGAAGAATTTTCTGAACTACTTTCTTATGACGTATTTCTGTGGTGCGGATGAAATCATTGTTGGAAATATTCAGCCTCTTCCAGAGGGATTGGAATCTTACAACCATTTCATCGCAGTGAGCTTTTGGATCAACCCCTCGCTCCTGAGCCGCTTTCTCCACCTTCTGGCCATGTTCATCTGTGCCGGTGAGGAAGAAAACCTGATAACCCTCTAAGCGCTTGTAGCGGGCGAGGATGTCAGCCGCCACGGTCGTATAGGCATGGCCGATATGGGGAACATCATTGACATAGTAGATAGGAGTGGTGATGTAGAAGGACTTTTCAGAGTTCGGATGCATGGATGGTAATTTCTTCCCCTTCCTCTAATTCTACGGTCACGGTCTGGCTGAGAACATTTTGACGAATGACCTTTCCCTTACCAGAGCGAGTCACAATGTACTTGCCCACCCTGGGGAGATCCTTCTTCAATTCGACATAGGTGGGGAATTCGTAAGCCAGACAACACATCAAACGACCACAGACTCCAGAGATCTTCGTCGGGTTGAGGGCCAGGTTCTGTTCCTTGGCCATTTTGACAGAGACCAGCTCGAATCGATTCATAAATTTGGAGCAACAGAGCTCCCTCCCACAACTCCCAAGACCACAGACCATTTTGGCTTCATCCCTTACTCCGATCTGCCGCATTTCGATCCGCATCCTGAATTCGGCGGCCAGGTCTCTGACCAATTCCCGGAAATCGATCCTCTTTTCAGAGGTGAAATAGAAGAGGGCTTTAGAGCGGTCTAAGAGGATCTCTGCTTTGACCAACTTCATGTTCAAGCCCTTCTCCCTGATCTTCTGAAGGCAGAATTGAAAGGCCTCCTTCTCCAATTGTTGGTTTCTCTGAAATTGCTCCAGATCTTCAGCCGTGGCTTTACGGGTTACCTTTCTTGGGGATTTCAGGAAGAAGCGTTTTTCTTTTTCATGAGGTGGAGAGAGGACCTTTCCCAGGACCAATCCCTTATCAGTCTCAACGATGACGTCCTCGCCTGCCTCGAGAGAAAGTTGCGTCGCATCGAATTCTTCTGTCTTTGCATTAGGTAGTTTGATAAAAACGAGACGAATCATCTTCTCTATCCTTCAGCCCAGGAGAGCATCATGGCTTCAAGCGCCAAGCTCGTATTGGCATTAGCCTTGATGGCAAGTGTAGTTTGATGGAGGATCTCCATCCGTTTCAAAAGGGAAGAGAGGCTCCAATTCGTAGCCATGGGCTCCATCACTTGCAGGAGATCCGAATGGATCAGTTTCGGCTCTTTTTTCAATGTCTTCACCATGACCAAATCTCTTAACAGGGTCTTGGCTACCTCAAGCATCAAAAGGAGATTTTCTCGTTGGGAGGGTAAAGATTCAACCCAACTTCCCATCCTTTCAAATGAAAGCGATTTCAATCCCACCCAGTCCTTCAAGAGTTCTTCTCTTGGAATCTGACGAATCTCCTCTTGGATCTCCATCGCCTTTCCAGGACTTCCCTCTGATAGAGAAGCGAGGAGATGGGCTTCTGCTTCATTGAAGCCCTTGCTTTCCATTAACCATTTGGAGACCAAAGAGATAGGCAGGGGATTGAAGCGAACCGGATGACATCGTGAAAGGATGGTGGGCAATATGAACCTGGAGTTATTCGCCAGCAGGATGATCACCGTATGGAGAGGAGGCTCTTCCAAGGTCTTCAGGAGGATGTTCGACATATTTGGAGCCATCCGATCTGCAGCCGTCAGGATACAGACACGACGCTTTCCTTCATAGGGTTTGTAGGCCAGTTCCCTCTGCAGTTGCCTTACCTGATCGACCTTGATATTTTGCCCCTCGGGCTCAATGAGCAAAACGTCAGGATGAAGAGCGTGATCAATCTTTTTGCAGGAGGTGCAATGATCGCAGGCATCTTCACTTTCACCTTCTCTTTCAAGGCAGTTGAGTGTTTTTGCAAATTGAAGAGCCACCGTCTTCTTTCCAATCCCTTCACTCCCTAAAAAGAGATAGCTATTAACGACCTTCTCATTTCTGATCGCCCGTTGTAACAATGTAATGGGCCTGGAATGTCCTAAAATGTCTTTAAATGACATGGCTTTCAAAATGCGGAATTCGGATTGCGGATTTCGGATTTTTTATTCCCCATTCCGCATTCTGCATTCCGCAATAAGGTCACCCCTTGGTTTCTATTAATTCATCAACAATCTGACAAATGGTCTCAAAAACCTTATCTTCTCCTTCTCGGGTGTCAATCACCTTCATCCGACGGGGTTCCTTCTTGGCAATGGCAAGGTATCCTTTTCTAACCAGTTGGTGAAATTGAATCTCCTCTCTTTCAAAACGTTCCTCTCTCTCTTGTTTCAGCGCCCGATTTCTTTGAAGTGCTCTCTTCAATCCTACATCAGAGGGACAATCTAAAAGGAAGGTGACATCAGGCCTGATTCCCTGAGAGGAGAGATGATTGAGGAGTTCGATCCATTTCAAGTCTATTCTTCGGCCATAGCCCTGGTAGGCAATGGTGGCATCACTAAAACGGTCGCAAAGAACAACCCCTCCCTTTTTTAGAAAGGGTTCAATAACTTCCTTTACATGTTGTGCCCTGGCTGCTTCGTAGAGGAGGAGTTCACATATCGGGACCATCTCTTGATGGTCTGGGTTTAAAAGAATTTTCCTTACCTTCTCACTGATGGGGCACCCTCCTGGCTCCCGGGTTACTTTACAAGGGATGCCTTTTTGAGTGAGATATTTTTTCAGGCGTCGAATCTGAGTGGTCTTCCCACTCCCCTCCACTCCTTCAAAAGTAATGAAAAGAGGCAATCGCGAATCTCCTCAATGGTCTTTAAATATTTGAAATCAAAATAAAATATAAGTCAGAGCCTCATCTATTGTCAAGCAGTAGATTAGCCCAGGACTTGCTTATTTTCCAGCGTTCGTATATATAACTAAGCGCGCCGAGCGCTTAGCCTGCCTACTTTAAGAAAAAAATTTTAATCCCCCCTTCCCCCCTTTAGTCGCCGGCCCAAGAGGGCCTCTGGCCCGGAGGGAAAAGGGTGGGGGGATTTAAGGAGGAGAAAAATATGGAACAAGAAAAAAAAGTGGATGGGTTTCGGTTCCTTCCGCCTGCGTTAACCGCCTGGATTCGAAAATTTATTCCTGATGAAGAATTCAAAGGATTCATTCCCTGGACACCCATGGCTAAGCCTCTGAGTCAGACAACCCTTGCTTTGGTGACCAGTGCCGGTATCAGTTTTAAAACAGATCCTCCTTTTGATATGGAGAGGGAAAAAAAGGAACCCATCTGGGGTGACCGTTCTTATCGAGCCATACCGAGAGGGACCGCTGAGAAGGATATTGAGGTCAATCACCTCCATATTAACACTAACTATATCAAGCAGGATATCAATGTCATCCTTCCTCTGGCCCGGATGGCTGAGTTCGAAAAAGAAGGTATCATCGGCCGTCTCGCCCCAACCGCTTATTCCTTTTATGGTTTTCAATGGCAGAATAATGACTTTCTGGAAGAGGCCATTGAGCCCATTTCCAAGAGGATGAAGCTTGAAGGAGTGGAGGCAGTCCTTATGACTCCGGCCTGACCCTTCTGTTGCCAGTCCGTTGGACTGGCGGCAAGGTTCTTAGAAGAAGCTCGGTTTTCCACCGTTGTTCTTACGCCCACCTACGATTTTCACCGGGCTGTAGGGATTCCGAGATCAGCAGCCATTGAATTTCCTTACGGGAGACCTGTAGGACAGGTGGGAGACCGGGAAGGGCAGAGGAATGCTCTGTTGAAGACTCTTGAAGTCCTTGAGAAGGCAAAAAAACCAGGAGAGGTCTGGCATCTGCCATTTACCTGGCCTGAGGAGCCTAAAAAGACAGATTGGCAACCGCCCGATATGTCCCCTTTGATTAAGTTTTATTTAGAAGATATCAAAAAGGCCAGAAGGGAACAGGAAGGGCAAGCTGCGAAAACAAAGACTTAATTTGGCAGAGAGTGTCAAATCAAGTCCCGATTAATTACTTCCCCCACAAATCTTGGTCTTGAACGATTCTGGGGGTCAACGATTACGGGTGGAAATCAGGAACTCCAATTGAATAGTTGAAAATCATATCAAAACATTTTCAATGGTCCAAAAACAGAAGATCTATAGCAGATAGTGAAACCATCGGAGCGAATCAAGGCAATAAGATCCCGGGTAATCTTCCCCCTGGATAGAAGCATCCTTAGGACGTGATGCTCAAAGATGGTTCTTGGGTTCTTAGAATTAAAGCGAGACGCCACCCGAAAAACCCCCTCGCCATAAAACCAGCCATCCGTACAAAGGACATGGCGATGAGGCTGAAACCCCAAACATACCGTCCAGATCCCTATTTCATTCGTCCCTATGGGACTTCACTTATGATTCATTATATCCCGGCTTTGAGTCGGGACCTATTATCAAAATATCCCTATTGGGATCTTCACATAAATCTGATTCATGATACCTATGTAATTTTACAGGGTTTCCTTATGCCCGGAGGACCGGTCGATGTCGACGATTTTGCTTTTCCCTCCCAGGTAGTCCTTCGTTTTATATTTCGTGATGTTATTGATTTTCCGCGTCAGCGCCCCCATTCGGTCGATCCCTTCTTTGATGGTTTTAAGGGTGGCATACCTCGGGTCGCTTTCCGAAAGGTCCGTCAGAAGGAGCTGGGAATACCCGCTGACGATCTGTAGGGGCTGGTTCAACTCATGACAGACTGCACCCGCCATCTCCAGCACCCCCTGGAGCTTCTCCTGGCTTCTCAATTCGGCCTGGAGATCCAGAATGCGCCGCCCCACGTTGATCCTGGCGCGCAGTTCCTCGTTATCATAAGGTTTCGCAATGTAATCGTCTGCGCCCGCATCGAGTCCCCGGACGATGTCCTGCCGATCGCTTTTTGAAGTCACAAGGATGATATAGAGCGGCTCCGCCCGCTCCCGGCCCCTAACCCTCCGGCAAAGTTGCGGGCCGGTCATGCCGGGCATCATCCAGTCGAGCAAAGCGATTCGCGGCGCATCCGGTTTCTGGAGAGCGGCCCAGGCCTCGTCACCGTCGGCGGCGCTCACTACCTCGTAGCCCCACTTGGCCAGAATCACGGTCAGAATGCTCCGCGAGGTGAAGTCGTCTTCGGCAATCAGGACTCTCATGACTCGACCTCCCCCATTTGCGCTTTCAGCAGCTCGAACTGCCGTTCCAGTTTGGGCAGCAGCGCGGCGATTTCATCCAATCGGCCGGACTTGCCCGCCTTCTCCATCTCAAAGGCCACGGTGCTCAGGATCGTCCCGCCCACGTTGGCCGCCGCACCCTTAATCGTGTGAGCCTGCGACCCGGCCTGTTCTGCTTCGCCCCGCTCGATATATTCCTTGAGCGCTCTTATCTGCTTGGGGATATCATTCAGGAACCCTGCGACAATCATCCTGACCTGGTCCTCGTCGTCCATCAGCCGGGCCATGAGACCTTGCCGGTCAAAAACGGGCGGCCCTTTGGACGGTTCGATGTCCTGGATCACTCTATCGGCCGCGGTCTGCTGCTCTTGAGACCACCCCAGCCACTTCTCCAGCGCCTCGGCCAGGGCCCCAAGCTCGACCGGCTTGGAGATATAGTCGTCCATCCCCGCTTCCAGGCATTTCTCCCGGTCGCCTTTCATGGCATGGGCGGTCATGGCGATAATCGGGATCTTGTGATTGCGGACGGCCGATTGCGGATTGCGGATTTGGCGGGTGGCCTCAAAACCGTCCATCACCGGCATCTGCACATCCATGAACACCATATCGTACTGAACCATTTCCAGGATCTGGATTGCCTCCTGGCCGTCGGCCACGGCGTCCGCGCGGTAGCCCAGTTTTTTAAGGCTACCCAAGGCTACCTGCTGGTTGGTAATGTTGTCTTCCACAAGCAGGATGCGAATTTTGCACCGGCGGGCCTCGCTGATCGTGTGGCGGGTGACCAGGGCGGTTGCCGACGTCTTGCCCGACCTGTCTTCGTCCAACGCCCCGACAGGGAGTACAGCGCCGCCCAATACCGTCGCCAGGCAGTCGTAGAGAAGGGATTTCTTGACCGGCTTGGTCAGGTAGGCGGCAAAACCGGCCCTTTCAAGCCGCAAGGCTTCCCCCCGTTTACCGATGGATGAAATCATCACCAGCAGGGTATCTCTGAGCACTGGGTCATCTTTGATTCTTCTACCCAGAGTTTCTCCGTCCATTCCGGGCATGAACATGTCCAGCAAAGCGATACGAAAAGGGGCACCTTCGGCTGCAGCAGCGTGCAATTTCTCCATTGCCGAAGACGCATCCAATGCCTCATCATGAGTGCAGTTCAAAATTTCAAGCATACCGGCAAGAACCTGATGGTTTGTTTCGTTATCGTCCACCACAAGTATGCGTGTGCCCGCAATGTCCGGGTGGAGCTCTGCCCCCATCTCCCTGACGGTGGTTTGATTGGTCAGTGGAAGGATAACCCAGAAAGTGGAGCCTTTCGATTCCTTGCTCTCTACGCCAATTTCTCCTCCCATCATTTCAGCCAGGTGCCTGGAAATGGAAAGCCCGAGACCGGTTCCACCGTACTTTCGGGTGACCGAGGCATCCGCCTGGGTGAAGGGACGGAACAAAGTGGCAATTTTGTCTTTGGGGATCCCAATGCCTGTGTCTTTTACTGAAAATCGAACCCAAGCCCTGGTCTCATCTTCATGATCCACACTAACGTGGAGACTCACTTCCCCTTTAGGAGTGAATTTAATGGCATTGCCAATTAGGTTGGTTAAAATTTGTCGGAGGCGCCCGGGATCGCCCTGAACCATCGCAGGGACATCGGGTTCAATTAGGCAGAGGAGTTCCAATCCTTTCACATCGGCATTCAATGCCAGGACATCGCTGAGAACTTCGAGCGTAGTGCGTAAATCGAAATCCAAGATCTCAAGATCGAGCTTGCCTGACTCCATCCTGGAGAAATCCAGGATATCGTTAATGATCCTACTCAAGGAATCCACGCTGTTTTTAATGGTCTCCGCATACTCATGTTGTTCGGCTGTTAACCCCGTATCAAGCAGCAGACTGGTTATACCCATGATTCCGTTCATGGGCGTCCGGATTTCATGGCTCATATTGGCAAGAAATTGACCTTTTGCCATGTTCGCTATCTCCGCTTTTTTGAGGGCGATCCCTAATTCCCGAGTTCGCTCTTGAACGGCCTCCTCCAGAATCCGGTTCTGGTTACTGACCTTCTGATAGAGGGCAGCGTTTTCCAGGGCGTGGGCTGCTCTGGACAGGATGAGTGTGACCAGATCCGATGATACAAGGGAAAGGGCAGTCTCATCCTCTGCTAAGGTTCCAACGAACATGCCGACCACACTCGTTCTCGTCACTAAAGGATGAAAGACCAAAGGTTGCTTGAAGTATTTGCTTGGAATCGTGACCACACGGTTTTGATGAATCGCCCACGCAAAGGTTCCTTCCATAATCTGGAAATCCAACTCCTTCCGCATCAACGCCCAGTCGCACTGCGGTTCGCAGCGAGTCAAAGCAAAATCAAAATCGGACTCATCGACCATCAGAAACGCCAGGGTTCGGAACTGTGTCAGTCGTTTTAAATAAAGTTCAGTAAGTTCGAGAATTTTCGCCGTTCCCTGATCAGGGTTGATCTGAGCTTGTAAATCTTCGAACGACAGCACCCACTCCAGAGTTTCTAGTGCGCCCCAATTCAATTCTTTGATATGTCTTACCCTTTCTGCCCGTTCCATCCCGTTCGCTATGTTTTCCGAATAATCCGCCATCTCTTTATCGCTCTATCAGAATCGAATGGGCCATGTCGTTGACATGCCGCTCAAGATGATCCAACGTCGAGGACAGGATGCTCGTCGAGAGACCGAGGATTTCCCACACCCCCTCATCCAGGGGTGGCACAAAGCACTCACCACTGCTTCCCGATTGTATGGCATTCGCTATGATATCGGCCACATGAACGACAGCCGTTTCAATGGGGTAATGTTTTGCTTCACGAGGCTGATGGTGGAAGGCGACCGCCTCCACGATGCCGGGCGGTAGATTCCAGGACCGCAACAGCGTGCTTCCTAAAGTGGCATGGTCAAACCCGATCGCCTCCCGTTCCCCCAAAAACAGAAGCGCCCCGCTCGATTTACACCGCAGAAGCATCTCCTGTGCCTCTTGGCTCATTTTCTTGTAAATGACGAGTCGACCAATGTCATGGATCATCCCTGCCACGAAGAAGCGTTCGAGGTTCGTTTCACGCCGATAGGCGGCTAACGTTTCCGCGGCGATCCCACAAGTGATGCTGTGGCGCCAAAATGATTCCATGGTTACGAGATCCTCAGGGATCCCCTTGAAGAGGGTGATAACCGAAGTCCCCAATGCCAGATCGCATAGTTGCCGGGTTCCAATAATGACGAGTGCCTGTGTGATGGTACCAATCTTCGACGGAAAGCCGTAAAATGCACTATTGACAACGCGAAGCAGACGGACAGTGAGACCGGGATCATCGCTGATGATCTTCCCTATATCTGCCATGGATGCTCGCGGGTCATTAACGGCCTCGCTAATTCTATAAAAGATCATAGGGAGGGATGAAATCTCATCATAGCTTTCCAAAAGCTCTCTTAGACGATAACCCATACTCCTCCCTTATGATAGATCGCGAGCCAAACGGAGCATGACCAGTCGAAAGAGTTCCTTAATAAAAGGATGCCCCAGATCGGTATGTCGAAAGATTTCGCGAGCTTTCGTCGTAGCCTCTTCAAGGATCCGCGGATCGATCTCTGCTGTTTTCTTGTCCAGGATCTCTTCTTTATCAATCCCTTTGATGTCGGCCTCGGTAATTCCCCATATCCTGAGAATTCCCAAATTTTTTTCAGTGATTTCTTGACCTGCCTTTAGCAAAACAAGACCATTTTTACTTATGATATCACGGCATAGAATCATACCGGATTCAATATCCTCGAGGTTGATTACCCCCATTTCAATCATCTCCCTACAACGTAAAGTAACAGTTAAGGAAATTTCCTTCAATGCCTAAAAATAAGTATTCTTATTCACTCTTGCCAAAAATAGATTTTGAATTTATCCTTTTTGTCCCTTTGAACTTGTTAATGTTTTTATTGTATTTATCGGTTCTTCCACCCATTTGGATAAACACATTTCTTCAGCAGGAATAATTTCGGTAAGAGTACTTTTTGAACCTTGAATAAAAACAATGGGTTGTGGACGGATCAACGCTTTTGCGCATATTTCTATCCGTAACGATAGGTCGGAATACGCACCGTAACCTTCGACTTTATTCCCGAAGGATAAACCCGAATCGTTGCATCGAGGCCCTCTTCCTGGAAAAAGCCTTTCTCCCGTGCAATAATGAATGGCAAAGATAAACCACCCGACCCAACCCCGATGGTTACCTTTTCCTTCGGGCCGGCAGACTTTTCCGGTTTTTGGCATGATGCGGAGAAAACTGTGAGGCTCAAAAGAAGAACGATTCCCAAAACATTTCTCAAAACGATTTCATGTGTTGTTCTCATCTTCATAATCTACCCCTTGATCTTTCGTAAATCGTCTTTGAGGGTGATGGCGACATCCCC
>Ga0315288_10012437_pt1 | contig 10697 bp, 13 predicted proteins | sample YL17G11_20_MG_FD_203454 | JGI IMG/M metagenome (GOLD analysis project Ga0315288, IMG submission 203454) | Sediment microbial communities from Yellowstone Lake, YNP, Wyoming, USA - YL17G11_20 | ecosystem: Environmental > Aquatic > Freshwater > Lake > Sediment | place: USA: Wyoming | collected...
CATTATTTGTAAAATAATTTCGCAAATCAACTGTTGTTGTTAAAGTAGGACTTCCATTTGTAGCTGTTATTGTATCTACGAGAAAAAGACTTGCTGTATTATCTCCATAATCTGAAACTTCACCTATTACAACATCTGTTTTTACAACATCATTCACAACAATAGCATACGATGCTGGAGCACTTGCAATTGATGGAAAAATATCAACTAAAACTGTTCCATCACCACTATCTGTATAATTAATTATATGATAAAGATTACTATTATTTAATTTTAAATAATCTCCAATTTTAAATCTTTCAATAAATTTATCCAATGGGCATTTGAGTTGGCTGGATGGATTTGTTAAAGTTATTGCTGTTGTATAATTGCTATCTGCAACAGTATATTTGCTTATTGTTTCATTTCCAAATAATTCTTTACAATATTTTATTTGACCTGTTGGTATATTAACTAATGTATTTGTTTGTAATGAATCAAATAAGCTTAAATCATTAATATAATTGCTATATTGTTGATGCACTTTATAATCATTAGAGAGAGAAATAAACGAATTTAAATTATAAAATGTATCTGGATAAATACTATAGTCTGTTTCGAACTGCTTTGTTGTAAATACTATATATTGTTTGTTGTTATTTGTGAAATATTCAAAAATAATACTATCTGTTTTCTTTTCTTTAAATTTTAAATTTCTAATAATTGGAATATATTCACTTGTTTTATGACAAAGATCAAAACTTAAAGAACTAATTTTATTTTTTTGAAAATTTATAAAAAATGTATATGACATATTATAACAAACTAAAGTTCCTATATCATCAACTTTTAAAACCATTTCACCAAAATCAGGATATGTTGAAAATGAATCAAGACTTCTCATTTCAACATTTAAATAATTATATGTGTTTGTTGGATATGCTTCTACGATTGATCTTTTAATAATTTGATTTGTAACAAAATATTCTTTACTTGTTAATTCATTACTAAATTTAACAAAATTAATAGTGCTTGTTGTATCTAGCATATTAATTATTAACCAATCACCTAATACTTTCAAAACAGTAAATCTATATGATGTATTATAACTATTTATTATTACAATATCATTATATACAAAATCATTATTTCTCACTTTTATTAATAATGATTCTCCCCAATTTAAAACACTATTGTTGTTATCTTTTCGATTAAAAAGAGAATAATACATATTTGCTTTAAGTATTTTTTTGTAATTAAAAATATTTATATTTTCAGTATAACTTCCTGTTAAATTTTCAAACATATTTTATTTTCCTTTTATAATAACTTCTTTTCACATAATCCAAATTTAATACTGCTATAATTTGTTTTTAAAAAATCTATATATGAAATGTTACCAATTTCATTAAAATTTAAGATTGTATCTTTAAAATTATAACTAATGTTTATATATCTATCATTTCTATTTGTTATAATATTATTTTTGTGTTGAACTAATATATCAAAATCATCAAATCCAGAAAAATTTGTATATGAAACATTCCATCCTAGTGGATGTAAAATTGGTTTTAAAGTGTTTTCCCATTCTTCATCAGTCAAAATACTATTTAATTCATATGTTGATGTATCTATTTTATTAACTGTTAATATAAATTGAGGTATAACACTAAATCCTGAAATTGCAACACTTGATGATACTGTGAAAATATTTCCAGGAACATACACACTATATAAACCATAATATAATTTATATCTTGTTCCAATATCCATAAATCCGCTTGATTTCAAATCATTTTTTTCATCAAGATTTGTATATAATTGATTACCATATTTCATTCTGATAAAAGCATCAACCATATATTCAATATATTTTAAACTACCTTTGAATCTTTTCACTTGATTTAGTGATTTAAAAAAGATTATTTTATTATTAATAATATCATTTTGCCTATTTATAAACAATTCATCTTTATTATTTTTAATAGAAATCGTATCTGTATCAAGATATGTTTCATTTTCATTTCTATTAAATATAATATTAAAAAAATCAATAAAATCGCTCGCATAGCTTTTTATATACTCTAATTGTATATCTTGAAAAAGTTTTATATTGATTTCAAGATCAGTATTTTTTTCAAACTTATTTGAAACAACATTAAATTCAACTGGATTATAATTAATTTCTTTTGTGTTTGAAAATATTTTTTCAATATCAGTATAATCTTTAATATTAATTAAATCATTATAAATATTTATTATATTGTTATATGTCATACATCAACCACAACGTTCATAAATTCTGTCACCAATTTTCCTAAATTTCTATTTAAAAGAAATGATGGAGATTCTTTTAATTCATTTATTTTATATTGTCTAAAATAATATTTATAATCATTTTCTTGATTAATTGTTTCATAAAGCTCTATTTTATTTATACTAATTTTTGTAGAATTTATAAACTCAAATCTTATTTGTTTACATACAATATTATCATTTAATAATATGTGTGTATCATCTATTATATCATCAATTTCAACAAAGTTTAAAGCATCTACACTATAATATATTTTCATAGAATCATATACACTATCAAACGAAATTTCAATAAGTATTTCATTTAAAAGTTCAACAAAAAATTCATTTACAAAATTTATTTGAAAAAAATGATTTGTTGGAAGTAGTGATGTAATAGACCAGTTCAAAATAGGATATTGTTTTATATCGGAATAAACATCACTATTTCCACTTTCACAAATTTGTATATTTCTATATTCTAAAATGTTATCCATTGGTGATACCTGTTGTTGAAGAATTATATTCAGTTATTAAACCTAAATTTGGAAGACAGAATATATTATCATTACTATCAAAATTATCAGTTATATTTGTAAATGTTGGAATATCATTTTTACTAATTAATCTCAATCTATAATTTTTACCATCTTCTAAAATTCTTTTCAAAATATTATCTAATGTTAAAGTTAAAAAAGTTTCAATAGCTTCATTTTTTTTATATGTTATATTATTAAGAAAATAAATTGTTCCTGAAATATTATCAATCGTAGCAATAATACTACTATCAACTATTTCGTGTACAAAAACACGATAAATATTTTCATTTTGCTCTACTGTAATTTTTTTATCTTTATAGTTTTTAAATTGATCAGTTACTGGATAATTTGCTAAACTTAATAAATCTACACTAAGAGTTGTATCAGTTCTAATTATTTTTCCAACGGATACATTATTAATAGTTAAGTTTATTTTGTTAATATTTGATTCAACAATATTATTTGCAATAATTACATCATCTATTTGAGTCAAAATATTTGTTGAAAAATCATAATTACAAACTTCTTTTCGACTAACTAATAATAAATTTGTTTGTGTCTCATTTACAATTTTAGATGAAATTTTAATATTTGCTGTTAATATCCAGTTAGTTTCATTATTTTCATTAATTGTTTTGTTGATATTAAATGTTAAAAATTCATCATTAGTATTAAGTATAATTCCAGCACCACTAAACATTGTTTGTACATAAAAAAGATTAGTAATAGGTTCAACAATTTTTAAACCATTGTTATCAGCTATTTCTTTTATTTCAGCGAACAAAAAATTTACACCATTATATTTTAAATACACTAAATATTTTGTAGTTGTGCTTATGTTAAATGTTGGAACACCTTGTTGTATATTGCTTTCACCTGAATAATAAAGCGAATAATCAGAAATACCAGATATAATAGGCAATACAACAATATCAATATAAACACTGTTAATTTCAAGCCTATAAATTTGACTCATGTCCTCTATAATACTATAATCAGGTGTTGTTAAAAATGTAAGATCAAACAATTTTTTAATATTATATTGAGTTACTTCATTTGTCGAAACAAAATATCTATTAAAATTTTCATCACTTATTTTAAGATCATCACTATGAATAGTTTTATCTTCATCTTTTAAATATGAATAAATATAGCTACCATAATTAACTAAATCATTATAATGATTCATATTATTTTTTACAAAATTAGGAGGTATTTTTAAACGTTTTTTATCAATTATATTAGCTCTGCTAAAAACAATATAATAATTATTATTTATTTTAACATCTAAAACATCAGTATTTGTTTTAATAATTTTTGTTAAACTAGTTTCTCTATAACTTTTATTAAATCCATAAAGATAATTAGTAATGTATGTATTTAAATCGCTATGAACTTTATTACTAACACTTTCAAAATTTTTATATTTTTCAATCTGTATTTGTGGTAAAATATCATAATAAAGATATGTTGGACTAGCTATTGTTAAATAAATCCAATCACTAAAATATTTATCAAATTTTGAGTATTCTATTGTAGATACAACTAAGTTATCAATTGCTTCAAAAGGTAGTGTATTAGTGTTAGATGCATTAATTATAGATATGTTGATGTAATTATTAGGAACCAATAAAAAATAAAATGAGCTTAAAATAGTATCACTACTTTCATCATTTGAAATATTACTAAATGCAACATAATCACTTTCAATTTGTAATAGGTTTTCAAAATCTTGACGAACAATATTATTTCCTAGAGTACTGAAATATTTTGAACTATTATTTGCTATTTCATCATTACTCTCATTACCTGAACTACCAAAACTTTTATTTGTAGTTAATGTATAATTTGTTATAATATTAAGATCATTGTTATTACTTTGTACTGTAATGTTTTTTATAAAAAATTCATCCTCATTATCAGCATCTACTCCACCAGTAATATAATATTGAATAGTAATTAATTCATTACTTTGAGGTATTCGTCCAATGATACTATTTCCAAATGAAATTTCTGTTTGTTCTATATTATTCATTTTTAAAAAATAAATTGAACTATTCGGGGATGGAATACTTCCAAACGTTTGAGCTAATTCCCATGTATATGTTACACTACCAATTGAGCTTGAAATTGTAAAAGGATCATCTGTTATATTTGTTTCTGGCAAAACAATATTTTGTAAAGCTATACCTGTACCTAAATATGAAAAAGTTTTCAATGTTTTTTGTTGACAATCAACAATTGTTTCATATTTATTTGAAGTGGTCGAAAGATTAAATTTAACATTATTTGATGAAAAATCCAAATTATTATTTTTGCCAGTAACTATAATATTTTTTGCAGTAAAATCAACATTTTGGGTACCGTTATATACTAATTTACATTTAACTCGACTTGGAATATTTCTTCTTACAACATATCCCATATTTTTAGCTAATTCAAAAACACTTTCTTTATTATTTGCAGAACTGATATACAAATTATTAACTACATTTGAAATATCTTGCCCTGTACTCATTTTATACCATGCAAAAAGTCTTGCTAATAGATCAAAATTACCACCATTAGCAAAAGTATAATTTAATGATATAAAATAGTCTTTAATATTTTGAACGATGTCTTCAAAATTATCTAAACTGTTATTAAATTTAAAATTAACCACTTTAAAAACTTTCTTTAATTATTTATTTTAAGAGTAAAGAGAATCTAATACTTTTATAACCTTATCAATTTTCATTTCACTCATTCCTTTTTTCTGAAGATATAATGTTGCTATTTCATTCCAATCTTTAGTATTTCTAACTTTACTAAAAACATCCTTTGCAGCTGTTTCAATTTCATCGTTTGTTTTTTCTTCAACATTACTCAAAGCATATTTCATAATATCTTTAATATCATATTCGTTTGTTTTTTCTTCAACAGTTTCATTTAATACTTTAATAATAATTTCTTTTGCTTCATCTTTTTTTCCTGATTCAAATAATTCAAATACTTTTTCGGTAAATTCTTCTAATAACATATTTAATCCTTTTTTACTTTTATTTATATAATTTAATTTTATCATTTTCTATTCTATAAAATTTGTATCTAGCAAATTTGTATTAGTGTCTTTTCTAACCTTGTTAAATACTCTGATCTTCGATTCTGGTAATTCTTTTAAACTTATTAAACCTTTTCTAAGTTTAAGCTCTAAATGTAACAAACTACATATTGCAAATGCATCACTTATATCTTCTAGTGGTTTTTCAGTGTTTATAATTTTATCAGGTAATTCTAATACATTTTTGTAATCTTCTTTATATGTATTCATCATAACATCTTTTTTAGCATTTCCTACACCTGTAAAAAACATTTTTATTGTAGTAGGCTCATATTTTCTTATTTTGATACCATTTTTATATAAACAACATTTTAAAAATCCTGTATTTTCACCAATTCCATATTGCATTCCAACAGAAGCAAAAGCATAATCTTCTAATGCTACATATTCAACATTTCTTTTAACAAGCTCATTAACAATAAATTCATTTTTTTCAACAATTCTTTGACACTCACTAGTATATTCCATTAAAGGAAAAATATGATTCTCTATATGTTGTTTTTTTGTCTTTATCAATGATATATAATCATAACTTTTTATTTCTAAATTTTCATCAAGATCAAAAATAACAATCGCTGGTGAGCTCATACTATTATCAACGCCACATATCTTCATACTATTACCTATTTTAAATTTTACTTCTTTTTTAACTATTTTATTGGTGAAATTATCCAAGAATCTTTGAATTTTCCATCATTACCAATTTTAACTTCATACCAATTATCTTTTGTTTCTACTGTACCCATCATATTTTCAAAGTCAACACCATAAGATTTAACTTCTATATGTGGATAACCCATTTTAAACATTGATAATAAACTATCTTTAATTTTATTAGCTTTTTGTTTTGAAAATACAACTTCTTTTTTATCATTTTCTTTATCAGTTTGTTTACCTTTATTCATTTTCAAATCATAATGTAAAATATCTTGATTGTGAACACGAACACCGATTTTTTCAGCACATTTTAAAATATTTTTAGCTTCGCTTGCTTTTTTATTATCTGGTAATTTATCCCATTTTTGAGTTGCTGAATATACTTCTTCTTTTGTTTTATATGTTTCCATTTCCAATAGAAAATCACTAAATAATTTTGACATATTTTTATCCTTTTTTAAATTTCTTTTTCAGTCATTAATACAAATTTAATTATTTTATTTTTATCAACGCTTTCACTTTGACAATATTCTGTTATCGCATTCCATTTTAAATTATTCTTAATCCATTCAACTTTGCTATAAACAGAGTATGTATTTTTTGGAGGAATTATTTGATACGATGGTTTAACCTCTATATATTTTTCAGCAATAATATTATCATTGTTTATATATTTAATCCAAAAATCAACATAATATCTATGATATTTACCTTTTAAATCTTTATATTTAATTATTTTATCCTCTGAACTCCATTCCAATATATTAATATTTTGATCAAGTCTTAAAACTAATTTAAGTTCAAGACTTGATCTAATTGTAATAATTTTTTTATTACCAACATATTTTTCAGGATTCTGAAGATTATTAAAAAAGTTTTGTATTTTTAAAAACTTTTTTTTCATCTTTATTTTTTCGTGCTATCAATACTACTAATTTTTAGAGTATCGCATTTTATAGTATCAACAACACTTGTTGAATCACTTATAATACTAATACTCGTATTTGATTTCTTACATGACATTACTAATAACATTGATAATACACTTATTAGTATTATTATTGATATTTTTTTCATAACTTTTTATTCTTTCATATTTAATTATTATCTCTATTATTATTTATATAAATATTTATATATATTAAGGCTAAAATTTGTTGAAAGTTTAAACATATGACTAAATCTAATTTAGATAATATTTACCAAGGTGATATTAATAATACAGAATTTGAAAAAAATAATGTTAAAAATTATGGTTATAATAATATTGTTGTTGAAAATATTAATAATAATAAAGCTTTGATTATTAAAAAAGATGGAATTACAATTATTATCGGTGATTCTATTGAAATATGTAATAGTGATAGAAGCATAAAGGTTGATGGTGACTTTAATATAACTGTTGTTGGAGATGTTACTATTTCATCATCACAAAATATAATTTTAAAATCTCCAGATGGATCATTATGGAAGCCAAATAGCTTATCCATAGATCCATTCACAGGACAGCCCCATAGTATTGTAACAACGATCAAGGGTGAGAATACATAATGTTAGATTCAATAATACTTAAAGATAATATTATACAATATAAAAATGATAATTTAAATGATTCATTATATACAGGATTTGATATTTATGAAGAACTTATTCCAGAATATATTTTTAATAATATTCAAATACAAGGAATTTATATCAATAGTGTTGGTGTGGTTGTTACTAATGTATCTGCAATACCAACTATCTTTCTACCATTACAACTAAGTCAATATTATCAAGATTTAGAATCTTTTGTAGTAGATTTTGAAAGTAAAATTCTTCAAAGTATGACTTTTACAACTCCTGTTGGAATAATTACTTTAATTCCAATAATACCACTTTTACTGTCTACTGCACTAGTTCAACAAATGAAAACAATGCCTGATTATACATATGAAACAATTGTTACTGAATTTAGTGATATAATTTTAAATTGGATAAAAACAAATACAATATTAACAATAACTAATGTTCTAGGAAGTTATACATCAATTACTATAATATAAAAAGGAGCTGTTTTTAGCTCCTTTCTTTTCTTATTGATATGTTTTATCATCTTAATCTTTAAATCCTCTAAAACAATATTAAAAACACGTATTTATTCAGATTTATAAAACCATCTAAACTTATTTTTAAACCAAATTTTAAATTTTATCCATTTGATAATTTTTAGTTTAAGTTTCTTGCTAAGTGTTTTAATATTAAATTCAACAATATATTTTAATTCTTTATTTGAGTATTTTTGAACTTTTGAATTAAGATATTCTAATTCAGAAAAATTAACAGTATTTAAAAATTCTGTATTGAAACAATTTTCAATAATTTCATTTATATCAATAACATTCATATAATAATATTTTTTATAATTTTTTCTTAAAAATTGTCTAAAACTTTCTAACAACATATAATATTCTTCTTGAGCAGAATATTTTACTGGTGTAAAATAATTAGCATTATTTTTTATAACTCTCAATTCTTTATCGACAATACTTTTGCAGTAATTCATGTTTATTCCCATAATTTTAATTGTTTACTATAATTAAATAATTTATCTATATCGCTCTTATTTATATAATATGTATCTTTACTTTCATTTATTTTATAATAACAATCAATTATATCTTTTCTACTAATCATTATAACATATTCGTGTAAGATATCATATTTAAAAGCATTTTCAATACAATATTTTTTCAAACTTGTTAAGCAAATATATTTTTTTGATTTTTTGTCTATTTTTATTAACATCTAAATATTTTCCTACTTTAAATAACTATCACTAGATTATTTTTTGCTCTTGTAATTGCTGTGTATAGATATCTCTGATTTAATTCCTTATTCCATGTAAAATCATTATAAACAACAACATTATCCCATTCAGAACCTTGGCTTGAATGAGTTGTTATAGCATATCCATAATTCATATAAATTATTAAATTTCTTGGAGCTGTTATAAAAGGTTTTTCATCATCAAATTGTAGAGTATCTAAACAAATATTTATTTTTTCGTATCTTGTATTGCTTTCTTTTGGAATAAAATCTGGTTTAAAATCAACTCGTATTAAATGTTTTAGTTTAGTTTCTTTCGATAAATCACTATATGCTAAACAATCAATAACGTTATTTTCATTAAATTCAGTAACAATATTTCCAATAATGCCGTTTGCTATTGGAACTTCAAGATCTTCATAACCTATTGCTATATTTTTATTATTCATTTTACATATTACTTTTTCACCAAGATTAAAATATTTATTATTAAATCCATAATATTCTCGCATAATTTTATTTAAAGCTTTCCTCATCTTATGAGTACCAGTTAAAATAATATCAGCTCTTGATAAAATATCAGGTTGTATAATTTTTGATGTAATTAAAACATTTTTTGAATATTTACAATGTACAAGATTAGTATGTCCATTTCTTATTTCCATTGATAAACGAATAATAGGATCATCTTTACCTTGTCTATGTATTTCACTTAACATAATATCTGGATGAGAAAGATATGTACATTCACCTTTAACTGGTTGTAGCTGTGCAGGATCACCAATAGTTATGATTGGAATATTAAAACTTAAAATATCTTCCATTAATTCATCTGAAACCATTGAAATTTCATCTATTACAAACAATTTACATTTAATTGCTGGTATTAATCTCCACACAACAATTTTAATATCATTTTCTTCTATGACATCACGTGTATAAATTGTTGAATGAATTGTTTTTGCAGGTATTCCTTTTTTTCTAAGATTTAATGCTGCTTTACCTGTTGGAGTCATGAAAGCAATTTCTTTTTCATCAAATCCTAAACTTTCGACAATATATGGAATAATTGTTGTTTTTCCAGTACCAGCATATCCAGCAATTTTCCAAATTCGAGAACTTTTACTTCTAAACCAATCTACTGTTTTCTTTATAGCATTTTCTTGTTGATTTGTTAATATCATCTAATCTATCTCCGCTTTTTCTTTTTTAAAAAATTTTGACTCACTGTTTTAATAGCATTGATTACATTAGATTGAATATTAATATCATTTGTATCAAATTTATATGCTTTTGTTTTCTCCCAAATAATTACTTGG
>Ga0315288_10012439_pt1 | contig 10696 bp, 7 predicted proteins | sample YL17G11_20_MG_FD_203454 | JGI IMG/M metagenome (GOLD analysis project Ga0315288, IMG submission 203454) | Sediment microbial communities from Yellowstone Lake, YNP, Wyoming, USA - YL17G11_20 | ecosystem: Environmental > Aquatic > Freshwater > Lake > Sediment | place: USA: Wyoming | collected...
CAAGAACTGGAACATCCCGAAAATAATCCATTTCGTATGGGTCGGGCCTCAGATGCCGGACTGGGAGGCGAGAAACATTGAGGAGTTCCGTCGCCTGAATCCCGAGTACAAGGTCGTCATTCATGATGATTCTGAGTTGCTCCCTGCGTTCAGGAAGACGTACGACTCAATCAACAGCGCGCACCCGTGGAGTGATCGGTCGGACCTCATCCGGTACTCGGTGTTGCTGAGCGCGGGAGGATGGTACTTCGACTGTGACTTCTGGCCGTTTCTCCCTGTCGATGAGATATGCACCGACCACGATTTGTCATGCGGCACGGTCATTTTCAAGTCGTCAGAAACGCTCTACGCGAACGGTATCATCGGCTGTCGCCCGCATTCGCCCGGGATTACGCAAATTGTGGAGCAGACCGTTCTGCGGTGCAACGGCGCACGACAAGTCATCTGGGGCGATCTTGGCACCACACCTGTCACAGAGGTGGCGAAGCGCAATCCCGCGGCATTCAAGGTGCTCGCGTCGTTTGGGTGTTTCCCGTACGAGGAGGTGAACCCCCGGCGCGCGATTGAGTACTACAAGAAGTTTGTTGCACGGGAATGCCTGCCGCCTCCGGGAGCTTACTGCATGCACTTATTCGCCCAGGGAACGACGAACCTTGAAGGAATTGCGAACCGAAAGTATGCGGGGACCCATGTCGCACGCGTTTCACTCTGAGCACGGCCAGGACAAGTGGCTTGACGAGCACGTCTTTCACGGCATGCGCGACGGAGTGTTTGTTGAGGTGGGCGCGCTCGATGGGCTCAACGGGTCCAACACGCTTTACTTTGAGGAGGCGTTTGGATGGACTGGCGTGCTCATCGAGGCGAATCCGCACTCGGCGCTTGACTGTGTGAAGAACCGTCCCAAATGTGAAACGGTGTTCGCCGCGGCGCTTGACATCAGTGGCGAGTACCTTGACCTCATGGCGTTGGAGGGTGGTTTCTTCGGGTGGAGCGGCATTGCCGAGGCGATGCACCCCACACACCTGTCGCGCATCATCGAGCAGACCGTTGAGTCTCAGCGCAAGGTGATGCCGGTGCTCACGCGACGGCTCGATGATATCCTGCGCGAACGCGGCATGACTCGCATTGACTACATGAGCATTGACGTGGAGGGCGCGGAACACAAGGCCCTGATCGGACTTGGGGACATGGTGCGCGGGATCCACATTGTTGACATCGAGAACAACTGGGAAGACGATGTCGCATCGGCCGCCTGGCTGGAGAAGCATCGATTCCGCAAAATCTGCCGGCTCGGGGTGAACGACATCTGGATCAATGACGAGTGGAGGTAGTATGGAACGCTGCCGCCGGGTTGGGATCGATGTCACGCGCCGATGCAACTGGAAGTGCAAAACCTGCTTCTACCGGTGGAAGCCCGAGTTCAACACCCCGTACGACGTTCCCATGGAGGCGGTGACGCGCGAGATGGTTGCTGCAAAGAGACGCGGGTGTAACCATGCGCTGGCGATCGGGTGGGGCGAGCCGATGTTCTATCCTCACATCGACGAGTTCGTGACCACAGCCCAAGCAACCGGCCTGGCTTGCAGCATCATCACCAACGGAACGGCATCTCTCGATCGATACGACATGCTTTACGCGCAGGGGCTGGATCACCTGCACGTATCGGTGCACGGCCTGGACCGGGTGATGAATGATATCGCCATGCGCGCGGACGCCTCCGACCGGCAGTTCGAGTTGATGTCGTGGCTCAAGTCCGAAGAACTTCCGTGGCGGACGAACACGACGCTGCAGCGCACGAATCTCGAACAACTTTCCGAGATCGTTCGTACGGTCTCCGAGCATGGCGCGTTCCACGTCGTTCTCCTCGGATTCCTTCCGCACTACGAATGGGCCGACAAGCTGACCGAGGTTGCGGTTCACCCCGCAGAACTCCGTCCGCAGGTAGAGAAGTGCCTGGACTATCTGGAATGCGCGGACAAGCTGACCACGCTGCGCTATCACCCCTTCTGCCATCTCGATCGGAAGTACTGGAAGTACGTGACCAATGCGCGGTACGTGCTCTATGACCCGTGGGAGTGGGAGTACGGCCACTGCGGGGATACCGACGATCAGTTGTGGAATGCGGCCGTCTCGCAGATTGGGGGCGCTGTAGCGATCGGTGGATCCCCCTGCAAGGACTGCGCGGTGCAGATGCACTGCGGAGGGTGGAACGCGACCTATGCCCGGGCGTTTGCCGGCGCGGACCTGCATGCAATCCCTTGGAACGACGAGTTGAGCGCGGCCGCGCGCATTCCCGGGTACTTTCACGACCAGAACCCAGCCAACAAAGGGAAGAGGCCATGAGGATCACAGCGCGTTTCAAGACCTTTCGAGGGCACGAGTTCGCGATTGCAGCGATCCAGTCCGTCTACAAGCACGTCGACGAAATCATTCTCATTTGCTCAGAGACTGGATGGACAGGAAGACAAGGGAACACCGTTCGGCCGACGGTTGAGGCGTGGGTTGCGTCGGGAGGGGACACCGATCACAAGGTTCACTTCGTTGACACGGACGGGGTGACAATGGAGGAACAGCAGACCGCCGCTCAGAAGTGGATGGAAAATCGGCCGCAGCATCCTGACTACGTCATGTTGATTGATACCGATGAGGTGTGGGATGAGGAGATGCTGGCCCGCTCCGTAGACATTCTGACGCGATCCCGCAACCATCACGACGCGTATTTCTGCCGGTGTCACACCTACATGCGCAGTCCAATGTACCGCGTAACGCCCATGGCGCAGATTCGCCCGACGGTGTTTGTCCGTTGGGGTGTCGCTCTAAAGGGTGTGCGTGGGGTGGAACTGCCTGATAGGGTAGAGCTCCCCACCATCCACATGCACCACTTCTGCTCGGTGCGGGAGTCCCTTTCCGAGGTCATGGCGAAGCATCGGGCATCGTGCGGAGCCGAGTCGCAACCGATGGTTGCTGCGGAGAAGTGGGTTGCTGATAAGTGGAACAGCCTGCCCAAAGGAAGCGACCTTCTTCCCTTGACGAACTACGCACACGACTGGGCCGCAGTTGAGGTGGTGACCCGCGAGCAACTCCCCGCCACCGTGCGTAACATGCCGCTGGTAATGGCGTTTGAGCAGTATCGCACGGCGGACGTGCGCATGCCCGTCGAAGTGATGGGCGCTGCAAAGAAGGTTGTTGCTCACGTCAAGGAAGAGCGAAAGTCCCGATTCAATTCTCACGCCGGCAAACTGACCATTCTGGTGGCGTGCGACGAAGCGTACAAGTGGTATCTGCCGATGTTCCTGTTCTGCGCGCGCAGAGCGTTGCCGGCCAAGGCGGAGATTGCCGTGTTCACCGACGCGGAACTCCCGGAGGGTTGCGACGGCTGCACCATCATCAAGCCGTGGGGGCTGGAGATTGCGGGAGACCGAATGCGGCCGCTTCGGTTCCTCCATCTCATGGACGCAATCCGGGCAAAGCCGTACGTGCTCATGACCGACATTGACATCATGCTACGTAAGGAAGACGTTCCGATTATCGATCAGCACATGCACCACCTCGAACACGATGGAACGTCGTGCTACGAGAACTGGGTGGCCGAACCCTCGGGGGCCGCGCGGTTGTCGGGAGTGCACTTCATCACGGATGGCTGGTGGGCGGCGACGCATGAGGCACGCGAGGAGGAGTCTCGGAAGTTCACGGAAGGACTCTCTGTCAACACGCCGGTGCCTTGGAACTACGACGAGATCATGCTTGCCCGCATTGTCACCAAGTCCGGCCTTCCGCTTCCGCCCACAACGCCAAAACTCTGGCGCAACCACGGGATTCACATGGGCGCGGGCCGGCTGTCCGGCAAAGGCCCGGCGGGATTCTCGGCCGACGAATCCAGTCTCGCCGCGGAACTGCTGGCGGATGCGCAGTTTGTGCGGTTGGCTGAGTATGCCTCGGTGAATATCCCCTGGGTCAAGAAGGTAGTAGGAAAATGGCGCGCGCTTCTGCGGTGACTTTCATGCCATACAAAAAAACTTGCATTCTGCCCCAACACGATGTATTATTGTCTTCAGGAGCACTACTCGTGGTAGGTTGATTCAGTCCACACAGTGTCGCGTCATAGCGGCGCGCGGATTGAAACAAACGAACCATATGGCATTTCGGATCAACCACACGATAGGTGCTCCTACTCCCATTGGCGTGGTTGCCAACGACGGCGGTCCGGTCTAACGATCGGATCGCCGTTTGTCGTTTGGGGGGTCTCGTGCAGTGGAAGCAACTGAAGTGTCTGGCGCAGACCGAAGACCACCGAACCTGTGGGGCTTATCTCGGGGACATCCAGTCGGGTGTACCCACTACAGTGCGGCCGTTCTGCCACAAGCACAAGAAGCATGCGTCGCGCGATCGTATCGAGTTCACCCAGACCTCTGACGGCGTGGTACTCTACCGAGAGATTCCCGAGTCGGAGAAGGTTGACTACGACGACAACAACGTGAGGATCCACGATGCTTCGAACCCTGAGTGAGAGCGAACGCGTACGCAAGATCAGCTACGAGCACGGCAACGCGACTGCGTACCATTCCGCCGCCCTGGAGCGGGACCGGCAAGCCTGGCAGTTCTACTGGGGCTTGGACGCAGAGCAGGGACTGGGACAGTATCCCGCGGAAGCCGTGGCACAACTAAAGGCCGACGGCCGCCACATCGCGACCTACAACTTCGTCCGCCCGCTGATCGACAACCTTGCCGGCGCGATTCTCAAGACCCCCTTCTCCTTCGACTTCTCGCCTGTTGACGACGAACTCTCAACGCTCACGTACGCGGCGAAGGACGCTTTCTTCATCGACCGCGAACAACTTGATTGGGATACCACCTACGACTCAATCGTGCACGGCATGCTCATCCACGAGGCCGTGGCGGAGATGTATGTGGACAAGACGTGGGATCCGAAGTTCGGCAATGTCGGGCTGCGGTATCGTTTGCCCGGCACGGTGAAGTTCGATCCCAAGTGGAAATCCCCGAAATCCAAAGAGTGCAAGAAGTGCTGGGTCGACACGATGATGACCCCGGCCGAGATGCTGGAGATCTTTGAGGACAACCAGACCGAGATCATGGCCGCGGTGACGGCGGCCGCAACGCAGGGAGACTACAAGCAGATCCTTGAGGACCGACTCAAGGTCATGCACGAGACTGGCGAGGAGTTCGGCGTCAACGAGGGAATCTTCGTTCGCTCTGAGGACGAGAACAAGATTCTTGGTACTCAGTACAACGTGGTGTCGCAGTACGAGATGGTGAAGACGCGCGTGCCGACGTCCTTCGTGATTACGGCCATGGGCAAAGTCACGATCCCCTCTGAGTGCCAATCCGACGAAGACAAGTTGGCTTGGCTCAACAACAACGTACCCGACTGGCAGCCGGAGCAGGTCTTCGACGACTACGACGAGGTGATGATCCAGCATCTCACGATCATCTGTCCGACTCTGAGTTCCGACCTCATCATCCAGGATAAGCCCACGCGCCTGCAGCTCGGGCGCCTACAGTTCTTCCCCGTGAGTGCCAACCGCAAGAACGGCCAGGCATCCGGCGTGTGTGATGCGGTGCGCGATCTGCAAATGCAGATCAACTATTGGGAGTCCATCCTCACGCACAAGATTCAGGTCGAGGGCGGAGGTGGTGCGCAGTTCGTGGACCCCGATGGATTCGATGAAGACAGCGAGATCAAGAAGTACATTTCCGGTCGGAACAATCCGCGGGAGACGTTCCGCCTGCGTCGTGGGTATCTCGCCAAAAACCCCAACGGCCCGGCGATTCCTGTAAGAAAATCCGCATTCCCCCAGGAAGTAACTCAGCATCTCGATCACCTGATTGATTCGGTTCTCCCCCGCATCACCCCGGTGACGCCCGCCTCCCAGGGCCGCACCGAATCCTCGAACGAGTCTGGCTATCTCTACCGTCTCAAGAAGATTCAGAGCGACACGCAGCAGCATACCATACACTCCGCACTCAAGCGGTGGTGGAATGAGATTGGCGAGGGATATCTCATGGCCGCCTCCACGCTGTACGGCAACGGCCTGGAGCGGTCCTTCTTCAATCAGGCAACGAAGAGTTCCTTCAAAATCAACGAGCACCGACAGGTGGACGGAATGGAAGTCATCGTCAACGACTTCTCGCGTCTGCGCGACCTGCGCCACCGTGTGATCGTCACCGAATCCGAAGATAGTCCCACCCGCAAAATCGAAGCGATGTCGGTTGCCGCCGAAGCCATGAAGGCTATGCCGCAGTTCAAGACGCTCACGATCAACAAGATGTCCTCGATCATCGCGCGAAACGTCGACACGTTCAACGAAGAGGACAGAGCCGACCTGGATCGCTATGACAAGCTGGAGAGCGATGTTGCCGAGCAGCAGATGAAGCTGAACCTCCTCAAGATGAAGATAGAGGAGGCGAACATCATGCAGCAGTTGGCTCCGCAGCCACTCGCGCAGCCGCCCGCCGGTGGTCCCATGCCTCCGCAGGGACAGCCGCCCATGGCGATGAGCCCCAATCCCGCCGCCCCCGCAAATCCGCAAGTAACCGGAGGAGGGCCACAAGCCCCTGCCGCTACTATATCACGAGGTTCGCCGCAGCCCACAAGGCCCGCACCCGCGCCTCAACCGCAAGGAGCACTTGCATGACTACCGAAGTCCTGAAAAAGGACGAAGCGATTCGCGATGACGTGGCGCCGACTCCAATGACTCGGAACCAGCTTTCTGCCCGCATTGATGCGGACTCGAAGTTTGCCGAGGCATACCTGGCAGACCCTGCCAAGTACAACGCAATGGTGGTGAAGGCCCCTGCAACTGCTGACGTGGCGCCGACCCCGGCACCCGCTCAGCCCGGCACACAAAGCCCCGCAGCCGCCCCCGGGACACAAACCCCGCCGCCCGCGCAGAGTGTGGAAGAGGTAGAGATACGCGCGCGAATACCGAGAGACTTGCTTGGTTCATACGCCGTCAACCGTTCGGAATCCGAGGCCGTTGTCGAGGCGCTGAAGGGAATCCGCGAAAAGGATACCCTGATTGCCTACCTGCGGCAGCGCAACGAGGAATCGACCGGTGAGAGGCTGAACCTGAAGCGAGAACTGGAACGATTCAAAGCTCAGCCGCCCGCAAATCCCCCGCAACGGGCTGAAAGTGTTCAGCCCCGACCGGATTCCAAGGCCGCTCCGATTCCTTCGGCCGACGACTTCGACCCCGAATCCATTCCTGAAGACGAAGCGATATTCGATCCTGAGAATACAAAAAAGCTTGTGCGTGGTGTGAAATCTCTTGCTCGTCAGAACAAGGAGCTCACCGCCCAGGTACAAGCAGCCAAAGACGGCACACAACGGATTCTCAGCGAAAGCGAACGCGTCGCGAGCGAACAGACGGCCCGCGCGGCTGTCGAACGCTCACTCAACGACGAGTTCCAGCAGATCGCGGACCTTCAGTCGGATGTCCCCGAACTCAAGACCTCCAAGCCTTTTCGCATGGTTGACCAGGAGGTTGCGCAGTTCATCCGGGACGTGGGGCATGTTGCCGGCACTGGTGGAGGCGACTACAACGAGGCGGCATTGGCTGCAACGCGACGGTTCTTCGATGACAAGACCCCGGAGGGAGATGCGCTGCGCAAGCGGTGCTCCGACGCCGGTGTCAAACCTCCCGAGGAATACGTCAAGCACGGGGAGATCATTCGCGTGCGCGCTGAGCGGAACAAATATCGAAGCCGGGTGGTCGAGCAACTTCGCGCCAAGGGCAAGGAAATATCTGAGTCCGACGTGGATGCGCCGTTCACCTACACGCAGGTGTACCATAGTCTGAGAAGCCCCGACGTGTCTCGACAACTGACCGCGGCACGAGTCGATGGAGCGCAGGCCGCCGCACGAGCGTCACAAGCGACTCAAACGGCAGCGCGGGAGATCCCGCCCGATGCGGGAAGTCCGGCCATTGACTTTGCAACTGTCAAGAAGAGCACGATCTCGGCCCTGTTGGACAAGAAAACCGAACTGTTAACCCCGGCAGAGAAAGCCCTACTCACCCAGTACTACGCGAGCAGGAAGATTCCCGCTCCGTGGGATAAGTGAGATCGCCGTCTCTGCCAAACGAACGAGGAGACCGATCATGCGTAGTTCACTTTTGAGCCTGTTTCTCTATCGGCTCATGTTCACGATGTTCTACAAGCCGCGCGTTGACATGGTAGCGCCGGTCGAGGCGGACACGCTCAGCGACATGGCGGCAACCGCCCTGCAGCTCAAAGCGTGGAACAAGACCCTGCGGGAACGCTGCACCCTTGACGACGTCTACAACCGTTTGAAAGTTGCCATCGATCCCGTGAAGCAGAACACCATCCCCGACAATGCCATCTTCATGCAGTTTGAAGCGGCACCCACGGGCGCGCACAGCTACACGTTCGGAATGTCGGTTCCGCTTCAGAGCGCGCCGCAGGAAGGCACGTCGGAAACGGTACTCGGAAACGAAGAGCAACTCGACCTGCTCTCGTTGACGATCTACTACAACGAGATCAAGAAAGGCGTTGCCCTGAAGGGTTGGGGCATTGACTTTGAGGATCTGAGTCAGACGGGCGTCTACGGCCAGGTCAATGCAAAGTTCGTGAAGTACTTCCAGGAGCTGCGCGGCCGCCGCATCCGCGAGGCGCAGATGCTCACGTACTCCAGCGAACTCACCAAGGCCCCCGTATCGAAGAAGCAGCAGTTCAACCCGAACATTTTCATCTGCAACCTCGCGGCCGGCTCTCAGCCCGAGTGGGATGGAAGCAACCTGTCGACCACCGCAGGCTCAGCGGACTCCAAGGGCTTCTACAGCACGCGGACGCACACCGGCGACTACGTCGAGGCGATTGCGGATGCGATGGTTGCGGCGTCGGGAACGGGCACGACCTCCAAGGCGTACCTCGATGTGGGCAACATCATCGAGGCGGAGTACTACGTCACGCAAATCCTGAAGATGGAATCCCTGGCCGATGGCACCTATATCTGGGTGCTCCCGTCCGCCGTGGCCGCCTATCTCAAGGATCCCACGCTTACCGGCTCGGTCGGCAATGTGCTCATGCAGGCGGGGGACCTCACCGACGGGCAGCGCAACATCCCCAACGTGCTCGGTCGCTACGGCCGGTTCGTGTTCGTTGAGGACTCCCGCGCGGCCACCCTGACCATTGGCGGATCCAATGGTTCGTGGACGCTGAAGCCTGGCTTCGTGCAGCCGGGTGGAAACGACGACCGCAACATGTCGCCGTGGACCGGTTCTTCCGGTGGAGCGAACTACGTGTTCGAGACCGGCTGCATCCTCGGAGCCGGTGGACTGGCCGAGTGGATTGTCAAAGACATTCAGTATGCCAAAGAGACCACCGAGTATCTGCAGAACCAGGGCAAGGCCGGGTTCTTCCTCGGCGGGATCCAGTTGGCGCTGTTTGACAAGGACACCCCGGACACGACCGCCGTGTCTCCCGCGGCACGTACGATTGTGAACCAGGGCTCGTGCCTGACGCTGTTCTCGCGCCGGGCGATTTCGACGCTGAAGTAGTTGACGTGGCGCGCGGTTCGTCCGGACCGCGCGCCTTTCTTTCACGGACTGTTCGGGCAGAAAATGTCCTGCCCCGACGGTCACAAATAGGGAGAAACCCAAATGCCGAGGAACGAAGGCACAATCGCGCTCAGGTATCCGCTGCCGGAAAAGATTCAGATTGCCATTGACGCTGGCATCAACATGTTCGAGCTTCGCCGCACGCGGCCCGGCCGCTGGGAACAGTCGGACTACGGCTTCTGGGATGTGGTCGTCAGCGAGCGACAGCTCACCGGCCGTATTGACGTAGGGTACAACGTACGCTGGTTTCAGGACAACAACAACTACATCCGATACATCCCCAACTCGCGCAACATTCTCACCGCGTTTGCGCCAGACGATGAGTACTGGCACAACCGCATCATGCTTGCCGCGACCATCAACGCCAACGCCTTCACTATCCAGCAACTCCACTCCCCCGGCGGAGTCATTCCCGGATCCCGCGTCACCAAGGAAATCCTTGCGATACGTGATTACATGGAAGAGTGGAAGCTCGTCGATCCCCTGCAACCCAAGGTGGAAATCTTCCGATCGAAGAACCTGGAGGAGATCGAGGCGTTCACTGAGGAGTTTGCGAAACGCAACAACGGCCGGACACCCAGTTCTATTCCCACGAAGATTGTTGCCATCGAAAAGCTGATGAAAAAGTACCCGCACGCGTGGGAACGCAGCAGCGAGTTCGAGCACGAACACAAGGTGCGCATCATCGAGATCATCGCGTCCACGATCGGCAAGGAAGAAACCCCGACTCCGACGATCACCGCCGGCGCGCTTTTGCAGCAGGTGGCCGCTATGACCGCGGAGGAACGCGCGGAGTTGGCCCGACTCATGTATCCCGCGCTTTCCGTGGTCACCGCCCCGGCCGCAGCAACGGCGGCTTCATCCACCGACAAGAAGCCGTCTATCACTGACGCGGAAATCGAAGCACTCAGCGCGAAGAAGCTGACTTCGGCCTGCAAGGTCCGCGGCATAGATGTCAAGAAGCTCACGCACGACGAAATGGTTGCCGCGCTGAAGACGCACATTGCGGAGGAGACCACGGTGGCGCCCGAGGTCAAACCCCAGGCCCCCACTGTCGCCAATGCGCCCGCGGGAAACCCGTACGAGGGCCATGAGGCCGA
>Ga0315288_10012442_pt1 | contig 10696 bp, 9 predicted proteins | sample YL17G11_20_MG_FD_203454 | JGI IMG/M metagenome (GOLD analysis project Ga0315288, IMG submission 203454) | Sediment microbial communities from Yellowstone Lake, YNP, Wyoming, USA - YL17G11_20 | ecosystem: Environmental > Aquatic > Freshwater > Lake > Sediment | place: USA: Wyoming | collected...
GAGAAGCTGTCGGGGGTGACGTTGACGACGCCCATCAAGAGCGGCAGGGAGCCGAAGTGGAACGTCTCCGTTCGCAGAGTCCAGTGGTCCGGCATGGGAGTAGGTTATGCTTCAGCATAACGCGGCGTTACTTGCCGCTGCGGCAAGAAATCCGAAATCCGAAGCTCGAAATCCGAAACGAATCTCAATGACCGAAAATGGAAATCCAAGACGCGCGATGAACCGGCTTGTATTTTGGGGTTTGGAGCTTTGGATTTGTTTCGGATTTCGTGTTTCGGTTTTCGTGCTTTCCTTCTACCACGGCGATTCCATCATGGCGACGATCTGCTGGGCCAGCCGGTGGATCGCCTGCTGCTGGGCGGTGGCAATCGAGCTGCCGGCCTCGGGCGTGGCGGTGGCGGTTTCGCCGATCGTGACCAGCTCCGGCGGGAGCGGGATCGGACCGGATTGGCGAATGAGGTTCTCCTGGCGGTCCAGCCACCGGACCTGCACCTGCAAACTGACCTCTACCTGGCGGGGCAAGTCGAACCGGTTCTCCACGATTACCCGCTTGGTCTCCCCCGTAATCCTTCCGGAAAGGACGCTGTCGGCCTGGACCGCATCGCCCACCACTTTGTACGGCGTCTTCTCTTCGATCTCCTTAATCACGGCCTCGGTGAGGCGCTCGCCGAGGTGAGGGCGAAAGCTGTTGGACTCGAACACGGGCACGTAGACCGTGCGGATGTGCGAAGGGTAAAGCGAGGCGTTGCCGACCTGATAGCCGGCGCATCCGGCTGAGGAAAGGCACAAGAGCGCGGCCAGCCATGCCCAGTGCACGAAACGGGGGAAAACGCCGAATGACGAATGACGAATGACGAAAGAATGTCGAAGCACCAAGCACGAAACGGTGCGTCGGGCCCGCTCGTTCGGGCTTCGTGTTTCGTCATTCCTTCGACATTCGTCATTCGTCATTGGGATTTCCCGATTACCTCCTGCGTTTCTTCGACTCGAACACGTAAGTCAGCCACTTGAAGTGGTTGGGTGGCTCGGCAGGCAGGTCTTTGATCTCCTCCAGGCGCCGGCGCGCCGCTTCGGCGGTCTGGGTTTGGGAGTACTGGTCGATCACCGACTGGTAATAGATCCGCGCGGCGCCGTAGTAGGCGTTCTTATCGTAGTATCGGGCTGTCGCCCAGTCGCGCGCGGCCATTTCCTCGACCAGCCGGTTCTTGGTGTCGATCACGCGGTCGCGCTCGGGCCCCAGCGCCGGCCCGAAACGAAGCAGCGTCTGGTCGGCGACTTCGGCCGCTTCTTTCAAGGGGGTGCCGTCGTATATCGGGCCTTGGTAGACGTGCTGCTTGGCCTCCAAAGCCAACAGGTGGGCCCGGAGCTGATGCTCGCTCTTCGGATAATCCTTGCGCAGCATGTCGTAGAACCGCGACGATTCCTCGAAACGGCCGCGGAGGAAGTTGGCGTTGGCGGTGGCCATCACGGCGTCGTCGGCCAGAGGCCCGCCGGGGTCGTTCATTCGCACGTGCTCGTAGGCCTTCAAGGCGTTGCCCCACGTGTCGAAAAGCGGCCGGGTCTTGTCGGTGAGATTCGGGACGATCGTCCACTGGGAGTCGACTTTGTCCAGTTGCTCCCAGTAGCGGCCGACGGCAAACTCGCGGGCGGCCGCCCGGTCCACGTGCCGCGAGAACTCGTACTTCTTCAGCAGACTCTCGTAGGCCTCGTGGGCGCTGGGGTAGCGGTCGGCGAAGAAATGGGATTCCCCCAGCAAGAACAGCGAGTCTTCCTCCAGGGCGCTCTCGGGCCAGCGGTCGGCGGCGACGGCGAAGCTCTTGGCCGCTTCCTCGTAACGCCTCTCGCGGAACAGCCCCTTGCCTTCCTCAAACGCCTTGCGCGCCGCCTCCTCGCTCGGGCCGTAGCCGGCCCACGACTTGACCGATTTGTACGCGCCCGTCACCCACGTGGCGGGATCGTAGGGCGAGTCTTCCTCTTTTTTCTTGTCGGGTCGGATCCTGGCGCGGCTGTTGCCCGTGGCTGCGGCGAGGGTCTCCTCGGGCGTGGGGCCGGGAGAGACCGGCTCGATGGCCGTGGCCTGCCGGACGCTCGGATCGTAGAAGCGGCCGGCGTCCTGGCGCGATGGGACGCCCGCGGTCAGGTCCGCGCCGCCCGTGGTCTTGTCCTGCCCGGCGAGGCTGCGGCAGCCCGCACAGGCCGCCGCCAGACCGGCCGCTAGGACGAGGGCTTGGATTCCACGGACTGACATGCAGGACGTCCTTGTCACTGGCGAGGGACTTCGCTGATCTTGGGGCGGCTACTCAACGCACCAGCGCCCCGAGGTACTCGTGCAATCGGGGCTTTCGGCCCAAGAGACTGTAAAGGTAGTGGTTCAACACGCCGCGGAGTTCCCCGCGAGTGCGGGGATCAATCTCCATGCGGCGCCAAATCCGGCCCTCCGGCTCCGCCAGTTGGGCCATGATCCGCAGCACGCCCGCGCTGACCGACGCCACCTGTCTCTTGCCCTCCCGACACTTGCTGCAAAGGACCCCTCCGTCCAACTGTCCAAAGGCAACGCGCCCGGCCATGGGTACCGGGTTTCCGCAATCCACGCAGGTCTCCAAGGACGGCAAGTGCCCCACCAGGCGCAGCCCGCAAAGCTCAAACCGCAGGATTCGGTTGGCCACGGGCTCTCCGGCAGACAGGCCCGCCAGGGTCTCGTCGGCCAGGTCGAACAGTTCCGGATGAGGGTCGTACTGGTCGGTTAGCTCGCTCAGCAGCTCCGCGACGTAGTATCCGGCGTAAAGACCGCCAAGGTCGCGGCCGGGGATGCGGAACCGCCGCTGGAGTTTGGCCTCGGTCAACAGGTCGAGCGCTTCGGACGATTTGCGGAGGAAGACTATTCGACAGAGGGCCAACAGGTCAAGAGCAGACTCGAAGGGGCCTTTGAGCCTTTTGCCCCCCTTAGCCAAACCTTGTATCTTGCCGAATTCGCGGGTGAAGAGCGTCAGCACCAGGCTGCTTTCGGAAAACTCGATGACTCTCAGGACAATCGCTGAGGCTTTTTCGGCAGGCATGGCGCTCAAGTCCCCAAATCGCGGACTAACGCTGTCACCCGTTAGAGTGCTACTGACTTGATCCCCAACCGGGCCAGATACTCTCTCTGGCGGCTCCGCATCGCGGCCCGCTCCTTGCGGGTACGATCCCTCCAGCCGGCCAGGTGCAGGGCGCCGTGGACCACGTAAAGCAGCAGTTCCCGGGCCGCAGACCAGCCGTACTGCCGGGCCGCCGTGCAAGCCGTCTGGCCGCTGACCACGATCTCCCCTTCGAGCCCGGCTGGCGAGCGTTCCAGCAGGAAGCTCAACACGTCGGTCGGATCGTCGCGGCCCAAGTAGCGGCGGTGCAATTGGCGGATCGCCGCGTCGTCGACCACGGCCACGCTGATTTCCGCCTCATCGATCCCCTCCTGCCGCAGCACCATCCGCACCGCGCGGCAAAGCCGGCGCCGGTTTACGCGGACCGCAGTCTGGTGATTGGCGACGCGGACTCGGATCACGCGGGCTTGGACTCGGGGTACTTGACGCGGCCGTGATAGATGGCGGTCAGGGACTTGACCATGATCTTCTCGATGGTGCGGAGCTCGCGGAGCGACAGCCCGCTCTCGTCGAACTGGCCGTCGTCGAGCTTGCTCTCGGCCACTTCGCGGACGAGATTCTCGATGCGGGCGGGCGTGGGGTCCACGAGGGTGCGGCTGGCGCTTTCCGCGGAATCGGCCAGCATCAGGACGCCGGACTCCCGCGTCTGCGGCTTCGGCCCGGGGTAGCGGTAGGAGCTCTCGTCCACTTCGGCCCCGTTCAGATCGAGCAGGCGCTGCTCGTTGGCACGGTCGTAGAAGTACGCCACCAGCGTGGTGCCGTGGTGCTGGTGGATCAGGTCGATGATCGGGCTGGGCAGGCCGTGCTGCCGGGCCAGGTCGGCGCCGTCCTTGACGTGGGCGATGATCACCAGGCTGCTCATCGCGGGCAAGAGCGACTCGTGGAGATTCGCGTCGGGGGGCTGGTTCTCGATGAAATACTCGGGATTGAGCATCTTGCCGATGTCGTGGTAATAGGCGCCGACGCGGACTAATAGCCCGCGGGCGCCGATGGCCTCCGCCGCCGCCTCGGCAATCGACCCGACGGTGATCGAGTGGTTGTAGGTGCTGGGGGCCCGCTGGACCAATTGCTGAAGGAGGGGATGGGAGACGTCGCCGAGCTCCAGGAGGCTCATGTCCGTAAGCACGCCGAAGACCTTCTCGATGAAGGGCAAGAGCCCGGTGATCACGAACCCCGCGGCCACCGTCCACAGGCCGTTGCACGCCGCCCCGACCAGGAGGGCCTGACCGATCGGCTGACTCTCCAGCACGGCCAGGCCAAGGGTCAGCACCACGGCGACGACCCCCGCGGAGAGTCCGACGTAGATCAGCTTGCTCCGGCTGCGAATCCGGTCCAACTGCAAAATGGTGGCCAGCGCCACGCCGCCCAGCAAGAGCAGCGTGCTCAGTCCGTGGCCGAGGGCCAGACTCAGCACGATCGCCACCACGCCCGACAAAAGCAGGGCCAGCTCCCGGCTGGAGGCGATCGCCACGATCTGGCCGAACAAGAGGAACGGGATGAGTTCCGCGCGGAGGGCGTCGGCCGCGGAGTACTTCGACAGGACGACCGCCAGCACGATCATGCCGAGGATCAGCCCCAATTGCCGGAGGTTGACCAACAGCCGACGCTGGCGATGAAAGAGGTAGGCCGCACACAGCCCGAACAGCGCGACGATCAACGCCACCACGGCCGAGGCCCGGCCCAGCCTCTCCGTCAGCGGTCGTCCGGCGACAAAGGCCTCGTATTCGCGGCGCAAGGCCAGGACCTCGTCGGGGCTCAGCGGGTGCCGGCCTACGGCCACGGTTTCCCCGGCCTGATAGCTCTCGACCACCTCTCCCACCGCCGACACGGCCGCTTCCATGGCCCTGTCGGTCTCTTTCTCGTCCCAAATCAGAGTGGCGAAGGGGGGATTCGTCTCCATGATGCGCCGCCAGAGCCACGCAAAGACCGGCCCCGAGACGCCGGGCGATTTCAGCTCCCGCTCCAGCGCTGCCCGGATCGCCGCCCCCTGCCCGATCAGCACGTCGCTGACTTTCACGGTCTGTCGCGCCTCGGGCTCATGCCGGCCGAGCGGGTAGACGACGATTTCGTCGTACCTTCCCTGCCCGGGTTTCTGGGCGAGTTTCAACAGCATCCCTCGCTGGCGGAACGACGCCAGCCCGGCATCCACGCTGCGGCGGAATCCCGCCAGCCCCGCGTCGGAGGCCAAGGCCCTCTTGAACTCCTCGAACCGCTCCCGGGACTGAGCCTCGAGGAAGGGCTCCTCGGGCAGCAGCCTGAATTCCTCCCAACCGTGCAGGACTGCCGCGTCAAGACTCTCCGCGGCCACCACACCCCGGACGGCATTGATGAGAGACTCGACCAGCTTGTCCAGGTCGCCCGGATCGTTGACGTAGACGTACGGGACGCGGCGGCGGGCCTCCTCCCGCTTCGCCTCGCTCTTCGTCCGGCTGACCGCTTCAAAGGGCACCCGCGCCGCCACGTCCCGCGGCAATACCTGACCCGTGCGATAGATAAAGGGCGGGTGCCACCCCCGGATCACCACGCACAGCGCCACCGCGGTCGCCAGGCACAGGCCGATGCGCAAGAGAACGTCCCGGCGCTGGAGACCGGCCCAAGCGCGGTCCCAACTCCCGGGCGGAAGCTCCAGGGCCGCCACCCGTTCCCATCGCGTCCGTCGTTGACTGCCGCTCGCCATCGCAGGTCCAGCCGTTCTAATGCCGCCTTTCCGGCGGCTGGTCGTATGCCCGGACAATCGCCTGCACCAGCGGATGACGCACGATGTCGGCCGCGGTCAGCTCCACCGCGGCAAACCCGCGGATGCTGTGGAGGCGGGACAGCCCGTCGACCAGGCCGCTGCGGGTGTGAGGGGGCAGGTCCACCTGGGTGATGTCGCCGGAGACGACGATCTTCGAGCCGTTTCCCATGCGGGTCAAGAACATCTTCATCTGGGCAACGGTGGTGTTCTGGGCCTCGTCGAGGATCATGAAGGCGTCGTTGAGGGTGCGGCCGCGCATGTAGGCCAGCGGGATGACCTCGATCACGTCCTGCTCGGTGAACCGCTTGATCGCGTCGTGATCGATCATCTCGTAGAGCGCGTCCTTGAGAGGACGGAGGTAGGGATTGATCTTCGCCTGGAGATCGCCGGGAAGAAAGCCGAGGCTCTCTCCGGCCTCGACCGCCGGGCGCACCAGCACGATTTTGCGGACTCGTTCCTCTTTGAGCGCGCTGACGGCCATGGCCACGGCCAGATACGTCTTGCCCGTTCCAGCCGGCCCAAAGCAGAAGATCAGGTCGTTGCCGCGGACCGCCTCCACGTACGCGGCCTGGCCCGGGGTGCGGGGCCGCACCTGGCGCCCGGTGTAGACCGCGATCGGCGCTGCCTTGGCGGGGGCCTGGCCGTTGCGGGGATCCGCCAGAAGGCAGGCCACGTCTTCGGGAGCCAATTGCCCGTCCCGCTCGACCCGGGACTGAAGCTGTTCGAGAATCTCCGTGGCCCGGGCAACGGCAACTTCGTCGCCCTGGATGTGGATGCAGCCATCGCGGGCGGAGATCCGCACTCCGAGTGCGTCGCGGATCTTGCGCACGTGCTGGTCGCAGACGCCAAAGACGGCCAGCAGCGCTTTCGAGCTGACCACGGAGATCGTTGTTTCCTTCATCAAAACCGCGCCGAGCCGATCCCGACGCCGCGAGCCATGCTGGGGTCACTTAGACCATTCTACTACTATACCGGAGCGAGGCCACCGGATGCCAGGACAGGAGGAGGCCGCACCGCAAGTCATTGTCGTATAATGATTTGTGGCGCACCTGCACCTTGCCGCGGGCCGCAAGGACGCCGGCGCGGCCAGCCAGACCGCCCACGCGATTGGCAGTCCCACCCGGCGTGGACTCACCCCCGGCACCGTCATAGGTCAGACAGTCCGGCAATGTAGGCGTGGCAGTGGGGGCACACGTGCGTCCTGGCGGGGATCTCCCGGTTGCAGCGGCCGCAGCTTTTCTTCGGCGGCCCGTGCCCCTCGCTAACCCCCCTCGGTGGTGCGCTCGGGGCGTCCACCCTGTTGCGGCTCTGGCCTGACGCTTGAGGACCAAGGAAGTCCAGGATGGTATCCTCGGAGACTGCGGGCTTATCGCCCTGCGGGACCTTCACGGGGGCCTTGCAGACCGGGCACAATCCTCTCTTGCCCGCAAGGGAATCCTGCGCTTTCAGCGAGTGCCCGTTGGGGCAAACAACTTGGATCGACATCGCACGTCCCCCCTACTGGCCCGGAGGAACAGCAGGACGTTTGCCCCGATGCCTCTTTGTGCCGCACTGGTACGCACTCGGCCTCTCGAGTATCCTCCCTGTGGCTTTCATGGCGCCTGTCCTTGCCTGAACGAGGGCGCACTCATCTATCGTGACATGATAGCCTGCGCGAGCCGCGGCGAGAAGCATGCGCCGCCGAATTTCCCGTTTTTCCCGCAACAACGGAGACCGGCCGCATTAGGGGGGTCATCGTAGGGGCGAGGCCCCCACCAGTCCGATGGCCCAGAATCCATAAACCACCGGGCCAGCCAAGAATACCGAGTCCATTAGATCCAGCACGCCTCCGAGCCCGGGAAGCCAGCCGCCCGAGTCCTTCGCCCCCGTGTCTCGTTTTACGAGGGACTCTGCCAAGTCCCCAACGATTCCCGCGATTCCGACGGCCAACCCGAAGGCAATCCATCCCCAGCCGGGCTGGCCACACGCCGTGCCGGCCTGAAGGGCGCCGGTCGTGGCGGGCACCAGCCACTCGAATGTCGCCCACGACGCGGCCAGCGAGAAGAGGATCGCCCCGCCGGCCCCTTCGATCGTTTTTTTGGGGCTCAGGATCGGAGACATCTTGTGGCGGCCCACTAACCGGCCGACAAAGTACGCCCCGCTGTCCCCGCACTTGGCCACGATCAGCAGCGATGCCAGTGCCCCAATTCCCCACGCCAACCGGAGCCGCACTGCAAAGCTGAGCAAGACGCCCACGTAGACGATCGCCAGCACTGCGCCGCCAAGGTTGGCCGTTGCGCCACCGGGCTTCTCGTACCGCTGCATCTCGCCGACCAGTGCGAGGATCACCGCGGCCGCCAGCGCCAAAAGGACCCAATCTCCCGAGGCATCCCCAGTCGCCGCCTCGCACGCGCCTTGCCATCCGTACCGGCCCACGACCCAGCCGTGCAAAAGAGGCCCCCAGGGGCTCGCCAAGACCAGCAGGTTCCCAGCGTAAACGGCCCAGGCACAAGGGCGGATCCCCGCGGCTGCCAGAAGCGCCAAAAGCTCACGCGTGGCCATGCCCGCGAAGAAGACCACTGCCGGTACAAGCCAGATTCCCGGCGCGGGCCCCGCGGCAACGTGGTCGAGCCAACCGAGGCCCACCAGGAGGACGGCCAACCCGGTTCCCAAGAGGAGTCGCCAGCGAAGCATGTTTCACTGGGCCTATTCGGAGACGTCTTTCCACGCCATGACGAGCCAGCCCCGGGTGCTGTCCCAGCGGGTCAGTTGCAGCGAAACGGGCTGGCGGCCTTCGGGGGCAAAGACGAGGTTCTTGGGGGCCAGCTCCTCCTTGAGGAACTTCCCGAAGCGGCGCTCCAAGATCGTGCGGAGCACCTGGATCCGCCCGGCAAGCTGCTCCCCGCTGTTGGGATCGAACCCGGGCGGAAAGATGCTGAGCTTGCCTTGGCGGACCGCCTTCCATCCCCGGTCGGTGTTCTGGATTCGATAGACGGCCGTGACGTTCATGGCGGGGTGGGTCTCGCCGTCGGCATAGTATTCCTGGCCGCGGATGGTGACCGCAAACTTCCCTTCGTCGAAGGCAACGGAGATCGGTTGCCGCGCGGCAAAGGTGATGGACCATTCCTCGGTGTCCTGCGGTTGACGCTCGCCCGGCTCGACCGGGCCGATGTACTCTTCGAGCAGCTCGTAGAGCCGTTTCTCGTCGAGAACGACCCCACCCAGGGCTGCGTGGGCGACATTGTTGATCGCCGACTGGTGGAGCCTCACGGCCAGATCCCCCGGCAATTCCAAGTCGGGCGGCGCGCCGGGTGCGGCCAGCGAGCCCCCGGCAGCCTGTAAGAGCGTCACATGGAGGGTGCTCGGGGTCGTCCGCAGCCGGAAGACCTCCGGCATGAGCTGGCGCTCCGCCATCGGCCTGCGGAACCTCTTGACGAGCTTGTCGTTGGCCCCCGCGATCAGCTCGTCGGCCTGCTGGTCCATGCGCTCGTTGAATCGCTGTTCCGCGTGGCGGGAAGCGATGCACTCCGCCTGGGCCTTCTGTTTCGTGGCCCGCCTCCAGGCGAGCCGCTCGATGAGGGCACGCCCCCGGTTGGAGTGAATCGCGTTGATGGTCGTGGACGTGTCGGCCTGCGAAACGGCGGGCGAGCCGGCGATCCGCTCGGCGGTGAGGGAAAGCCGCTTTCGGGCATCGAGCTGCGTCGTCCCGGTGGCAAGGATCTGCACCGGGCCGTTGTAGCCGGTCGTGTCGGAGTCGATCCGGCCGTGGAACACCAGGTCCAACCGGCCGGCGTCCTCGGAGGGGACCATCTCCGCGCCGAGCTGCCCGACGGCGTGGGCCGTGCCATGGATGTCGGTGCCCAGGATGTAGTCTTGCACCGGAGTGGTCTCATCGATCGGCATGGCCAATCTTGCGGAGACGAGCTGAGCGGAGACCTCGACGAACACGTTCGGATGGGAAAGCTGCCGGCGGACGGCCCCGATCAGCCACTTGGCCTGTCCGGCCTGCTCCAGCCAGTCCACGCCGATGCCGATTGCCAGCGCCGTTTCTGCCGAAGGATCCTTGCGGTACTTCTGCACGTTCGCGGCGAGGTCCTCCAGCGCGGCCTCGTACTGCGTGCGGAGACCGGCCCGGCCGATGAACTGGCTGGTCGCAAGATAGTGCCTCACCGCCTGGCGCACGTCGGCAAACCATACCAGCTTGAGTCCGTCGTGGCGCGCGGCCAGCCTCCCGTAAGCGGCGTTCAGCACGGTCAAGTCGGGCGAGTCGCTGCGGGCGAGCTGGTCTTTCACTCCCTCGAGCTTGACGTACGCTGCCCAGCCCTGGCCTCTCTCTCCGCTGATTTTCAGCCGGGCATCCAACCGCCCCAGCGCCGCCAGCAGGTCGGCCTTGGCCAGATCGAGGTCCGCCTTCGTCGGAGGCAAGAACGCCGCCTTGGCAGCCCGGGCTGCGCCAGGAAGTTGGTCAGCCTGGGGGGCGGGCAGCGCGGCCAGCCAGTCCACCATCGCCCGGCGCACCTTGACCGCGGCATCCGACTGGAGTTCTGCGACGCCCGTCCCGTAGCGGCTCAGCAGCTTGAGCACTTCGTTGGGGTCGGCGGCCTCGCCCCGCGCGAGTTGGGCTTGTAGTTGGGCGTCGCGGAGGTACAGACGCCAGTTTGGGCCGTCGCCGCTGGTGTCGAGGAACTCATAGAGGTCTTGGACCGCGGAACGGACGCGATCGGCCGGATTGGGCGCAGCGGCGTAACCACTTGGCAATAATAGACTTGCAGCAAGAAACGCAGCACCGGAAATCGTAAGAACTCTAGAAAACATTTGATTTTCGCCAGCTTACGAGTTACACATA
>Ga0315288_10012444_pt1 | contig 10694 bp, 8 predicted proteins | sample YL17G11_20_MG_FD_203454 | JGI IMG/M metagenome (GOLD analysis project Ga0315288, IMG submission 203454) | Sediment microbial communities from Yellowstone Lake, YNP, Wyoming, USA - YL17G11_20 | ecosystem: Environmental > Aquatic > Freshwater > Lake > Sediment | place: USA: Wyoming | collected...
CGACTGAGCTGCTTTGAAGTTGGGGCACTTCGTCCCAGGCCTGGAGCTGCAGGACGTAGTCGCCCGGCTCGGAAAATATCGCACAGGGATCCGCGATGTCGTCGGCCGGTTCGAATATCACTGTTCCGGGGCCGCTGAGTTTCGACCACTTTATCGTCATTATTCCAACGTCGCACGGGTCATCGTCCTCGATAATAGGGCTTAGCGGCAGGATGTTGTTCGGCCAGGTAAGAGAATCGTAGTCTCCGGCGTCGACTTCCGGCGGGCGGTTCCCCGCCTTGCCAAGCTCTTCGAGCATGAATCCGCCGAAAGGATAAGCTCTTCCGCCCTCGGACTCGGGTGCGGCTTCGGCCCTGATCTTGAAACTGCCATTGGCCGAGGGTATGATATCGTCCCATCGAATGACATACCCGGTGACGCTGTTATTTCCGGCCAGCAGTTTGGATTCGTTCTCGCTCCTCTCGACAATCCCGTCGCTGCTGTTATTGACATAGCCGTCGGCGCCGGAGATAGTAAAAAGCGTAATCCGGCTGGGGTAAGTCCTTGTGCGAACAGCGGTGCCGACAAAACTGTACGTCTTTGCCGGGTCTAATCCGGTGAATTCCATCTCGACCCACCAGCCCGAACTGCCGTAGTTGATGAGGTTCGGCCCGAAGTCCACGATATTGTGGAATATCTCGTAAGCTTCTGTCCCTTCAATAGGATTACCGCCGGAACTGCCGCTGCTAACGCCCAGTCCGGCATTTCCCATCGTGAATGTCACGGTGGGCATTGAGGCTTCAGAAGCGGTTTCGAAATTCTTCAGTCGGCCCGTAGAATGAGCCAAATCGCTATTATGAATAGTCCAGCCGGTCACATTCGCCGCCGTCGAGTCCCCTGCCTCTCGAAGGTTGTCATTATATGTAACCCATTCGGCACGCGCTGTGCTCGCGGCCAAACCAACAAAAAATATTACAACGAAAAAGACTAAATTCCGCCGTAAGGCGTCCTTTGGATTATGTGTTATATATTTTGTACGTTTTGGTAAGCTTTTTTCCAAATAACAAGTCCTATAATACGAGTTTACATCAATCGACTTTGCCTATATTAACATATCAAAGCCCTTAAATCAATAAGTATTGTTGTTTTATGCTGCTTTAAAGATATTTCACCAAAACAATGCTAAAAGGATTCATTCGTGCGAAATCGTGTAAATCCGGAATTTTAGGTGGTATCGACCTCTTGCCTGATAGTTAACAGACCTGTAAAATCGTCTCTAAATGCTGGCAGAAGCCTCGGGACATGTGATCCGAGTAACGTAAAAAGTATAAGCAGGAGGAACAAAATGGGAACAATTGAAGAAGGCGTAAAACAGGCCGTCGAAAATTGTTTGAAAGTCAAGACAGGCGAAGTGGTAGTCATTATTACCGATGCCGAGACTGTCGAAATCGGCTCAGCCATTAAAACCGCCATCGAAAAAATTACCGCCGAAGTCAAATTCTTTATGATGGAGGATTTCGGCGAAAGACCGATAGATTATCCGCAGGTCATAGACGATGCCATTAAAGCTGCCGATGTCAGTGTCTATGCCGCCCAGGGCGCCGAAGGAGAGCTCCAGAGCTTCCGAATGCGGATGTTAAAAGCAATCGAAGCAAATCCCCGGCTACGACACGGCCACATGATTGGAATCACGCCGGAGATTATGAAAGACGGGATGTGCAGCGATTACAAAGAGATTCAGCGTGTCAGCCGGCTGGTTTATGAGAAGGTAAGATCCGCCGGTAACATCAGGGTAACAACGGAAATAGGAAACGATTTCGTAGCTGAATTCAAACCGAGACTCAAATGGATAATCAGCGATGGTGATATCGCCCCGGGCCAATGGAAGAACCTTCCGGACGGAGAGGTTTTTACGTGCCCGTTAGCTGTCAACGGCACAGTTGTTATCGACGGCTGCCTCGGGGATTTCTTCACCCGGAAATACGGGTCTCTTGAAAATACGCCTGTTATCATCGAGGTTGAAAACGGCAGGGCCGTAAAAGAAAGTATCCGCTGCGACAATAAGCCACTCCGGAAAGAATTGACCAAATACCTCTTCGAGATCGACGAACACGGCAGCAGGGTCGGTGAATTTGCCATCGGTACGAATACCGGTCTGACCAAGTTAATCTACAATCTGCTTCAGGATGAGAAGTTTCCCGGCGTGCATATTGCTTTCGGCAGCCCCCTGCCCGGTAAAACCGGCGCCAAGTGGGACAGCAAAGCACACGTTGACGGCGTCATTAAGAACCCAACTATCGATGTAGATGGCGAAATGCTGATGAATAAAGGTGAATTCTGCCTGTAAGTGCGGTTCGCCCGGCAGTAATAAGCTTTTCTAAACATGTAAGAAGTCAAGACAGCACGAACTACCGGAGTTGAACAACATGAGAAAATTGAGTGTTGTAATCGTGACATTGAACAATGAGAGAGAATACCAGCCGACGCAGATTTTTAAAGACCATGCTTGGGGGCGCTGGAGCCGCCTTATTGCCCGCCGGAGCACTGCTGCGGGCCGCTGCCGCGAAGGAGAAACCGCTAAATTTCGTATTCTTCCTGGTCGAGTCCATCTTTACGATCTGCAGAACGACATAGGCGAGCGTAGTCGAAAGGCCGGCGGAGTCGAAGGGCTATTTACGGCATAACTTATATTGTTGAGATGAGGATAAAACAATGCGTTACGGTTTTGTAATAATTTTTTCCTGCTTTTATTTACTCTTAATACAAACTGCCTCCGCCGGCGTTACGGTCAAGCCCGGTCCTTCGGTTGTTCCATGCTTCGATATCTACGAGATCGTTCTGGAAACTGACCGCCCACCTGAAGGCAATCCATTTACCGATGTTCGTCTGAGCGCCACTTTCACACCTGACGGCGGCTCGCCGGTAGAAGTTGACGGTTTCTGTGACGACCAAAATGGGCACTGCTTTCGTGTACGGTTCTGCCCATCACTTGCTGAAACTGAGTATAAACTCTCGCTTTCAACGAACATAGAACCAGATGAGAAATACACAGGCTCTTTTAGAACAACAAAACCCAGCCGAATGGAGCCTGTTATCGTGAATCCCGAACATCCAAAGCACTTCCAGTTCGCATTGTCCCGGCAGCCTTTTTATCATATGGGCCTGACCGCTTATCATCTTCTGGATCCGTCAAATGACGATAAGCAGATCGAAGGTCTGCTCGACTATTGCGTTCGGAACGGTTTCAATAAGGTCCGCTTTCTTTTAACGGGCTATCCGAGAGACAACGACACTCGCGGCAAAAGTGAGTATAAGTTTGAAGGCGATCCATGGAATCTTCCGAATTATGGCGCGCCTCCAGGCGAGTTGAATCCCCTGCCGGCCTGGCTGGGCGAGCCCCATCGGTATGATTTCACAAGGTTCAACGTCGCCTACTGGCAGAAAGTAGACCGTGTCGTGCAGGCCATGAGGGACAGGGGAATCGTTGCTACGTGCATCATTACTATCGAGAAGCAGAATCTGCCGCGTGAATATGGGGTGTTGACCGAGCATGAGAAGCGGCTCTACCGTTATGCCGTCGCCCGGCTGGCGGGGTTCTCGAATGTCTGGTGGGATTTGGGAAATGAGCATAACGAGTATCGCAAGCCGGACTGGGCTGCAACAATGGGAGACCTTGTCAGGGCTTGGGACCCTTACGACCGTTTGCGTTCGGCCCACGCATACGAGGACTGGCTTTACGGCGATCAATCCTGGGCCGGTTATATCATCACACAACAGTATGGCAACTGCACCAAGGTGAATCAGTGGGCTTTGAAATATTGGCATATAGCCAAGCCTTATGTGAATGAAGAGTATGGTTATGAAGGGGTGCTTGATGAGCCCAAACACGGCCAGAACGCCGACTGGGTCAGAAAATGCCACTGGTCGATTGCGATGGCCGGCGGATACGCCACTTACGGGGATTGGAGTCCCGGAACCGCTTTTTATACGGGTCATATCGGTGAAGGCAAAGCCCCCGCTCAATTGCGTTACCTGCGCGAGACGTTCGAGTCGATTCCGTATTCGATAATGCAGCCCCACAACGAGCTTGTAGGAGCGGGTGCATTCTGCCTCGCGGCCGAAGGAAATATCTACCTCGTATATTTAGCCGACGTCAGTGAAACGGTCTTAAACGTCGAATTGGCCGGGCAAAACTGTACGGTTACGTGGATCGATCCCAGGACAGGCAAACGCACGAGTGCCGTCGATACGGCGAAAGACAAAATCACGCTGCGTGCACCTTCATTGGGTGACTGGGCGGCTATAATTAAGATCGAGCCGAAGACAAAGTGAACTTGACTCAGGGGAGATTTTCGGTATCCTTAATGTTGGTCTTATGAGCCAAAAGGGTGCTGAGGTGCATTGATTTTGAAGTTGACTTTTATAATAGGAGAAACCATGAGATCGCCGATCATGTCTCGTCGTGCATTTATGAAATCTCTCGGCCTGGCCGCCGCTGCGGCCATAATTCCCGCTAAACTCAGAGCAGCAGAAACAAAAAGCCCGAACATCGTGGTGATTTACGCCGACGACCTCGGTTATGGCGACGTCGGCTGCTACGGCGCGACGAATGTCAAAACGCCGAACATCGACGCTCTCGCATCCGGGGGATTGCGTTTCACGAATGCCCATTCGCCCTCGGCGACCTGCACACCGTCACGTTATGCCATGCTGACAGGTGAATATGCCTGGCGGCAAAAAGGAACTGGTATCGCGCCCGGCGACGCCCGCATGATTATCCGGCCGGGACGAACGACGCTTCCGCTGGTTTTGCAAAGAGCAGGCTACAAGACCGGCGCCGTCGGCAAATGGCACCTCGGGCTCGGGGAACAAGGCCGTGAGCTTAACTGGAACGTCGATATTAAGCCCGGCCCCCTTGAAATCGGATTCGATTACTGCTTCCTGATTCCCGCCACCGGCGACCGGGTGCCGTGTGTTTACGTGGAAAACCGCCGGGTGGTCGGCCTCGATCCGAAAGACCCGATCCAGGTCAGCTTCGGCAAACCGATCGGCGATGAACCGACTGGCAAAGACCATCCGGAACTTCTGAAGATGCACCCCAGTCACGGCCACGATCAGACGATTATCAACGGCATCAGCCGTATCGGTTACATGAGCGGCGGAAAAGCCGCGCGATGGGTAGATGAGGATATCGCCGATACGATTACCGGTAAGGCCAAAGACTTTATCGAGAAAAACAGGGATAAACCGTTCTTCCTCTACTTCTCGACGCACGATATTCACGTGCCGCGAGTTCCTCACCCAAGGTTCGCCGGCAAGAGCGGCATGGGTCCCCGCGGCGATGCTATTGTGCAGCTTGACTTCTGCACCGGCGAAATTCTCAAGACGCTTGACCGTTTGAACCTTGCTGAGAACACCCTGGTGATCTTTACCAGCGATAACGGACCTGTGGTCGACGACGGTTACAAAGACCAGGCGGTGGAAAAACTCGCCGGTCATAAGCCCGCCGGGCCGCTGAGGGGAGGCAAGTACAGCATATTCGATGGCGGTACGCGTGTGCCGTTTATTGTACGCTGGCCCGGGCGTGTCAAACCGGGTCAGTCCGATGCGCTCGTTTCTCAGGTTGATTTTATGGCGACGTTCGCGGCGCTGACCGGACGGAAACTTGCCCCTGACGATGCGCCGGACAGCTTTGATATCCTTTCGGCGCTGCTTGGAAAATCGCCCGTGGGCCGCGAACATCTGGTGGAGCACGCCGGCATCCTTTCTTTGATCAAAGGAAACTGGAAATATATCGAGCCTGGCAAGACTCCAAAGATAAACAAGAATACCAATACCGAACTCGGCACTGATCCAAAACCACAGCTTTACAACCTTAGAGACGATCTCGGCGAAACAAACGATGTAGCGTCAGAGCATCCGGAAGTTGTTAAAGAGTTGGCCGGGCTGCTTAAGAAAATCAAAGCCGATGGACGTACGAGGCCGTAACGTTAATCATAATAGACCTTATCATAGATATCTTTGATTTGGTCGAGAGTCGGAATAACCGGATTATTGCCCGTGCTGGACGCAGTTACGGCGTCGTTTGCCATCTTTTCGATATGTTCATCGTAGGAAGCTTTGTCGATAGGCCGGGCGGCAGCCACTGAATGAGCGAAGCGACCGGGTGGCAGCCACTGAATGAGCGAAGCGATTGAAGTGGATGGGGAGGATATGTTGAAAACCATCCACTTCGCTCACTGTGTTCGCTCAGTGGCTGCCACCCACTGCTCCGCTCATGGAGAACTCACAAACAGCCGGCAGTAACATCGCATTACTCAGGCCATGCGGAACGTGAAAGCAGGCGCCGAGCGGCTCGCTCATACTGTGCACCAGGCCGACCGAGGCGTTGGAGAAGGCAATTCCCGCCTGAAATGATCCAATCAGCAAATTCTCCCGGGCATCTTCGTCGGAACCATCATGCCAGGCTTGCCTTATCGAATTCCAGATGAGCTTTACTGCGTTCAGAGCGAGCAGGTCGGTAAAGTCATTGGCCTGTTTGGAAACATAGGCTTCTATCGCATGAGTGAGTGCATCGATACCGGTAGCGGCGGTCAAAGGCCTCGGCATGCTCATTGTCAACTTGTAATCGAGGTTGGCGAGGTTGGGTATAACTCGGGGCGTAAAATTCAATTCACAGTGCAAAAGAGTATCCTTTCAGCGAAACACAAAGAGTCATTACAGGCGATAAACTCATCATTCAACCTGCGATTCAATTATTGGCTTCGGTCGGTGAAGTCCCGATGAGGAATATTGCCGAGCGTGGTTTAAGGGAGATTTTGATTTTTCCATTTGTGTCGGTTGCGGCCGTCTCAATGCGTCCCGTGCCGGGGTCCGCTGCCAACCATGCGGCGGATTTGCGGCACGCAATGTCTCCATCATAAGGCTCGGAAGAGACGTTTACCAGAATTAGAATTTCCCTGCCGTCACGCCGGAAACGGCCGAGCACGATTCGGTCATTCGTGGTAGACAGCGATCCGCCGGCATATAATCCGGACAATTTCTTAAAGTCAATGCCGGCTCCTTGTGCTGCGGGCTGGATGACTATTCCCCCATTTGATCGAAATTGTTCTATCTTCTCCCTTGCCGTTTCGGGTAGAACCACGCCGGCCGGCAGGACAATCGCCTCGAACCTATTTCCGCGTATATTCAGTTGCGAACCTCGGACATCTGCCTGGCTCAGCAGCTCGTGATCCGCCAGCGCGAAAGTAACCTGTCGCCTGACCATCTGCTGGCCCAGCTCCATGAACGAGCTTACAAGCATCTGTGCCCTATCCGACTGGGATTCGACCGTCAGCTTGCCGGGGATGGGCAGATATTCGCTCCACAGATCGTGAATTGGGTAGTAAAGCAGGACGCGGCAGGTCGGCTGTGCATCTCTCAAAACGGCATTTAGACGGCCCACGTATTCGCAGTAGCTTCTGTAATCTTCCGCCGAACGCCTGCTGTAATCGTAGTATAGTGTGAACTCGGTGACGCCCAGGGCGGCCTGCCATGCAGCGGTGGCCTGCATGTGTTCGAGCGAAACTGCCTTTCCGTTATCCATGATCTGGGAGAAATCGCTTACTTCGGTCATGACCTTTCGCCCGCCGTTGAATAGCGCCGCCGACGCGGGCAGTATGGCTGTCATCCAGCCGGTATAAATCACCGCCTGCGGATCCGACGAGAGCATATCCAGGCCGGGGATATCCATTCGGAGCAGGGCTTTCAGCGCGTTGCCATACAGCGGGACATGATGCAGCGGCATTTCCTCCCACAGCGCGTGTCCGGAAGAAGCAACGTTAGACTCTGCCGCCCATTCCTGTAGTCTGCCGAAGTATCGCTGTGCGACCAGGTCGGAGATCAGGGCCCAGAACTGCCGCCGGACTTTGCGGTTTTCTTCTTTATTGCCCTGGAAAAGGCTTCGCCGGGATGCGTTGATATCTTCGCAGTAACGCTGCTGGTACAATTGAGGCAAATCCGGCACCCACGGCACGCAGGCCAGGGGAGCGAGAGTTTCATCGAGCGGGTCGACTACGCGGACGTTCTTTCTGACACTTTCCGGCAAAGCGCCGATATTGACGGCTATCAGTGAAGGTTCGTCCGTGAAGAAAGCCTCGATTGTATTGCCGAAATACTCGCTTAATCTTTGCCGGTAAGCTTTATGTGTTATGTCGACGAAACTTATAATCGCTTTCTCGTCGATCAGGTTCGGATACCTTCTGGCGGCACCGTAATTATTGCTGGCGTGCGTATGCTCATAGGCCCTTCGTAATGCGAAGGGCTCCGGCCGGGTGGGGTCGTAAGTCAGGCAGAGCGCTTCGTGGTCCGGATTTTCTTTCAGTACCAGCCCCCCTGCCGAGCCGCTGGGATATCCGTCTTCATCATATATCCATACACGCAATCCGAGCTGAGAACAATTTTTGACGGCCTGGGCCAGCGTCCTCCAGTTCTCTTCCGATTGCAGGTAACGATCGAAACTGACATTGCAGACGATGCCGCCCAGGCCCAGATCCTTAAAAATTGTCAGGCCGGCCTGCGAGGCCTGCTGCGGGGCCAATCCGTGAACTATCTGCATAGGACGGAGCTTGCTGCCGGGATCGGACCAGGCCTGCATCCACTCAGGCGGCATCGCCGTCGAAGAATTCAAACTTTCGCCGGAATCGATTTCAGTGCCGGCCAGACAAAACCGTACCGGCAACAATCCTATGACTATGAGCAAGGTTATTAAAGCAATGTAAACTTTCTTACGTCCGTACTTCATTATAGTCAGTCCTTAGAGAGTTCTTTATTGGTCGTGGAATTTCTGTGTCAATTTTAGTTCGGAACATCCCAGGTGAAACCGCTTTTCTCCTGCGGATATGACAGCTTTCCAAATTCCTCCGGCAGCGGTTTTTGAAAGAATATATAATCCGCAAAATCCAGCAGGTCTTCGTTATTAGGGACATGCCCGGTGGGACGATAACGGATACTGATTTTCTCGCCGGCATCAAGGAACTCGTAAACTTTTCTGGCGGCCAGGTATGTCAGTTGAGAGCCCTGAGGATTGGTCCATGCGTCTTTGGTACCTTCGGCACTCAGCAATCCGCGAGGCGCAACCAGCGCAAGAAGCAGATGCTGGTCGACAGGCAGGCGCTCGACATTATCTACGAACCGGTTAAAGTCCGGCCTGAACCAATACGGCGCGAAACCCACGATGTTGTGAAGCTGTTCGCTTTTTCCGTAAATGAAACGATACGGCGCCGCTCCCGCACATCCGGAGTGGCTTGGCACTGTCAGCGTGATTCGCTCATCGAAGGCTCCGGCGAGAAGTGCGGCCTTGCCATAGCGTGAGTGTCCCGTAACGACAACTTTCTTAGGATCGATTTTGTCCACGGTCTCGATAACATCGATAACGCGATGAAAACCCCACGCCCAGGCCATCAATCCGCCGCAGTCGATATTATCTCCGAAAAGTTGATAGACTCCGGTAGTCCTTGGTTGTTCCTTGCTGTCGGCGGCGACCTGCTGCATAGAGAATTCGGCGACGGCATAACCTCGTTTTATGAACGAGCCCAGAAATCGATTCATTCGTGCTTCGCCAGTCTGCCCGGCGGCATTTTCGAATCGTCCGAACACGCTCATAATGACCACGGGTGACGGTTTCTCAGCATTTCGGGGCATTGTAAGACGAACACGCATGGTGAATGTCTTGCCGTGGTGTTCCATATTCAGTGCGAGGTTCTGAATTGCAGCTTCGTTGTCCTGGTCTATGATAATTTCGCCGGGGCTGATTATCATTTTTTCAGACTTGGCAGGCAGGTGGCCGTACTCGTAGGCCTCGAAGAGTTCCTTCAGCTCTTTACGTCTACGCTGCCAATCCTCTTTGCTCCGGATTGTCGAACCATCGGCAAAGAGAAAAGGATTGGCAAGCTCTTTAATCTCCGGCAGTTCGGCAACGGCTTTGGGGGGTGAGTTTGTATTGTCCGCCATCAGAGACGATACTACGCCGATAATGACTATTAACGAGATTGCGTAAGTCTTTTTCATTGTATATTCCCTGTTAAAAGGTTATTCGTACCGCCTGCTCGAATGTGAAAAGTTTCGGTTACGGATTATGATTAAGCTGAACCCGATACGGATTCGTATAGTTGAGCGTATGTACAAGGCTTCAGCCCCAGGCGCCGGGCATGAGCGAAAGTCAGCTCGAGCATCTTCATGTCCGGATCGAACTTGTTCAGGGACCATGGATGCCAGATTAAAGAGACGAATGATTTACCTGATTCCAGTGCTCTATCCATAAAAACCCTGTTGACTTTGAATTCATCCTGAGGAGTTTTGCAGAAACCGCCGGCAACAGCTTCCGGAAAAGGCGAAGGCCACAAAGTGAGCCTTCTTGGCCCCCACTTGTTATGGTCTTTAAGAAGATTTTCATGCCAGCCGTGGCCGGGCAGCTCCCATATTTCAGGAAAACCCTCATCCTTATAGTTGAAAGGCTCCCGCAACAGTGCCGGCAGTGAATAGTCCGGTCCCCAGAGAAGGGTGCTGACGTATTGAATACCTGCCTGGCGAAGCAATTCCAGCACCTCCGTTTCGCCTTTAAGGGCGTTGTCGAAACCGCAGCCCGGCCGCAAACCGATACAGGGCCGCTCGAAAACACGCTCGACGGACTCTTTTCCTTTGAAGATTTCCTGTTGTTTCTCCTCCAGCGAGATAGC
>Ga0315288_10012446_pt1 | contig 10694 bp, 9 predicted proteins | sample YL17G11_20_MG_FD_203454 | JGI IMG/M metagenome (GOLD analysis project Ga0315288, IMG submission 203454) | Sediment microbial communities from Yellowstone Lake, YNP, Wyoming, USA - YL17G11_20 | ecosystem: Environmental > Aquatic > Freshwater > Lake > Sediment | place: USA: Wyoming | collected...
CCGTGACTTTTGTCACGCCAAGAGCAGCTGGAGAGTACATCACAGTCGTCAAGATTGGTCTGTCGATCAACTCATTCGTTGCTCCAGTTAGCATGTACGAGTCCCAGGTTGCAACGGCAGGCCAGACGGTCTTCACGTTCTCATCTGGGACCTATCGCCCAGGCACGCATGACTTGCTGGCCTTCAGAAACGGCAAGAGGCTAGAAGTCGTCACTGAGTATACTGAGAACACTCCTACGACAATAACGCTTGCCAATCCGGCTGATGTAAACGATCGGATGGTCTTCCAGACGATAGGAGCTACACAGCTAGTCGACAAAGGCCTTTCCGCCATACTTTCGAAGCTGGTTCTGGGAACCGATCAATCTGTGCCTGACTCTCGAGTACGTATCGACTCTGGAGCGGTTGTAGGGTCAGACGACGACACTGGCACGATAGCAGTAACCTCCAGCCTCATCGTTGACATGTTGGGCCCTGTTGGTCCTGGAGGACTGGACTCAGGAACTCCGACAGCGAATAGCTGGTACGCTATCTGGCTGGTCAAGAATCTAAGCACTAGCACAGTGAACGGCATGTTTTCTCTTAGCTTCGTCAATCCGGTCATGCCGACTGGATACACGCTGAAGCGTAGAGTTGGAGCTGTCTACTACATGACAGATGGGATGGTTACCAGATTCCGAAGATTCAAGCAATGCATGCAACACGTAAGCATCCAGGATAAATACAAGAACGTCTTGGCATCTGGGTCAGTATCAATGAGGACTTGGAGAACTGTATCGCTAGCCAATTTCGTGGCGCCAACCTTCAAGGAAGTCGACTTAGTCGGGTCCTTGCGAGCAGATGATGCAGAGTTCAGAGTCCACCATAATAACACGGACTCTCTGCCATCCTCTGAAGTCGGCAGCATGATGGAGGACCAGACTGGGACGATTCTAGTGACAGAGGTCACTGATGGTGGCGTTGTGTTCGGCAACACTAGCCATCTAGCAGGATTCGCTCTTCCTTCCACAAACTTGTATTGGTACTGGAATAGGTATGGAGGTTCTGGAAGCGTTTCTCAAATAAATATTGGCGTAACCGGTTACACCGATCTCCTGTGAGGATTTGACCATGGGAACGACTAAAGCGGTTGCCCAACGAGTAGACCCGAGCGCGATGAACGCGCAGAAGAGCTACTTGGTTAATGGCGGCTTCGAGAACTGGCAGAGGGGAGCGGGCCCCTTTTCCACAGGAGATAGGTTCTCTGCAGACGAATGGAAACTAGGAATTGGCGCAGGGTGCGCTCTGTCCGTTTCCAGGAGCACAACCATTAAGTGTGGAGCGTACTCTGCGGAGCTAGCAGCCACAAAAGGGACTGGACTGGTCTATCTGCGTCAAGGGATAGAGCCATACCTTTGCTTGGCTGGATCAACCCTGACTTTCTCGATGTGGGTCAACACTGCGACGGCGAGCAGTGTCTACATTGCCATAGGAGATTATGATGGAGTAACAACTGATGGCAATGCTTCCATCTTCCATTCAGGAAGCGGCACTTGGGAGTTTCTCACAGTAACCTACCAGTTACGAGATTCGCTGGCTTCCTATTCCGACTGTCCCCATGCTTTCGGAGCATGGGTTGAGATTGCATTCGCAGCTACCAACGCATCGACTTACATAGACAGCGGGATGCTGGTTGTTGGGGATTACCCAGAAGGCGCAAACTTTGTGCCGCTTATGCCTGCAGAAGACCTCCAGAGATGCCAGAGATTTTTCGAGAGCTGCAGGAGCAAGCTTGAGGGGTACGCCACTACAATAGCGTCCGTTTCTTCTCCTGGAAGATACGCCACAAGGAAACAGGACGTGCCAGTCATCACAGTTACAGCAGAACCTACTCTGACAAATGTTGGCGTTACTCGTGGCGTTACACAGGACATAAACGATAGTGGAGCTTTCACTGTCAGTGCCATGGCCGCTGTAAACGGAATGCTGTCCTACGAAGTAGTGTGGGAAGCTGCAGTTCCCTGAGGATTGACCATGTTCTGCGCCACTTTCCGTCGATCCGATAAGACCGTAGTAGAGGTCGTGTTCTCTAGCCGCGTCAAAGAGACGAGGTCTGATGAACTAGATTGCCAGATGGTCGAGGGGGAGTTCCTGCCAATCATTATATCCAATGGGCAGTTTGTCATGAAGTATAACGCTGAGACCAAGTCTTTGGAACCAATTGCCGGTGACCCAATAGTGATTGTGGGAGACTAACATGGCTCCAGAAAGATCATTAGCACCTAACCAAACCCCACCGCTGGATCCTACCAATCCAACGTTGGAGTATGTGGATGGGTTCCTGCGTGTAAAGCTTCCTGCGTCTGGAGCATTACTTAGGACTGCCGAGGGCCTTGTTATGAGCCTCGGCGATGGCGTGATCATCGATGCTGGGGCCCTCAAAGTTTCGCTAGCTCTGATCTCTGGGCTAAAGTTTGATACCGGGAAACTCTCAGTGTCACTCAAGGGAGGAGGAGCACTGCAGGTTGATAGCTCCGGACTGTCAATCCAAGTGAATCCCACTGGCGGGTTACAGGCTGATGTTAACGGGATAGCCGTAAAGCCTGCTGCTACTGGCGGTCTGCAGACGGATGCAAACGGGCTAGCGATCAAGCACAAGGCTGCTGGATCTACAGCTTCGGACGCTAATGGCTTGTATGTAAAGCCAGTGACTATTGCAGAAAGAGGTTCGTGCCCAACGCTTCCAAATAATGCAGCATCCTTTTTGAATGGCGTTGGTGCATGGGCAATTCCTCCTGGCGTGGGCCCAGCTATAGATAACAGTCTTAAGTTTGATGGGCTAGGAAAGCTTGGACTCAAGTTGCTGGATCAATCGCTGGATGTTGTAGCTGGTGGAGTGTATGTCAATACAAATGGCCTAATGGGAATGGAAAGAGATGCAAGCGGAATTCTTGTCAAGATCGATGATAATTCAGTAAGGTTCGATGGAACTGGGCATCTAGAAGTTAGAGTGAAGCCAGGAGACGTTCTAGCATTCGGTCCTACAGGGCTATTTCTAAAATATACTTCTGGACTATATCAAATTGGCACAGGAGAATTGGGGATAAAGTTAGATCCCGCTCCTGGGTTAACAGTGACAGGTGCTGGTCTTAAGGTTCTAGCAAATGGGTTGCAAGGGATCGCAATCGGAGGTAGTGGAGTCGGAGTAAAAGTTGACGGAGCAACTATTTCGCTCAACGGTAGCGGGCAGCTGGTAGGGGTCGGGCTGTCTGACGCAGTTCCAACAACCGTAACAGATTTAGCAGTTTCAGGAACAAACGCTTTAGCCTCACACGCGGATCATGAGCATGACCTATACCTAAGCAACGATAGTCTTAAGTGGAAGGCAGGAACGCCAAAAGAAGTTCAGGTCAAACTTGCCGATTACGGTTCTTATGGAGATGTTGTTAAGGGGACCATCGGCACAGACGGAACCAATGGTATCTATCTTCCAATTGGTAATGCTGGTGGCCTAACCGGTTACGCTAAAGTCATCAGCATAAAGCAAAACGAGACAGTCGACGGTGGCTCCGGATTGGATCTAGGAGCAAATGGCGTATCTATCAATATAGCAGAAACTGGAGGAAGAGGAGGAGTTAATCCTCCAGGAGATACCTCCAAGTATTTGGATGGAAGTGGAAATTGGACAGTTCCTCCAGGCACATCAACATCAGGAGATGCTCCTCTAAACGTAAAGGGAACAGCAGCTGGAGGTTCTAGTGGCGTAGCTCCCAAGAAGGACCACGTCCACGCGCTAGCTCTGCAAGGCACATTGGCCTTCAATGCCGATGATCCTCCAAAACTTGGAGTGAACATAGACGGAGACGCCAACAAGTATCTCAATGGATCTGGAGGATGGTCTACTCCTCCTGGCGTCGGTCTCTCATCTGCTACTCCAGCAGTCATCAGAAGCACAGGAGCTGCAGGCGCGGGAACACTAGCCTCGAAAGACACGCATTATCATGCCCTGAGTCTGGATACTTCATATGTTGATCTGTACTTTGATGGGGGCAATATACTGCGCACAAAGAGGTTGTCCACAGCCACAACTCAAAAAGCTCTGATTGATGTAACCGATACAAATGGACTGTATGTTCCCGTGGATCACGCGAAAGGACTTATCGGTTCATCTAGTGGCCTGCAAATCAAATTACATGCCACCAATCCTGGATTGGAATTCGATACTACCAATGGCATGAGAATGCTCGCCGCCACTACTGCTGCAAGGGGAGGCATTACCTTAGAGGGTGGTGGTGATACATCGAAGTATCTCAATGGTAGCGGAGCCTGGACGCCTCCTCCAACAGGTCCCAGTCTGGCTGCCAATACTTCCCAGATCTCTTCTCAGACTGCAGTAGCAGGATCTGGGACTACTGCCAAATATGCGAACGCTGCTGATGGATTGAAGCTGGTCCAGAGTCCGGCAGATGGAACTGCAGCTGGTTACGCTTCGTTGCAATTTACAACGAGTTCTGGCGGACTACAAGTTAAGGCTGGCACAGGTTTGACTGTGGACAGCACAGGACTTACTCTGCTATCCGCCACTACTACTAATATAGGCGGAATCACCCTCGAGTCTGGCGGGACTACAAAGTTCTTAAGACAAGATGGAACTTGGCAAGCTCCTGGTGGCGGCAATCACAATATGCTGTCTGCTACACACTCAGATACCACAGCAGCATCCGTGAACGTGGGTGACCTGATACTTGGAACTGCTGGTTCGCCTAACACATGGTCAAAACTAGCCATAGGATCTAATACTTACGTGCTTACATCCAACGGCACTACAGCTGGATGGCAAGCGCCTTACGTCCAATGGCAAGCGGATCCGTGAGGTAGAATCATGGCTCTGACTTACTCCACTGCTTTCCCGCTGATGAACCAGGACAGGTCTGGTATTGGGGGATTTTCTACACCTCCTCCTAACCCAACCGAAGGGCAGAAGAGAATTACAGCTAGTCATGCAAACCTACTAAGAGAAGCAATCTATAGACGTGCGCTAGTCGCAGGGATTGGCGGGTCGGTGACGCTGCCTCCACTTATTTCTGTTGGAGATAACTTCACGACTGGATTCAATACCTGGTTGACTGCTGCTAGAACAGCCATAGAAACTATTCTCACCTCTGGATTTTATGTTATGTCCTTTAGTTCAACCGATCCATCAACAACTTATCCTTGGACGAAAGCTGGGCTATTAGAAACTTCTATCGGATCCGCTCCTTTTTTATCAGTACACAGAAGGCAACACCATGCCTTCAATTGGCAAAACGGCAATTGGATGACCAAGACAGGAGGTACCAAACCGCCAGAAGCTGGATACATGAATGAAATCTTCTACGCTTGCGAATATCTCTGTTACTATAAAAAAGCAATGTCAGCCATTACCTTCGGCGGAACAGGCGTTAGTATGAATGACACTTCAGGAACCACATATGCGTATCCTGTTCCCTACGCAACTACACAACTTGCCCGTAATGCTTGCGCTGCTGATATGGCGACCTATGTCAGCAACGGAGCTAACTGGGTAAGTGGAACTGGCGGTTGGTCCGCTGGTGGACAAACTCATATTTTTGACAGTGGCTCATTTGTCGGAATTGGTTCATGCAATGGTTCTTACGCGAACACATCTACATTCTCAATACCAAGTTTAGCATATGCGGCAAGCGACGTTTGCTTCCCGGCAAGTGGGTTGAGATCGGTTTCGCCAATGTCTACTTTTCCTTATCCATCGAGTTGCTATCCTATTGGATGGGCCAGAAACTCAGGGTTATTTAGCGGGTTCTGGGTTTATTCTGGTACTATCACTCAAGGAACTACTTATGATGCAGGAGGTTTGTATTTCCCTGAAGCTCATGGTCCAGGTTCGTATACATTGATAAATAATGACATTGTTGATCGCAGGGTATCTATCGGCAAAAGTTCTGGAGTAGCCTTTAATGCCTTAGTTGGATCAAGTTTCGATGGATACAGGAAAGGGATGTGGTTCCCCTGGGGATTCCCAAATGCGCCAGGTTCTAGTGCCAATGATTGGCCAATGACCATAACTTTCTAGGAGATCGATAATGCCTCCAGACCGCTACGGGACTTGTGAGTACCATCTCGATTGTCAGAAAGAGACAACCGAGATAAAGACCAAGCAAGGGAATCAGGAAAAATCTCTTGATGAGTTATGGCGTCGTTTCAACGATACGGAAAGAATGATCCAGAGGCATGACGGACAAATACCTCCTCTTCAAAAAGAGCTCGACGAGCTCAAGCACAAGGTCGAGATCCGAAGCTTGGAAGACCAAGGTTATCAGACCATGGTACGCAATACAAGCAAGGCAGTCGAGAAGCTTCATAACAGGCAGGACGAATGCCCTGACAAGAAAGACGTAGCTACCAAGCAGGAACTCGAGGACATAAAGACATGGGTGCGATACGGGTGGATAGCGACAGTTGCTGCTGTTATCATGTTGATAGCGAACTTAGCCTTGGTCATAATTCCCCTGGTATGGGGGAAGTGATCAAGTTGAGAGGGAGGTGTGGGATGAGTTTAGTGATGGTGGTAGATGACAATCCCCAGTATCTTAGCATGATTGCCAAGATCGCCGAAAGGACAGTCGGCAACAATGGTGTGGTTGAACAATTCAGCAGTGCTCTAGACCTACTCCACCGCGTGTGTGATGAAGGTAAGGTCCCAGACCTGCTCATCTTGGACTACATGATGCCAGAACTTGATGGTCTTCAAGCTCTGCGCATTTTGAGGAGTAAGGGAATTCATAGCAAGGCAATGATAGTGTCGGCATATCTAAATGAGATCAACGAGAAGCTGGTTCCATCAAATAACGTCAGCATGGTCGTTAACAAACCATTCTCTTTAGTCGAGTTGGCTAAAGAGATCGCCAAGTCGCTAGGAAAAAAAGTGGAGGTTGCAAATGAAAGCTAGTAGGTTTCACTACGTCCTGGGCGTGATCGCAACGTTTGTGATTTTCGCAAATGGATGGCTGCTGCTTGATGGGTGCAATGGGAAGAAGACGGATCCGGCTGCACAGACAGCTGGAGCTGACAAGCCAGCCACTAAGCCACCGGCAGATCCTACGGATACACTAGCCAACGAAAAGGCAAGCAAGGAAGAACTCCAGAAGGCCATTGCAGCCTCTAAGGAAGAGACTCGTCAACTAAAGCAGAAGTACGATGAGCTCATACAGGCTGGGATCGTTGCCAAGCTTTGGTGGGCTTTTGGGATTTGTTGCCTGGCAATAGTGGCTTGCGGAGCTGCCGCTTGGTTCCTGCCGCTCTTCCGGAAGCAGGCTCTGCAGGGGGTAGTCTTCAGCATTCTCGGAGCTGGGCTATGCCTGGTTCTGATGAAGCTCGTTCCTCACATGTGGCAGATTGCCTGGGGCATTGCAATCCTGGCTGTTGCAGGAATTGTGTTCTACTTCTTGCGTCACGCCAAGGGCGTGTCCACAGCCTTTGCCTGGACCAGCGAGTTTGCTGAGAAGGTAGGAGAGAACGCTTCGGTTGCTGCAGAGAAAGAGAAGTTCTTCATCAACAAGCTGGCCTCTTCTAAGGCCTTCTCTCGAGAGGAGCTCAAGGCTCTTCGGGACAAGGCTCTCGGGAAGATCAAGGTTCTGATTCAGAAGGCGTGACATTTGTCACGGTTTCGTGGTTGGGGAGAGGGCACCTATAAACAGGGATCCGGCGCCCTGGCCCTCCCCCTCCAAGATTAAGGAGTGAAACATGGCTGAGCTCCATCGCATTCCAAAGAAGCAACTGGACATCGACATCTTCTCGGTCAGCGATGACATGTCCAGAATCGTCGATCTTGATCACACTACTGCGGAAGTCAAATCGGCAGTAGAGCTTCAGCACAATGCCGTAGTGTGCCCATCAGGATCTGGGTTGAGTGTCGATGGCGACCAGGTCATGGACAATCTAGACAAGGGCAGCGATGCAGTCTCTCTCCATGAAACTACATATGATCACTCCCTCATTGGAGATGCCATCAAGATACAGGGCAGGAACGTTTCTGCTAATGCTCCAATTGATGGGGAGATGATCGTCTGGGACGCCTATTCCAGCGAATGGAAGCCAGGGACTCCTCCTGGTGGCGGCGATATGCTCAAGTCTATCTACGACATAATGGATGTGGGCATAGTTGATAATGCTGCCAACGTAAGCGATGGAGTCAATGTTTCAGCTGCGGTTGACGTAAAGGACGCTGTCGACAAGAAGCACGATCGCCTACACGATTTCAGTGGAGCATCAGATCACAATCCCATTACTGGCAATGTTGACGAGCTTGTTAGTCTGGATGGCAGCGGCTATCCACAGTCGACAGGCGCAACCATAACCACAACAGTTACCTATCCTGGAGTCGACACCAAGGTCCCCACGGAGAAGGCTGTAGCAAAAGCTGCGTTCGAAGATGCCACTCCAGACGGGTACTGGCATGGGATTACCATCCGCAATAACGTTGCGTCCCCCAATACTCAACTAGACATCTCGACAGGACTAACGGTGGCTGCTGATGATGGCCTTGGGATGATCAAGCTAACATCTCCAGTAACTCTAAACAGTCTCTCGAGTGGAGTAAATGGCTTTGATCTACTGGCTTCTTCTGCCGCTCAATATCGGTCTAGGACAGGGTCGACCGTTACGCTGTGGACAACAGGGTCTCACGGGTTGGCCTTAAATCAACGGATAGTGGTAAGCGGAGTAGGTGGTACGGGCTACAATGGAACTTGGATAGTAGCTTCAACTCCTGCTTCCAACCGTCTGACTTATGTAGCCGCTGGTCCTTCTGAGCCCCAGACCGCTTGTACAGGAACCATCGAAGGGACAGTGATAATTAGCACCTGGTACTACATCTGGATCATCAAGAATCTTACGAGTCTGGATGTGGCATCTCTTCTATCAGCGAGCTCTTCGGTTCCAACGCTTCCTTCTGGTTATACCAAGAAGCGTTTGGTTGGGGCTGCAAAAGTGGACTCAAGTGCCAATTTCCTGGCCTTCAGACAAAAAGACGAGAAGGTGCAATACGTGTCGTCAAAAGAAGTGGTAAGCACTTCTGCAACTCCTACGACCTTTACGGCTGCTAGTGCAGCGACCTACGTGCCTGCCGGATTAGGGCGGACAGCTCAGCTTACAGGTACGTTGACTGATTCTCATAACAATGAAGATTCCATGCTTGCCATAGGGCATTATGATTTGCTTGGTTCCGCCTATGATAACGGAACTTATCTCTGTCGCATAAAAGCGGAACAACCGAGCGGTTCGGGTAGATGTGCTGGAAGCGCTGAGGTGATGCTGGACTCGAGTGCAAGATTCTCGTACGCAGGGGGAACGAGTTCTGGACATACCATTACAATTGCCGTGGTGTCATACGAGATGAGTCTGTAAGGGATAGCAATGGCTCATAGTGCTTTCCAGCTTCGCCAAGGGTGGCAAGGGCCACAGGGGATTCAAGGTCCGCAAGGACTTATTGGATTCCAGGGAGCTACAGGAGACCAAGGATCTCAGGGCTTTCAAGGAATAGGTATACAGGGATGGCAAGGAGAATCAGGTTCTCAGGGAGAGGGAGTTCAAGGCCCACAAGGAGATCAAGGATATCAGGGGTTCGGAGCGCAGGGAGCTACGTCAGCTGATCAAGTGTCTTACCATAGCATAACCTATCCAAACGTTGAGGCGGCACTAGACCATCTTCTCTATGTGGCTCCATCAGCAAGCCTATCTGGTGGATCGACAAACGAAAAAGGATCAACAGTTGCAGACGTGGCGCTTTCCTGGTCATGCAACAAGTCGATGCTGACTCGAGTTCTGTCTGCTCCTGTCCCGCTTGTAGATAGAGATAGGGGCCCTGGGCAAAATGGCAGTTACTCTCACATTGGAGCGAATCTCACAACGAACACTTCGTATACGATCACAGTTGGAGATGGGACTGGATTCGCTAGTGGTGGAACCTCTGTAGTCTTCTACAACCGTAGGTATTATGGGTCCAGCGTCAATGCGGGACCTTTGTCAAATGCGCAGGTGCTCGCGCTGACTAAAGAGTATTGCACGGCTCGAGCGAACACGCATACGTACGATTGTACTGGCGGAAAATACATTTGGATCTGTTATCCCGCATCGTTTGGGGCGGCAACCTTTACGGTAGGAGGGCTCGAGGTAACGTTCAACCTAACGGTCCAAAGCGTGACTAACGATAGTTCTTACGCTGAAAGCTTCAATTGCTACCGTTCTAGCGAACTTCAAAACGGCAGTGCGATCGTTGTGGTGGTAACATGAAAAATGTCGGCACCCTGGTCATCGCAAGTGTCCGTCCGTACGATAGTCTAGATGCCTACGCCTCAGCGGTGGCCAATGAAATTCAGGGTGGGCATCACCAGGTAGCAGACGTAACTGCCAGGGATGCGATTACTACTCAGCGGCGTGTCGAGGGCATGCTGGTCTACGTGGTCTCTGTAGCCACGATGTATCGCCTGGTTGGCGGGATCACGAATGATAAATGGGTTGAGTTCTCTGGTGGCGTATCTTCGTCGTTTTTTACCATAGGGGCGTCAAGAAGTTTCGATGCCACGAGAAGCTATTTAAGCGCTCATGATCTTGCTACAAACGTTGTTCCTATTATACTTCCTACCAACACGACTTTGACTGCAATGTCGTTATCTGCGGCAGTTGCAGCAAATTGGGAT
>Ga0315288_10012450_pt1 | contig 10692 bp, 7 predicted proteins | sample YL17G11_20_MG_FD_203454 | JGI IMG/M metagenome (GOLD analysis project Ga0315288, IMG submission 203454) | Sediment microbial communities from Yellowstone Lake, YNP, Wyoming, USA - YL17G11_20 | ecosystem: Environmental > Aquatic > Freshwater > Lake > Sediment | place: USA: Wyoming | collected...
ATGTCCAAAGAAACATTGTACATCAAATGATGTGTTTCCCACCCCTCGTTGCCGACCCGATCAGTGACCCAGAATCCCACGACCTCGGCGTGTCTGAGAACTGTGCCAACAGCCTGCTTCAGGTATGTTGGTGTGTGAGCAGTGAACCAACCGAAGTTCTCTGACGCACTGACAAAGAACACGAGGTCTGCATCAGGATAGGACTCCTTCAGTAGTCGGGCCTCGTTGTCTATGTTGTCTAACGCCTGATCGTAATCATCGACCACTATTCCGTCAGCCTTCACTCGACAAGACGGCTCAAGAATCCATGACCACGGAGAAGGCCACTGAAAGACCTTGATTCCCGGGTATTCGGTGTGTAACCAATCATAGAAGAGGTTCAGATACCACGCAACGAACTCGCCGGGGAAGCCGCCCCATGGACCCTCTTCTTCACCCACCGTCACCCCATACACGTACTCGACTCCGACGGTGCTGAGGCATTGGCGCACGCGGTACTTCACGGTTTCAGTGGCATTCATCCCATAGACAACGTTCTCCTTGTACATGTCGGGCCAGCCGTTGACAACCCCGGGAAAGGGCCAGACATCCCACCAGTTCAGGTCAAGTATGACTCTGGTCCCGTGGTCGTGTAGATATCTCACATTGTCAACGAAAGTTTCGCCGCCGCCGTACAGGGCATGAGCGCAGACGATGTAATCAGCGAATCCAGCGATTTCACGTATAGACAGAGTATCAGCCATGCCATAGTAGGCTGCTTCCCTACCAGACATCACAGCTAGTTGGCCGCCGTCACTTGCCGCCAAGGATATCGTGGTAGGCTCTTCATTGACCCTCCGAGGATGACTGACAGCTGCAGGTCCTTCGACCTGAGAAAACGTCAACATTAGAACCACACAGAAGATTATTGTGACAAGAATACTTGTTCTGTTGGTAATCTTCAACCCTGCCACCTCTTGCCTATCTGAATTGGCAACCCTAATGCGCCTAGTAGCGGAATCATAGTCAGAGCATGATGAGACTCATTCCTTGAGAGCAGAGCGTTGTTCAATCCATCAGACTTAGTCGCCTGGAGCAGCAGCCCATCGGACTCGGCCTCGTCAAGAACCAGAATGACGGGCTGCAAAGATGTGACATTGAACCAGATTGAACCTTCCCAGCCGGAAGCCACGACACGTATCTCAAAGGAATCATCAAACGTTTGTGAGTTCGTGACTGTGAATCTAAAGAGAAAGCTGGACGTCCCATCAGACAATGTTGTGCCGCTCAGAAGAACCGTGCCAGTCAAATCCAGAACTTCGTAATAGATGAATCCAGCAGGGGTGGAGTTCTGATAAAGGACTGCGGTTTGATACTGCCTCTCTACGACAGCAGTGTTTTGGATTGAGTAATAGGCTTCTGAGTCACGGTCAAACTGATCCACAATCGTGACATGACCGCCCCCATACACAACGAGCTCGCCAACACTACAGCCCTGAACCGTCACAATACTGTGCTCGCGAGCATGGAGGTGGTCGATTCGTGAAGATACAAAGGTAACCGCGCAGTCGCTGTTGCCCCCGAAACCGTAGATAGTGGAGTTCACTGCCCTGCATGAGGGCCTCATTCCTGGGCCGCCACAGTTGAATGTCACAACGAGTGATGAATCTATGAATATGAACGACCTGTCATACTGGCGAATCTCATGTATATGAGTGCAGTTCACGAGATGCATGGTTCCGCGCCCAGTGTTCCATACCATCTCAACGGTGCAGTTCAGAAGCTCCACGAAACCGTCAGACCCCGAACTGACATAGCCGAAGAACGAGTCCTCTGCCGACCATGTACCCACACAGTTCCAGCTTGAAACATTGCACTGCACGAGGATACCCTTGCTAGAAACACTGCAGGACAGACTAGTTACGTTGCATCGAGAAAGGATAGTCAGTTCATAGAAAGAGACGTCACCATTACTTGCCTGGACCTCTCCGAAACTCGACTCGTCGGATAAAAGCCGGACCCTATCTCCAAGTGCGATGAAGCCAATCTGGCTTCTCACGATGGTGATGTCGACATCGTACTTACATACACCCGCGTAGCCTAACACGATGCAATCAACAAACTCTGCAGTGTATGACTCACCCACGATGGAGCCATTGGCAGTAGGGCTCCAGAATCGCACAGAGCCCAGCGGCAGATCAGACAGCATTCGAACGCAGTTGGCGTACGAGAATCCAAAGGTCAAATTGCAATGTGCAAAAGACGCGTTCGCGTTGCCGTAAAGGTACAACCTCTCGATATATGCATCGAACACGAAGGCCTTTGTGTCGCCTGCAATACTCAGTTCGCTGGTGAAGTTCGAGGACACTAGTTTCGCTTGAGCCCTGTCCCACATGGAATACCTCGATACAACCGAGCCGCTCATGTTCAAGATTGTGTCCCACCGCACCCACATATCACCTATCTGCGAATCCTCAACTGTGAGATTGCCCCCGTCGAAGTCCCACGCGTCAACAAGGGCGATTCGTGATGACTCCAAGCGGGTAACCGAGTTTCGCGAACAGACAATCGTTGTGATGTTGCTGTCCAGTATACGAAGGAGTGCTCCGAAACTAGACTCCAATGAGTCGATGGACGATGAATTCACAATGCCCCGGGTCATGTAGCCATAGGACAGTCGTGATAGTGATGTGGATTGTACGTCCAAGTCTGCGATCCAGACGTCCGCCGACCCCACTGAGCAAGACCTCAGTACAGTGGAAGATCCACCACCGCAAGTGAGCCTTTGAATGTCGAGCGAGACGAATTCCTGATGGCTCGAAGATCTCACTACTATGCTTGTGAAGTTGGAGTTGGAAACAGCACTCCTCGACGAGTCATACAGTTCAAAACTGCCGATGACCGCGCCCGAGAGGTAAACGGAGGACCAGTCCCACAGGTGTAGTTCGTCCAGCACAGACTCGATACATGTCGCGTTAGCTGAATCTGAAAGAATCAGCGCTTTGATGTCAGAGGAAGACATGGCAATGCTTGACACATCGAGGGCCCAACAGTACGACAGCTCCGCATAAGAAAAGAGGGCACTTGAGCGGCCGCTCACAGAAATGGAGTAAACGGATGCCGATTCAAGAATCAGCCGGCAGGTATCGCAGACACCAACCGATTTCAGACTGCTCGAAGACGCTGTGATGTTTGAAACCCCATATGCGATTACCTCAACATGATCGGCCTTGGAACCATTCAGCAGTAAGATGGAGTCGGCCATGAGTAATGTGACTGGATACTTCGAGTCAATGGCGGAGGCCTGCAGAAGCATCTCAGAGGTCCCCGTAATCGTGATAGCGTATTGCTTCGTGCAAAGCTGGAGTAACACCAAGGTCGTGTTTCTCAGGATCAGCTTCCCGCCATTCACTATCATTATGTTGCCGGCTTGAATGATTCTAGCATTCTCGTAGGTCGTCGTCGTACCATCGACTACTAGCGTTGCATTAGACGCGTATTCATCCGACAGAGTCGAAATGTCAGTCGGAGGCACTGTCGGATTCTTGTCCACGGAACAAACCATTGCAGAGGCAATAATGCACTGTAGGAAGGCTGCAACTCCGAAGAGTGCGATGGTGGTGAGAATGATGGATTTCATTGGACTACAGCTCACGCATTGCAGTCTCCCGTGTCGGTTTGATGAATTCAGCGCAGGCCTCCAGAACAGAGAAATTCACGCTCGGCAGTAGAGAGTTGTTACCTGACCAACAGCATACAATGGGGTCATTCTGGGTCGCTCACAAGGCGTTGGAACACCGGCTTTGGTCAGTATTCGTCGATACTTAATAACAGCATGACTTTCCGGTCATTCGACCGGAAAACACTCCTCCTTCGAATCGCCGGCATTCCATGGGATGCCGAAAACCGGTTCGTTCGTCCAGATAGTAGGCTCTAGTCGCAGCCTGTCTGCAATACAGCAGCTCTCGTATCGTCACTCAACACCCAGCCAGTCAGGGGAGAACCAAAGCCCACCGGTGGCAGACGACCCGTGACCATACCTCTTGCTCTTGTCCACTTGTGCGCGAGCACCGGTGATCATCTGACTGAGCGACGTGGGGTTCACACGAATCGTCACAACCTTGCCTTCCAGGCTGTAAGTCTCATCGTTCGGGACATCGGGACCTGTCTTCACAACAAGACTGTCCAACCACTCAATCCTGACACCGTGCTGACGACCATATGCGACATGGTCGAAGTCCAGCGGGGGATTGCACTTGTATCTCCTCGTCCCGCTTCCGTATGTACGATAGCCGTCCAGTAGGCCCTGCAGGCTCTCAATCAGAGTCTCAAGGGTGTGGTCATCACCCATCAAGAAGACCTCCTTCCTCCATTCTCCCCTGCGTTCGTTCCTTATTCGCCAGATATAGAAGTGCAAGTCTTGGAAGTCCTTCTTACTTCGGATGTCAGCCATGGGCGAGCCTCAACTACTATGACTATCACTTCCGACTGATGAATATGACTGTGAGTAGTTCGGTTCGGAGTCCTCTCCATGATTGACGGGGCAGGGCAAGCAGATGTAATAGTGTGCTAGGAGAGGACGACTGTCCGCTCTCATTCTTCTTCAGTCCTACCGGGGGAGTCAGGTTCAACGAGTTGAAGGCAAGGTTAATACGATTCCTCGGATAATATGAAAGGAGGAGCTACTGAGTGTGAGAGGGAGAGTTCCATTCGTCGTGCTCCTGGCTTTCTGCCTTTACTTCGCGGTGGGCACTCCCCCTGTTAGTGCACAGCCAAGAAGCGACTTGGAGGTAATAATCGAAACCCCAGAGAAGGACATCGCGATGGATATGGCAGTGGACAGTCTGGGGAATGCTGTAATCGTGGGGCGATCACAATCACAGAGTGATACGTCTCCCTATTCGGGCAAGTTCTATGTCGTGAAAGTCTCATCTCAGGGTGAGGTTCTCTGGACCAAGTCATGGAATGTTTCATCGAGCGATATACTTGTCAGCGTGGACATCGATTCTCTAGACAACATCTTGTTGGCCGGAGTGTCTAATCTAACAACAGACCAGTATAATCTGACAACAAACCAAGTGTACGGTGTACTCTACAAGCTAGACCCTGACGGTGAGTTTGTTTGGTCGGAAGAGATCCCCAATGTCCTCTACGATTGGCATGAATTCTGGAGTTACTATCTATACTTCGGAGTTCAGATGATTCCACAATCGGACGACTTTCTGGTTATCGGCAGTGTGTTGGAAGGCTCTCACAAGACATTCGTTGCCCGGTACAATGCATCAGGCTCAATGATCTGGTGTACCCAATGGTATGGCCCTCCTGAATCCCTAGGCAGCTTGGCCAAATTGTCTTGGCTAAGTTCGCGGGATTGGATAGTGGTCTCTGGTTTCCTGTACGGGAGCACCGACCCCTATCATCCCTATGACGGACGATTCATTGCAGCATTTGACTTCAATGGAAGCCAAGTCTGGAACCACACTACATATGATTTGAGTTCCCAAATCGACGAGAGTTCTGCAGGGTTCGAGATAAGCACCAATCAATACATCTGTTCAACACATGCAGGACGGGCAATGGACCACATTGTCTGTCGTACGTACGACTTGAACGAAACATGGAGTTTCGACATGATTGTAGACGACCTTTACTCAGTGACCGTAACAGGCTTTCTTGCTAACGAAACAGACAACATCATTGGATATGGAGAGATTTTCAGTCTCGTTGCGGAGCATGCTGTGGTCAAGGGCTACAGGCCCAGTTACTCTGGTTTCCAACCTCCACAATCCCTCATTTTCAGTTTCTCACCCCAAGGCGAACTCCTCTGGTATGACTTTCTTGTTATTGGAAGAATATCAGATCCTTGCGGTTGTCAGTTTGACTCAAACAGACGGTTGATTGTCGCCGGTCATACAAGCCCATGGAGTTTTGACACTCAAGATTTCTTTGTCGTGTTTGGCTTCGTGCAAACACCATTCCCTACGCATTATGATAGCTTCACCTTCTTTGTCGTCCCCATTCTCAATATGCTAGCCTTGGGCACAGCATGGAGAATAGGCCGAGCTCAGTCTAAGCGGAGCAGTCTGCAGGGGGCCTCACCGCCGCGAGTCACGTACCGTGGTATTGTGATGGTGCTTCTCATCCTTGAAGGGGCAGTCTGCGCAGTTTTGTACCAGTATCTGATTGCTCCCTTTGGAGGCGGGGGCCCCCCTTCGCCCCTAGTCTACTATCCAGATTGGATCACTTGGTTTCTGGCTGGCCTATTCTGGGGACTTCCTGTCCTAGTGATTGCCCATACTGCCATATGGTATAGAGGTCGGAGTGTCAGTCCACAGACTAGGGGACAAAGTCTTCCTATGAGCCGCGAGCCAGCGAGCAACTAGCAGTCCGCCTCTACAGTTGGGAGAGGCTCGTCCTCTCTTCTCAGGAGGCTGGCAAGGCCTGCCGTGAGCCACAATGTAAGTACAAATAACAGGGCAGGATGCCCATTTTGGTCCTCGATAGGAAGAACCAAGAAAGCTGTTGTAGTGCGTACGGTCGAATCCATCGGAGAAAGAGTGCAGAATGACAGATGATAGCGCAGGCCGTCAACGGCTCATGCCCGCCCTGTTCGTTGGTCACGGATTGCCGATGAATGCAGTCGAGGACAACGAGTTCGCTACGAACTGGGCCAGTATCACACACTCCATCCCACGGCCAAGGGCCATTCTCTGCATATCTGCGCACTGGACTTCAAGTGGCGCCTTTGTCTCTGCTGCTTCTGAACCCTAAGTGCCAAGTCTCACCGTTGAACGCGCCACGCAAAGCTTGAACCTATTGCCCGTGCGATGCGCAGACAAGTACATCCGTCCAGTGGGACGAGCCCAGTAGCCAGTTGGCACAAGTTCCGCATATGGCACAGAATTTGGCATATACGAGCCAAGCAACCACAGAGCATCATTATCATACCGGTCATGACTCACTTGATTGGTTGTTTCGAGCTGAGTCACAAAGTGGGTGAGAAAATCCTCTGGCGTCCATCCCGTTTCCCCCTGATAGGTCGGTGTACTCAAAGTTCGTAGATAATCACGAGGGGTAGATAATGCCTCTAGCTGTTTTCTTCCTCCTATGACTTTACCCTGTCCTTGTTGAGGCATAATAGGTATGGGCTCAATCAGTCCCACACTCCAGCCAGGCACAGCACATAAGCTGGTCTTCTGCATCACTTCTTCCTTAGTCAATCCTTGATGGTCACGTTTGGTGTAGACTTGAGGGAAATAGACAAGATTAGGAGTATCTACTGTCTGACGCAATATATCCCATATCCAGATCGGTTCACCAGTTTTTACTCGAACCGGTGTATCAGCGTCAGTAGAATTCTGTTTCGTCTGGATGATTTTTCCCGCTGCGGCATGCCTAAGAACGGCAGTCTTTACCCGATCGATAAGTTGTGGAGTAGGCATTGCGATTGGCGTTAATTGAAGCTGAGTAAATCCCTGTCGCATTTTCCTATCAACCAACTCCTTATTGCGTGTAAGTACTTCTTGCAGCTGTTCTTGAGTTGGTACAGGATACTCTTTTCCGTCAATTCCAATCACCCCTAGACTTTCCGATCGTGGAAGAAGGGTTAGAATTCCTGTTCGGTTCAATGCGGCAATGGTGCGAGCATACTCCTTCTCAAGAGGGAATGATCTGGCATTACGCCGGTCAGCCTTTCCCTTTCCGCTCATAGTGATGATGCAGCCTCTGAGAACCACTGTTTCGAGAAGAGAGTCTAATCTGTATTTCGTACTCATGTGGAGGGAGAGACAGAGCGAGCAGCCAGATGGACGAGAAAAACTGCTGGACAGTTTGGCGTCGATGTGTAACATAATATACGACCAGTGCGCGCTGAGCAGGACCGTTGGGCGCGCATTTCCCAAGCCGTCCATGAAAATGAGTTGAAAAGAATGAGCACAAATCAAGAGCGTAACGCCAGCCTGCCAGTCAGACGCGACCTAACACTGATGTATACCGCCTCTTTCATAATCGCCATCCTCATGGCGGCTGCGTCCGTCGCCGGCCTCATGTACCGCACCATCATCTACCCGACGGACGAGTTGCTTCGCACCTTCGTGTCCAATGACGTGGTCAATCTCTTCGTCGGACTGCCAATCCTGCTTGGCTCAATGTGGCTGGTACGGCGTGGCAAGCTGATCGGGTTGCTCTGCTGGCCGGGCGCGCTTCTGTTTGTGCTGTACAACTACATAGCCTACATCTTTGCTCTGCCACTCAACGTGGCGTTTCTGTTGCATCTCACACTGGTCATGTTGAGCGTATACACTTCCATCGGCCTCGTTGCAAGCATTGACGGAAAAGTTGTACAAGAATCGCTCACTGGTGTCGTGCATGAGAGAGCAGCCGGAGGGGTTCTGGTTGGGCTGGGGCTCCTGTTTTTCTTGCAGGTCATTGGTGTTGTAGTCAATGCGCTCATCAGCGGGATGCCGATTGCCGAAACGGAGCTTGCGGTCAACACTTCAGATTTCTTGATCGCGCCCGCGTCGGTCATTGGTGGCGTACTGCTTTGGCGGCGTAAAGAGTTGGGGTATGTGATCAGTCTGGGGCTGCTCTTCCAGACCAGCATGTTATTCATCGCGTTGATCATCTTCCTGCTACTACAGCCATTCTTGACCACTGCGCCATTCGCTCTGGTCGATGTTGTTGTGGTCTTTGCTATGGGCCTGATTTGCTTCATCCCCTTCTTCCTCTATGTGCGGGGCGTAGTGCCGAAACGTAATCTGTCAACCAACACCCCTCTCTAAGGTGACCCCGAGGTCACTACGTTTCGGCAGCCTATCAGGTCTGTCAATCTGGTTCGTCTGGCAACGACCACCAAGCCGACCCTTGAGGTTGGTCACATGTCCATTTCCGTCCTCGATAGGAAGAACCAAGAAAGCTGTTGCAATACGTGCCATAGAATCCTTGGAGACAGACTGCAGAATGACAGATGATAGCACAGACAGTCAACCGCTCATGCCCGCACTGTTCATTGGTCACGGATCCCCGATGAATGCAGTCGAGGACAACGAGTTCGCTACGAACTGGGTCAGCATCGCGCACTCCATCCCACGACCAAGGGCCATTCTCTGCATATCCGCGCACTGGACTTCGAGAGGCACCTTTGTTTCTGCTGCTTCTGAACCCGAAACCATCCACGACTTCTACGGTTTCCCTAGGAAGTTGTATGAGATCGAATACCGTGCCCCCGGAGCACCAAAACTAGCCGAACAAATAGTGCGCCTTGTGCACTCGACTCGCGTTCGAATCCATGAGTCACGAGGCCTCGACCATGGGACATGGGTGGTGCTCAGAAGGATGTACCCAGAGGCCGATATCCCTACGCTCCAGATGAGCCTTGACCTCAGTCTGAAGCCACTGTTGCACTACAGGCTCGGGTGGGAGCTCCTCAGTCTTCGTAGAGAGGGAGTCCTGATCATTGGAAGCGGCAACATTGTCCACAATCTGGCATTGGCCAGAGATACTGAGCAAGCATATCCATGGGCTCTTGCTTTCGACAGGGACGTCGCTGCAGGGATAGATGCCGAGGACCATGAGGCACTGATTGACTACAGGTCACTCCCCGACTCGAACAAGGCCTTCGTCACTGATGAACACTACCTGCCCCTACTATACGTGTTAGGGACAAAGGAGCGCCACGAGCATATATCTCATTCCGCCACGCGAGTGGTTCTAGCCAGTATTTCCATGCGGTGCATATTGATTCACTCGTGATTTCCAAGAGCAGCGCTAGAGGGGATCTTCAAGCATCTTGCAAGCCCAACGGGCTTGCCCCCTTTTCCCTAAGAGGCAATGGACTGGCAATAGGATGGATTGTGGCAGCGAACTTCGGGACATCACACTGGCAATGACTTCCAATGGTGTCTTTCAGAACGCCAAGGAGCGCCATGAGCGCAACTCACGGAAAACGGCCTTTCGCACATATGATGGTTGATTCACTCGACAGGTTCGAGTTACAGGTTGATATCCAAGTAAGCTTGCGGAATACCGATGCCATGATGAACGATGACGCATTGTCCTACTACTCCTCGCAGAGCGCGACAACCAACCCGGGGAAGTTCAACCGTCTGTATGAGGACCTGCCGGAATCGATTGCTGACCTCTGTAAGGTCTGCCAGAATGTGTTGATACACAAGTACCGACTGAAGTACAACGGACGGAGATCGTACGGAATCACGCTCAAGGATGTCGAACGTGCGGGGCGCATACCCGCAGATGAATACAATCTGGTCAAGACTGAAGATATGCTTGCGCTTCATCAGAGCCTCAGGCCCGGGCCCATCTTGACAGAACGTCGTCCCATCGACAGAATGGTAGGCAACTGTCGTCACTACGCTGTGCTCCTCACATCTTTCCTCCGCCACAGGGGAACGCCGGCTAGAGTCAGGAGCGGCTGTGCAGCGTATCTGACACCTGAACAGCCCGGATTCTTCATGGACCACTACATCACAGAGTATTGGGACCGTGGCGAAGAGAGGTGGATTCTGGTCGATCCTCAGATTGATACGAAGCAGCGCAAGGACCTCAGAATCGACTTTGACACTAACGACATCCCACGAAACCGATTCCTTGTGGGCGGTGTCATGTGGAAGCTCTACCGAGAGAAAAAGGCAGACCCAAGCAAGTTTGGTATCTTCGGCTTTACCGGTCCGGGATACATTCAGTTCAAGCTCGTCA
>Ga0315288_10012452_pt1 | contig 10691 bp, 8 predicted proteins | sample YL17G11_20_MG_FD_203454 | JGI IMG/M metagenome (GOLD analysis project Ga0315288, IMG submission 203454) | Sediment microbial communities from Yellowstone Lake, YNP, Wyoming, USA - YL17G11_20 | ecosystem: Environmental > Aquatic > Freshwater > Lake > Sediment | place: USA: Wyoming | collected...
GGTGCGAACGTTCAAAAACAGCGGGAACGAACCCGAGGTTCAGCACATCGCGATTTGGGCGGACCAGGTCATCCACATCGCCTGTATCGCCGCCTGGCTCAGTATGGTGCCGCCGTAACGCGGACGATCCGACAGCGGGTCGTCGTCGCGGCTGGAACCTCACCCGCGACCCGCCCCCCGCGAATCAGGTCCTGCCCATCGTTGAGGGTGCCGGGATTCCGGGCTCTGAGCGCAACTCGGCCAGTCGCGGATCGACGGCGAAGTAAATCAGGCGTAACGAGCGCTCCCGGTGGGCCGTTTCGATCCACTGCTGCGCTTTCGCCTTGTCGCCCAGGCCAAGGTAAACAATGGCGATCTCGCTGGCGGGCACATAGCGCGTTTGCGACAAAGCCAACAATCTCTCCAGGAGCTGCGTGGCCTCGACCGTCCTGCCCTGCGCCGCGTAGGCATGTCCCAACGCGGCCAGTCCCGCCGGATCCCCCTGGCTGAGCTCAATGCTGGTCTGAAATGCGGCCACGGCCTCGCGAAACATCGATTTCTGCTGGTAGGCCCACCCCAGGAACAGGTGAGTCAACCAGAACGTTTCATCCAGCTCAACCGTGAGGCGGCATTGTTCAATCGCCTCCTCGTGGCGCCCGGCGAGATGCAGGGCGAGGCCGACCGAGGCCGGGATGCTGATGGAGAGGGGATCCACCTCCTGGGCTAACCGCAACTCGGCGAGCGCCTCGTCATGGCGGCCGAGGGGGCTCAGGCAGTTGATGGCATACCACTGGTGGGCGGTGGCGTAGCTCGGGTTGAGCTGAATGGCTCGCTTGAAGGCCTTCTCGGCCCGGACCCAATCCCAATCGTAAACCGCGCTCGTACATCCGAGCGCACAATGGGCTTGCGCAAGGTGGTCATCAAGGTCGAGCGCGCGGATGGCCGCCTCTCTGGCCTTGGGGTAGGCTTCCGACGGCGGCCGGCAACTGTAGATGCCCAGCAGAATGTAAGCGTCGGCCAGCCCGGCATAGGCCGCCGCATATTGAGGATCCTTCTCCAGCGCCGCCTCGAAAAACCCCCGGCTCCGCTTGATGGCGGGCTCGGTGCGCTTGTTCCAGTAATAGCAACCTTTCAGATAGAGATTATACGCCTCGAGGTTATGGGTCCGCGGGCACAAGACCGGTGTGCCTGGAGGGGCCTGGCCAAATTCCGATTTCAGCCGTTCCACCACGGCCTTGGCGATTTCCTGTAGAATCTCATGGAGGTCCTCCACCGAGTGCTTGTAACTGCCTGACCAAATCCGATGGCCATCCAAAACCGACACGAGTTCGGCCGCGACCCGGACCCGGCTCCCGAGCTTACGGACACTGCCCTCGACCACAATCGCCACCCCTAATTTCGCCCCAATATTGCGGGCCTCGCCGGTGCGGCCCTTGAACTGAAACGTCGACGTTCGCGACGCGACGCGCAAGCCGGGGACCTGCCCCAGCGCGTTGATCAACTCGTCCGTCAAACCGTCGCTCAAGTACTCGCTGTTCTCAACACTGCAGTCGATGAACGGCAGGACCGCGATCGACTTGGCCTCGCCACCGCCGCTCGCCTGCAAGTTGGCCTGGATCCAGTTCTCGTCGAACACGTGGGCATAGATCCGATTCCGGACGGCCAGCAGGCCTCTCTCGACGCGGGTAATCCCACAGAGCCGCAACGTGTTGATGAGCGGGTTGGCCTCGTCGTTTGGCACCGTCCCCCGACCCCGCACCTGCTCGTAGAGCTGGAGGAGGCCAAGGCGATTCGTCCCGGCGCGCAGCAGACACTCGCGGACGAACAGCAGATTGTCATCCTGCTCCCGCGCGCGGCTGGAAAGGAACAGGTCTCCGCAAAGCTGGTCCACGTCAGTAGGTCGGTTGAGCTGCGGTTCGGCCGCGAGGGCCTGACACAGCCGTTGGGTCAGATAGGGATGCCCATGGGTCCATTCCAGGACCCGCTGCAGGAGTTTCTGGGCGGTCTGAGCGGGACGCGCCAGGCCCCGGACCAGACTGGCGGCTTCGGCCGGGGTAAAATCGGTCAGCTCAATCCGGCGCCCGATATTAAACGGCGTCGCGCTGGGATCGCGGATCAAGTCGGACGGCAGGGCCACGCCCAGCAGACCGAAGGTCAGGAGATTGAACGCGGGCTCCGCCACGCGCGCGTTGTACCACTCGCGAATGGCGGCAAAAAACTCGTCGGTGCCAAAGGGCAGACCGCGCACCGTGTCGATCTCATCGATGAAGATCACCAACCGACTGCCGCCGTCCGGAGGCGACGCCGAAGGATCGCCTGCGGGTGGACCCGGAAGGTGATTGAGGTGAGGGAGGACCACCTCGCGGAGCAGCATGAACAAGCGCTGCACGGGGCCGATCCGTTCATGGTCGAGCCAGAAATCCTCAAGCTGGCTCTCCAGGTGCAACTGGCGGCCGATCTTGACGAGCAATCCATCATACCATTGTTCGGCAGTCAGGTTGACCCCGATGGCCGTCAGGTCCAGCAGGACCACGCGGCAGCCGTCCTCGCGAAGCTTCTGGGCGGTGCGCACCATGAGCGAAGACTTACCCATCTGACGGGAGGTGAGCACGTAACAAAACTCCCCCCGCAGAAGCCCTTCGTACAATTCCTGGTCGGCCCTACGTTCCACGTAGGAAGGGGCATTCGACGGCAACGTGCCCTGGGTTTCGTAAAAGGTCATCCAACTTGCTAGTGTAGCAGAACTGCCCTTGAGCGGAAGAAGAAAAAGAAAAGAAGTCGAGCGAGTTGAACTCTGTGGTGAGAAGACGGATACTCCCACCGCCCGTATGAGTGACCAACCGCCACCTGAGCATCCCATTGCGACGCCGGCTCGAACCTCCGCAGCCACCACCCCGGTTTCTCCGCCTCAACGCGTTTGCTTGCTGGCCAGGCTTACGGCTTTGCCCGATACCGAACTGGGGCTGGTGCTCGAAAGTCAATTGCGGGCTTGCGGTTACACCGTTTTCCTCGACCGCCACCGGGCGAGCGGGTTGGCCTGGGCCCAGGCCTTTGAACGGCAAGTGCGGCAGGCAGATCTCGTGATTCCGCTGCTATCGGCAGCCTCGGCGCAGAGCGAATTGCTCGCCTACGAAATAGAGATGGCAGCCCAAGCAGCCCAGCAGCAAGGCGGTTGGCCACGCCTGATGCCGGTTCGCGTCGCTCACAAAGGACCCCTGCCCGAGCAACTGGCCAGCATTCTCCAACCGATCGAATTCGAGTGGGATGACGAAAATGAGCGCTATCGCTCGCACCTGGTGCGGTGGAACAGTCCCGCGGACGATCGGGCACTGGTCGAGAGAATCTGCCAGCGCCTGGCCGAGCTGGCCGTGGAAAAGAGGGAATCAGCGGGGGCGAAACCGTCACCCAAGGCCTGTCCCGCCTACCCGCTCGAACCCCTGGGGGGGGCCGTGCCTCTGGATTCAGCGTTTTATGTGGTTCGCCCCACCGACGAAGGGTTCGCGACTGCCATGCAACGGTCCGACAGCCTGGTGCTGGTGAAAGGAGCCCGGCAGATGGGCAAGACCTCGCTGTTGGCCCGCGGGATTCAGCAGGCGCGGGAGGCCGGCCGCAGAGTGGCCATCACCGATTTCCAGAAACTGCAGGTCGCCCATTTCACTTCGATCCAGAGCTTCTACGCCGCGCTCAGCGAGCTGATTGCGGGCCAACTGGCGGTGGCTGCCCCACCGCCCAAGGCGTGGGAGCGGTCTCCCAACGCGACCTTCGAGGATTTCTGGCGCCTGGAAGTGCTGGCGAAGCTCCGGCGCCCGGTCGTCTGGGCGTGCGACGAGTTTGATCGACTCTTCACCACGCGGTTCGGGAGTGAAGTCTGCGGCCTGCTGCGGTCCTGGCATAACGCGCGCGTGCTGGAACCGGATGGGCCATGGGGCCTCCTCACCATCGCCATCGCCTACGCGACGGAAGCTCATCTGTTCATCTCCGATCTGAACCAGTCGCCCTTCAACGTCGGGACGCGTCTGGCTCTGGAGGACTTCTCGCTGGCCGAGGTGGCCGAGCTCAACCACCGCTATGGGAGTCCGCTCGCCGAAGACAAGGACTTGCCGCGGTTCTACGAGCTGCTGGGCGGACAACCTTATCTGGTGCGGTGCGCACTGCAGGAGATGGTAGCCCAGAATGCCGGGTCCGAGCTCCTCGAGCAGCAGGCCGAACTCGAGGATGGCATTTTCGGTGATCATCTCCGGCGTTTGCTCGTCTCCTTGGGAACCGATCCGGGACTCCTGGAGGTCGTGTGCGGCCTGCTGCTGCGGCGTACGCCGCCGCCGCTGGACATGTTTTACCGGCTGAGGAGCGCGGGAGTCATCCGCGGCACCTCGCCCAGCGACGCGCGCCTGCGCTGTGCGCTCTACGACCGGTACTTGAGGCGGCATCTACGCGACCCACAATGAAGCCTCTCGCGTTTCTGATCGCCCTGGCCTTCCTCAACCTCCCGCTGCCGCGAGCCGCCGCGCAAACCAACCCGCCCAAGCTGGCTGCCACCGCTCGCTTGGACTTGAACGCCTCGCCGGGGGTTGTCTCCCTCAGTGGTGGCACCGTGACGGTCGGCAGCGGCTCCATCGACCGCCAGACCTGGCTGGCGACCAATCAGTGGGAGCTCACTTACTACCTCCAATTGCCCATCGTGCGCTTTGCCTGGAACGAATTCGCCGTGCAGTTCGTGCCCGCCGGGAGCGGGACGGTCGGGTTGAGCCTCCGCGGGCCTTGGGAGGAGGTCGTGGCGGGCACCGGTACCATTTACCAGGAGGAGGTTCTCTGGGATGCGCTGCAAGCGACCGGCACGTCCATCGTGAACGGCGGTTTCGAATCGGTCACCGGCGGGGCGATCGCGGGTTGGAGCGGCGGGGTCTCCCAGACCGCGACGCCGGCGGTGCCAGCGGTCGGGGGCTCACGCATGGCGCGCACCTGGCATAACGACTCGATGACCCGGAATCTGATCGTGACCGCCGGGGTGCCGGTGACCCTCCGGTTCTTTGCCCGCGCGTATATCCCCCCCGGTTTCCAGGACATGCAACCGGTCACCAGCCGCAATACTGCCGCCCATCAATCGGCACTGAAGTTCATGCGCGGCGTGAATTTCGGCAACTCCCTCGAGCTTCCCCCGGACACGCCCGGCAGCCTGACTTACAGTGCGACCGATTTCGCGCAGGCGCGGGCGGAAGGGTTTGACCATGTGCGCCTGCCAATCGCCTGGCATTACTATGCCGGGCCGGCCCCCTCTTTCACGATCTCCAACAGCATCTTCGCCAAAGTGGATGCCTTGGTCACCGCGGCGCTCAACCAGGGGCTCGGCACGATCCTCGATCTCCACAACTTTGATGAGTTCACGAGCAACCCTCTGGCCGGCACGAACAAGTTCTACGCGCTCTGGCGCCAATTGGCGGCCCACTTCTCGAACGCATCGCCGATGGTGGTATTCGAGTTGCTCAACGAGCCGCGGGACCCGGCAACCACCGCGGTGATGAACCCGATCTTCCGCGAGGCCATCCGGCAGATCCGCCCGACGAATCCTGGCCGCACCATTTTTCTTGGGCCGGGCGCTTTCAACGGGATCAGCGAACTCAACAACCTGATGCTGCCGGATGACGACACCAACCTGGTGGTTACGTTGCATACCTACGACCCGTTTCTGTTCACTCACCAGGGTCTCTCCTGGGCCGGGGCGGACGTGGCGACGACTCCGGTTGTCTTCCCCGGTCCACCTGGAATCCCGGTGCGCCCCGCGGCCGGCCTGAGCGCGTGGGCCACGAACTGGATCAACGACTACAACACCCTGCCGCCAGACCGAAACCCAAGCGGTCCCTCCGCTTTCCGTGAACGCCTTCGTTTGATCAGGCAATGGTCCGATTACTATGGGCGCCCGGTGCACGTGGGAGAATTTGGCGCCTTCGCCACCATCGAGGCTCAGTCACGCGTGAACTACTACCGCGAAATCCGCCGGGCGTTGGACGAGTCGAGCCTGGGCTGGGCCATCTGGGATTGGAAGGCCGGCTTCCACTACCTCAGGAATGGTCTTCCCGATCCCCCGGCGATCCGCGAAGCCCTGTTCCCGTCGCCCCTGCTCCAGAGCAGAAACGCAGGCGTGGTCGAATTCGTCGGCAGCGTCGCCAAGGTGTACACGCTGGAACGGGCTTTCTCACTCACCCCGCCCATCCCTTGGCAGACGATCTCAACGCAAACGCTCATGGCCCCGGAGTTCCGCTTTGTCGATCCCGGGACGAACCTCAATCCCGCCGCCTTCTACCGGGTGAACTGGGTGAGATGATCGGTCCGGGACGTCGGGGCCGTCATCTCCGAGTGCGGGTCAGCGGCCCTGGCAACCTGGGTGGCCCGGATCGGCGCCTACGGCACTTGGCGGACCGTGTTCTGTGAGCCAAACGGGTTGTAGACCCGCAACGTGCATTCCGGGTCGTCCTGCCACTCCCCGTCCACCAGGAACCGGTAGTGGTAGGTGCCGGGCGGCAGGGGGACGGTGGTCCGCCACACCCCGTGGCTGTCCTTCTTCAGGCTGATGGGTTTCTTCTGCCAGTGGGTAAAATCGCCGACCAGCAAGACACTCGTTGCGGCCGGTGCAGTGAAGGAAAACGTCTGGTCCAACTTCGAGCCAACTTTTCGTGCCATAGGTGTTGCAGTGTGGCCTGGACGCCGAAAGGAATCAAGCGGCAGGAATCAAGAGACAGGATGGGGGCGGGGCATTGCGCGGAGGAGAACATTCTTGAAATCAGCGGGATATCATGCGGCGGGCGGCGAGATCCTTATTTCGGCGGCGACGGTCTGCCTCTACTCTGTTCTTTCAGAGCCCTCCTGAGCTTCGCGCGCCTTGCGCGGGGACTCGGCGGCATTGGTGGGAAGGACGACGAAAATGGTTTTCCGACCGGCCCTCGCAGCGGGGCAGACGCCCCCGACCCGCCGCGGTCGGTTTCGCGTCAACCCTGCGGCGGCGAGCCAGCGTCGAGCAAGTAACGTGAGAGATATCGGGCGTAGAGCTCGCACCGAGGGCGGACGTTGGTTTGCGAGCTGCCGACCATAATCCCGGCGCTGCGCAAACGATAGAAACTCTCGGCCGTGGGACAGGGTTGGCCCCGGAGGATTCCCCGCACGATGTCCGTGAGCGCTGGATCCTTCGCCAGGAGCACCAACATCCTCCGCAGATGGTCGCCATAGATCCCTTCGTCGCGCGGCGCCTTGTCTTCGAACGCCGCCAAGGTCATCTTGCGTTTGAACATCTCATGAAGTCCGCGCCGAACCAAGTAAGGCTGGCCGCCGACCAGGCGGACCATCCGGTCCAACTCGGCCCGGTCTTTCAAAGGGCTCCCGTACCTTTGGTTCAGTTCAGCGACCTGTTCCGGCCAGAAATCCTCGAGGGTGAGTCGGGTGCCGATGTTGAACGGAGACTGATTGATGTCGGTGATGAAGAGGTGCGCCTCGGTGGCGTAGGCAATGGCCAAAGTCAGTCGTGACCACGGGCCGGTCGGATCCAAGGCTCGCTCATTGTGCCAGGACCGAAACAGAGCGAAGACCTCACTGGCGTAGGGATAGGCAAAGAGCCGATCCACCTCGTCCAGGCCCCAAACCAGGTGCCCCTCGATCCGGCCCAGGACCTCCTTGCGGAGAAACCGCTCGAAATTCACGTTCGGACTGCGGCGTTCGTCCCAGACCTCCGAGGGCATGCTGGGGAGGTCCAACTGGTCGGCCAGGGACTCCGCCAAAGAGAGATGCAGGTTGGCCACCGTCTCCAGGTTCCTGGCATTGAACTTCTGGAAGTCGGTCAAGGCGACTTGCGCTTTCAGATCTCGAGCGTGCTTCAAACCGCGGGCCAGCAAGGAGGTCTTGCCCATCTGACGGGCCCCTTTGATCAGAATGACGCTGTCCCGTCGCGCGATCGCGTTGTGCAACTCCACATCGGCCGGCCGGACCAGGTAGAACGGCGAGTCGATCGGCACCGCGCCCCCGACCGCTTCCAACAGGGCGGTCTGGGGGGTTGCGCCCGCCCCTGGCGGCTTGGGGAGGGGAACCGCCTTCGCGATCAAACGCGCTCCTTTGACGGGCGCGAAGGGTTCGGTGCGCAGCCCGTGCGGAGGAAGACGCCCCAGCGCCTCGACGAGCTCGTTCAGGACCCGCACACCATCCTGTGGCACGGTCCAGAGGATGTGCTGAATCGGGTCCAGAATCCCGGCCAACGGTTCGGGCAAAGCGTCGCGGTAGCCCAGGCGAACGGGCAACAGCTTCGGCCGGCCGTGCTGAACTTGGGCGGCTTCGTGAGCGATCTCGATCTCGAAACCCATCATCTCACTCACCACCGACTCGGCGGAAAGGAGCGGCACTACGGCGTCGGCGGTGCGGATCTGGCTTTCGATCTCCTTGGCCCATTCGACCCCCAGCGTGAGGTGGCGGTCAACAAACACGGAGAACCCTCGCCGAGTGAGTTCCGTCTCAAGCGAATGAAGCAGGGGTTCATCGGGTTGCGTGTGGCGTCGGTATAGCAGCACGACCCGGGGTTGGTCGACGTTGGCCGGGGCGACCCTGGCTGAGTTGCTGGCTGGTGGCGTGAAGTCCTGAGGCATGAGAGGCAAAGCTTGTGTTCGGTTTTCAGACTGTTCCCGCGGGGTTGCCGAGAACCGGCGGACCGACTCTCTCGTAAACCCGCTCTGCGGCGGCAATCTCAACTGTGGCCGGAAAAAAGTCAAACCCCCAGGAACCCCATCCCGCGGGCGTCACGGGTTCACTCTCTCCCGGCAACCCCTCAGTCCTGCCCAGCTTGGAGCGGCATCAGGAGGAGTCGGAGCGAGGGAACAGGCTCCAGAATCTACGCAAGGGTGATTGAGGCCGGGCCCGCCCGGCCGTAGCGATCCCGGATTCGGTTTACCTCTGCATGCCCGGAGCTCAAGGCGTGGCGGCGCGACGCGAGCGTGGGAGGACGATGAACCTTCCGGTGAACGCTGGCCGGACTCGCAGTCCGAACTCGACATGCCTCGGTTGAGGGAGTAGAGGATGCCTGTTGTGAATCAGCCCGCCCATTCCGTTTCTCTCGCGGATCTCCTGCGCGTACTGGTGGAAAAGCACGGTTCCGATTTCGTATTGGGGGGACGTGAACCGGGGCGATTCGACCTTGATGCGCGGAATCTCACCAAAGGGGTCGCTCGGCAAACCGGGCGCGCGATTCTGAATCCGCGGCCTCGCGATGCGGAGCAACCCCGCTCCCGCCACGCCCAACAATTCGATCGATTCTAACCCGCCCAGAGATGACCTTGACTCCCTTCGAACGCGCACTGGTGGCCCACTTGGTCGCCGACTGGCTACTCCAGACCAACTGGATGGTGGTAAACAAGACGAACCTGCGTCACCCCGCCGGCTGGGTTCATGCCGGGATTCACGGCGTTTGTCTTGGCGTGGCGCTGGGCTGGCTCGGCGGAGTCGTTCTCGGCGCCGTCCATTTATTGCTCGACACCCGGCGGCCGGTCGAGTGGTGGATGCGGGTGGTCAAGAAGGACGAAGAGTCTGCCGAGGCCAGAGTGATCGCCCTCGTGGTGGACCAAGTGATTCACCTCACCACGATCGCGGCGTGGGTGGTAATGGTCGGCGGCTGAAACCAGTTCAGCCTACGCTCGGGCCGCCCGCGCGAAGTGGATCGAGTCCTCGTAGCGTTTGGTCAGCGCCCGCACGCGCTGGGCAATCACCCGGGTCAGTCCGAACAGGAAGGGCGCGGCCAGCGCCGGTGCCTCGGCGAACAACCTCCCCAAAGCCGCCGCTGAGACTTTGATGAGGATGCTGGGTTGATTGGCGATCACATCGGCTGAGCGTGGACCCTGGTCCACGATGGCCAGTTCGCCGAAACACTCGCCCACCCCCATGGTGGTCAACGTCGTCTCCCGCCCGTCAATCAGCACCCGCGCCCGCACTTCGCCTTCCAGGACCATGAATAGCGCGTCGCCATGCTCGCCTTTGGTGACCACCGTTCCAAAGGGTGCCACCTGGACCAATTCGAGGTAGGAGAGCAGCGACGCCAGCAACTGCTCATCAACGTGGGCTAGCATCTTGATGCGACGCAGTGAGCCCGGTTTGATGCCCAGGGTACCGGCGGAGGCCGCAGCGCTCGGTGACGGCTTGGACTTGAACACAACCTTCAGCTCAGGCAGGTCAGACGCCCGCGACCAGGCTTGATCCGCTTCCTTGAATACCCAGGTGTCTGCCAGCACCCGGCCCTCTTGGATCCATCCTTCCAGGGTCGGCAATGCCACCGGCCCATAGGCAATGTTGTCCACTCCCCAAGTCCGGTAGTTTTCCTTCGACTCGGGTTCCATGCTCAGTTTGCGTACGCCAAATCAGAGTTGCTGTCAAGAGAAGGCCAGCCACAGAGAAGGCCAGCCACTGTTTTCCACCAGGCCGAACTTCTCTGTGCCGACTATGCTGAAGCCGACGGGCAGCACCACCGCCCGCAGCCATTTTGTGCTTTTCCGGGCCTGGCGACCGCAGTATGAGTGGGACTGCATGAACCCCGAGCTTCCCGGCGCTCCCGCTTCGGAGCAGGTGGCGGCGTTCTTCCAGAAACACCGCACCGGGTTGGTCACGCTGGTGTTCACCGACCTGGTGGACTCCACCGCGCTCCTGAGCCAACTGGGGGACCAAGCGGGGGCCAGCTTCCTGCAGCGCCGGCGCCA
>Ga0315288_10012453_pt1 | contig 10691 bp, 15 predicted proteins | sample YL17G11_20_MG_FD_203454 | JGI IMG/M metagenome (GOLD analysis project Ga0315288, IMG submission 203454) | Sediment microbial communities from Yellowstone Lake, YNP, Wyoming, USA - YL17G11_20 | ecosystem: Environmental > Aquatic > Freshwater > Lake > Sediment | place: USA: Wyoming | collected...
CTCGGCCTGGTGTTACAAGCACGTGGAGTACCTGGCCGGTCAGGGCATCGTCACTGGGTACCAGGATGGCTACTACCATCCCGAGTACCCGGTGACGCGGGATCAAATGGCGGTGTATGTCGCGAGGGCGTTTGATCTCCCATCGTAGGGGCTACAAACTCGCTGCTCTCACGAACGGGGATGAGGGCGCTGAGACAGGGGGAGTGGATGGGCGCTATGGGAGTATGGGGATTCGTCAGAGATCCGGCAAACGCAGCGGCCCTGCAAGCGCTATCCGCGGTGGCGGTCGTCATGCTGACGGTCTTCATGGTGATCTTCATGAAGAGGCAGACGAGGATACTCCGGTTGCAGGCGGATCTGCAAGACCGACAAGCCCGTATTGAGAGCACGCTGGCCTCGCTCGAGTATGCTCCTATCATAGCCGCCGAGTTCGCCGGGGACTACGACTCAAGTGCAAACCGCATTCTGTTGAAGAACGGAGGCAGAGGGCCCGCTCACAACATACGAGGACACTTGTGGGTTAGGACGGCCGCGCAGGAATGGAACTTCCTAGAGGTCGAGGCACAGCCAGTCAACCTCAATGCCGGCGATTCAGGAGAGGTGATGGTCCAACTCGAACGCGTCGGGAAACTCAGGCCTACCTTTGAGGGCATAGAACCGGAGGCCAACGACCGGTGGGTACTGCACTACGGGGATATGTTGGGGCACACATGGCACACGACGTGCAACATAGACGACCAAGGACGTTCTCTGCCCCTCCGGTACTTCCGAAGTTGGAGTCCGGCACACTGGAGTGCTCTGCCCGCCGATACGCGGAAGCTCTGCGTAACGTGTCTCAGAGATGAGACTCGCAGAACCGCGGCTGACTGTCGACAGAGGTGACGCAAGTCACCGGCTAGATCCCGAGGAGGAAGGACAGTGCTATGACGCTTTCGGACGCTCACAAGCAGTACCGCCAGTTCATCGAGTCTTCGGACGTCCTAAACCGGATTCTCAACGCGTACCCTCAGATCGCTGCAGAGCAGGGCGCAGACTTCTACGAGACCGCACAGCGATTCAACCATCTGCTGATGTTCCTGGCACAGTTCATGGCATTCGAAGGCTTCATCAACTTCTGCCTGCGTGAGAAGAAAGGCTTCAACGTCGAGCAGATAGCAGATATGGGCGGGGACATCAAGCAGAAAGTGGCACACCTTGCGCCCCTCACCGCGGGCGCTCCTCGGTGGCGGGATGAGTTGATCCCCCAGATACAGGCCGAGCTTCAGCTTCGTAATGCTTGGATGCACGGATGCGGAAACGACTCCCTGCTGAGGAGCGCCAAACTCAAGCGATGTCGCATGCCTCAAAGCGTCTTAGACCACGATCCTGTGGCCAATCGAGACTGGATCAGTGGTGCTGCCTGGTCTGAGACTGCATTGCTACTCGGCCAACTCGTCAGCTGCATAGCCCGTGAGTTAGGGATCCCCACGTAAGTGCCTACCCGCATGTGCCTCCGATAGGGCCGCCCTGCGTCCCCCGATGTTACGCCGTTCTCCCTTGGCTGCAGCCGGGGCCACCGCCGCTCTCCGTCATCTGATCCCTCGGGATGCGGATCGAGAACGCGAGCAGCGGTTCCACGCGGCTTCCGCCGCCGACCCGCGCGTGGATGCCCATTTGGGCTGGCGATGTAGGGCGAGGCAAGAACCATTCCGTCATTCGCCTCGGTCCTTGGCGCTGACGTTCTGGGCCTACCTTCGCCATCGCTGCTCCCGGGGATCATAGGTCCCGACTATGTCCCTGTCCAGTTCATTCAGCCGGTCGAACAAAGCCGCTCCTGACTTCTCATGTAACTGGACTCGGTGCTGGAACCCGAGTGCCTCAAGTTGCTTGTTGATCTGCCCGGTCAGTTTGTCCAGTTCCGCGGACGTTTCTCGCGGGACCGCCCTACCGACCAAGGGATTATTGGCGCCCGTCGCCTGAACTCCGGCTGTCCCCGCCCAAGGCGAGAGGTAGCCTATTGCCTGACCAAGATACAGTCCAAGCATATAATGATCGACGGACCGGTTCCCGTGGTAATCCCGAACGCACATGTCTGCTTGGTATATCAGGGCATCTGTTGATATCGTGTCTAGGGGGAGGGGGTTCGGGATCTCAATGCCAAGACCCAGTTTGTCGGCTCTCGCCTGCACAGTATTCCTCAGCCGGTTTCTATTGCGAGCAACGGTGGGAGCAGGCGAAGGAACGTTCTTGGCCTGACCCGCGGCCCTGTACGCCCCAAGATCGATACCGAGTCTGTAGCTTAGGTAGTCCGCCTGTTCCCGCTTCGCGCGGATCGCATTGTAGGCATCTTGACGCGAGAGATAGAGAGCTGCGAACGACACAAGAAAAGCGCAAATGGAGACCGATAGGGAGATTCCAGCAATCGATGGCCTACCCGGCCGCTTCACCTCTTCGGATTCCTGTCGCACGTCTCGGTGTTTGCATTCTCCTCCGCCCACTGCGTGCTCCTTTCGTTGCTCCTTCAGGTCCCACATTCTACGTTCGCCGGTGAGAGAAGGGAAGGCGTCAGCCGTCTGACTGAGCGTAGACGCGGAGTACCGCGCGCCGCAGCAAGCTCCTCCTTGGGCACGGAAATGGAGAACGCCAGCAGCGGTTTGGGGGCCTTCCATTCGTCGCCCCGCGACTCCATGCTCTTTCGACCTGCCGATCTGATCTGACAGCTCGCCTCGGTTCAGGCCGGCCTGCCAGAGGGAGCTGGAGCGTCTGATGCCGGGAAGATGCTGCATCACTGCAGCGCCAGATGGTCCCGCCAGAACGGCTCAGAAGGGTTTCAGCGCCGATTGGCCTCTGCAGCTCGCTTCACACTGACCACAAACAGCGACTGCCCGATCGGCGGACCGATCGGCTCCTCGAGGGCCCTGAACACACGGCAGAAGCGGTCGTACACCCGAAGCTGGCGGGCGGGCAGCACCGTGCGCCGGAGGATCTTCCCGTTCAGGAACCAGCCGGCGATCCCGAAGAGGTTGACCCAGCGGGACTCGATGACGTCGAAACCCGCCTCCCGAAGTTGGGCGACCAGGCGAGAGCGGTCGTACCGCCGATAGTGGCCAAGGTGCAGGTCGAGGCTCCCGTACAGCCAGGGCAGCGCCGGCACATACAGAATGAGGTGCCCTCCTGCGACCAGCGCCGAATTCATGGTGGCGAGAGCCTGGCGGTCATCGGCGATATGCTCGAGGACGTTGCAGCAGACCACCACGTCCCACCGCCCTACCTCCGGCGCGACCCAGCTCGTATCGGCCGCGTCGGCCTGGATCACCCGGACCTTCGCATCACGTTCGTACTGGGATCGCACCAACTCCACGTAGGCGGGATCGAGATCGAGGCAGAGCACCGCTCTGGCGCTCGGCGCCAGCAATTCGGTCAGCGTGCCGATACCACAGCCCACCTCAACCACCCGCTTGTCCGCGACGTAGCGGCCCATGAGTTCAGCGAGCCAGCGGTTGAAGCGCGGCATCGTGGCGATACGGCGCAGCGTCTCCGCGCCAACCGTACTCAGCATAGGGGGAGTGCCCATCGACGCGGCCTCCGGCGCGTTCGGTCTGTCCAAGCAATCTCTGTCTTCCCCTTCCGTCAACGACGCGCCTATCGGGGAGACGCTAGGCCGACGTCCGCCGACTGCTCTCCGGGGCCGCGTGAGCATGCAGCGGGGCCGGGGCCCGCCCGAGCAATCGCTGGAGGCACGGCGCGTAACGCAGGATGGAGAGGATCGCCCACACCCCGTCCTTCCAGCCGATCTTCTTGCCGGATTCGTAGCCCCGCCCGGCGTAGGAGATGCCCACCTCATAGATGCGGACATCGGGAATGGCGGCGAGCTTGGCGACCATCTCCGGCTCGATCCCGAACCGATTCTCCTTGAGCTTCAGGCGCTCCAGCACCGGTCTATGCAAGACCTTATAGCAGACCTCCATGTCGGTGAGGTTGAGATTCGTCGTCATGTTGGACAGGAGGGTGAGAAATCGGTTTCCCACCGCATGCCAGAACAAGAGGACGCGATGCGGTCCTCCGCCTTGGAAGCGAGACCCGAGGACCACGTCGGCGCGTCCTTCCAAGATTGGGGCGAGCAGGCGAGGATATTCGCGCGGATCGTATTCGAGGTCAGCATCCTGGATGATGACGACCTCTCCGGTGGCGGCGGCGAAGCCCGTCCGCAGAGCTGCGCCCTTGCCCCGGTTGCGTTCGTGCCTCAGCACTCGGTCCACCTGGCCGGAGAGGGCTGCGCAGACCTCCGCGGTGCCGTCCGTCGAACCGTCGTCCACGACGATGATCTCCCAGTGGAGGTCGCCGAACGTCGCTGCCTTCACCCGGTTCACGAGTTCAGGGAGGGTCTGTGCCTCGTTGTACACAGGGATAACGACGGAGATTCTGCAGACGGTTCCAGGTCCGGCTCGCTGATCGGTCATCTTGATCCTGCCCGGCCCGCTCCGCGGCCGATTGCCATCGGAGGCGAGACGGTCCCTTCCGGCATGGAATGGCTTCGCTTGTTCGCGGCGCGGATCAGGATCTCGGTCTCACATATCTGGCCGTTCATGGCACGTCCATGATAACCGCGGCGAGAGAGTCCCGCAAGCCCGCCCCGGCCCGCGCATGGCAGGCAACCGGTCTACCGCAGCAGAACGATCTGGTATGTGTGCCGCGACGCGCTATGCCGCTACTCACCGCGACCGGAGCCGGCCTGGCCCACCCGACCAGTATCCTACGGATTCTCTTGCATCACGGTGAGGACTGTAATGCAAGAGAATCTGCCGTGTGAGCCTCACGCTGTGCGCTGTAGAGTTTCCTGCATTATGGCTGCTCATAACCATAATGCAAGAAACTCTATAAGCCTGCTTAGCACCCACCTCCTCACCGAGTCCAGACACCCTCGGAGCCCGGAGACGGCAAAGGCGACGGCATTTCTGCCATCGCCTCTGATCAGCTGGTGCCGGGACCCAGAATTGAACTGGGGACACCCGGATTTTCAGTCCGGTGCTCTACCAGCTGAGCTATCCCGGCACCCTGTCGCTTTGTCTGGCGGACCCGACGGGACTTGAACCCGCGACCTCCGGCTTGACAGGCCGGCGCGCTAAACCAACTGCGCTACGGGTCCGCGAAAATCGTTTCTTTGCGCCCTGACTACAGGCCCAGCAGGTCTCACGGTTTCCAGAGACCCCACGAAGTCGGCGCCTGCGGCGCACAACTTCATGCTCCCGCCGCCATTCCCGCTCTGCGGGAATGGCGTGGGCGAAACAGGATTTGAACCTGTGACCCCTTGCTTGTAAGGCAAGTGCTCTCCCAGGCTGAGCTATTCGCCCGTATCATGGAGCTTCCTAGAGCCATTCTCGTGCTTCCTAGGCGATTCACGCTTACTGACCAATGAAGCTATATCTTGTTGACGAAACCGGAAATGAGTACCTAAGCTGTGAGCACCTAGAAAGGAGCTCAGACCATGCCCAAGAGTGGGCGAAGAGAGAAGCTGCCAACCTTTCTCTACTGGGGTCCCCATGCCCAAGAGTATATCGAAGAGTTCCGGGCCAGTCAAGGCAGATCGCAGGCGACGAGAGTGCTTGACCGGGTACAGATCGAGCGGCTGTCCAAATGGATGGTCGCCAGGGGGATATTCGTCGAGAAGTTCACCGCGAAGGACGCGGCTACGTTCATCACATCCCTTGACTCCAAGCTGACCGCGCGCGGTGTCAACCTCTGCTTGCAGGCCTGCAGATCGTTCGGAGACTTCCTCGTTCTGCGAAAGGTCTGGACAGACAATCCGTTCAGATCACCGGAGATAGGCAAGCGCCGGGAGGTCGTCAACCGCAAGCCGCAGGGCCTGAGCAAGGAGGAACTGGAGGCGCTGCTAGCCGCGCCGGATCGGCGGAGAGCATCGGGCCTGCGTGACTTCCTTGTGTTGTACGTGCTGGCATTCACCGGGATGAGGTCGGGAGAGGTCTGCAATCTGAGACTCAGTGACCTTCACCGGGATTCCTGCCGGGTCAGAGTCGCGGGGGAGACTACGAAGACCAGGACAGAGCGCTGGCCCTGGCTACCTCACACAAAGGATGGTCGCGGCCATCGGACTCTCAAGCCAGAGCTATTGAAACCGTTGGAGCAATGGCTTGTGATTCGGGAGACGCTAGGGGTAGGGCCTGATGGGCCACTGTTCGTGAACGTCTCGCGACATCCATTGCACCGCGACCAAGGGCAGCCCTTGACGCCTCGGCAGGTGCAGCAGATGGTACTTCGCAATGGTCGCAGAGCAGGCATCGCTCGCCGCCTGCATCCCCACCAATTGCGGCACACCGCAGGCTTCCTCATGGCGCGTGGAGGGTTGACAAGCAAGCCTATGTCGCCGGATCAGATCATGGAGCAGCTTGGGCATGTCTCGCTCACCATGACTCTGCACTATAGCAAAGGAACCGAAGAGGATACGGGCGATGCTTTCGCGGCGGCCGACATATCGGGAGCAGTGCGAGTGCCGACCCGTGAGAGGCCACGCGTGCTCCAACCTCGTGACCTCCAAGACAAGAAGCGCGTACTGGAGGTGTTTGGTGTGAGTGCCGAAGACATGCGGGAGATGCTACAGGAAGGCTAGGAGTAGCACAGTCAGAGGATCGGTCTAGCGTCACGTAGGAAACACTGAGCGCGGGGGAAGAGACTAATTGGCATACCACATGGCCCAAATCAAACAGCCGTGTGCTGGAAGGTAGGGGGGAGGCAAATGCCCACGGCGGCGGCGATTTCCCCCTCTAGCTGCTGCCGTGGCCCTTCACCATCTGACCTCGTACAATGCCCCAGGAATCGACTTGACCTCACCGCGCCACCTGTTCCCCATGCCAAGCTCTGGAAGCTCGCCCTGCCTTGCGTCATGGCCTGGCGCGTGGGCCGTGGACGGGTAGCCGACCAGGGGAAGGAGCGCCGGGCGGATCGGGGCGCTGAGATGGTGGCGAATCGTGGCGCTCGCGCCATGCTGTTCAGGATCGGCAGTCGCATTCGGCTACCCCTTGTCGGACAGACCATCGCGAAAGATGCTGATAATGTGCTTGACAACTGTCCATTCCGTGGTATACTGTACATGATAGCTTGCTTACGTGTACAGAGAGGAGGTCTGAAAGTGGCAGGCAAACGGCAGGTAGCAGCATACGTGAGGGTGTCAAGCAAGCGCCAAGTGCGAGAGGGCCAAGGCCTTGATACCCAGCGACAGGCAATCGAAGTCTACTGCAAGCAGAGAGGTTGGCAGGTCGGCCGATGGTTTGAGGACCCTGGCATAACCGGCGACGAGGAACACCGGCCAGGACTGCTAGACCTAACTGCCGCGGTAGAGGACGGCACTTATCAGGTTGTGCTGATAGATCGCCTTGATAGGCTGGCCCGTCGCCTCATGCTCCAGGAGACTGTGTTGGAGCAGTGGCAGAAGGCAGGCGCAGAGGTGGTGTCTCTCGCCGAACCCGACCTTGGCGGCAAGGACCCTGAGCGTGTCCTGTTCCGACAGGTGCTCGGTGCTGTCGCGCAGTTCCAAAAGGCAGTGCTGCTTCGGCGCATGAGCGCGGGCCGTGTCACCAAGGCCACCAAGGGCGGCTATGCTGGTGGGCGACCAGCTCTAGGGTATCGCTCTAACGGCAAGGCCCTTCGGATAGTGGCCGAGGAAGCCGAGACGGTTCGGCGTATCCTGCGGATGCACAATCAAGCCCACCTCGGCTACCAAGAGATAGCGCGGACTCTGAATGCCGAGGGGATCGCCACCAAGCGCGGCGGCAAATGGTATGCCAGCACGGTTCGGGCCATCGTGCTCAATCCGGTGTACCGCGGGCAGGTGCATTACGGCGAGGTAGTGACAAGCGGCCAGCATGAGGCAATCCGATAGCAGGTGCTGGAACATGCCCGGCGAAGGCAGGCTCCAATCTCGAAGAGGGAGGTGCGCTGTGAAGAACACATGCCCGTTGATGAATCAGACCTGCAAGGGGCGCGAGTGTATGCTCTGGCTTGACGCGGAGAGGGAAGGCATAATCAGCCCGAACATGCGAAAGCTGGCCGCGATGCAGACTCCTCTCGATGATGTAGAGTCGCCAGCCCCAGAGGATATAGGCCCCGCGGGTGTACGAATGCACCTCACAAAGGGCATGTGTTCTTTCAAGGCAATGGGCATTGCCGGGCTACGGCAGGTGTTTGACACGTAGGCGCTCGCTCGGATCGGGCAGGAGCAGATCGGGTCGGACGCGCTGAGGTTGTAACAGGCCGCCCTGCCAGAGTAACAGGCCGCCAGTGGTAACGAGGGCCGGTCAGCATCTCAGCCCCTTCGCTAGTCCCGCAACGTTCGCCGCTGTAGGCGCGCTAAGGTCCTGGTAGTTAGGCCAGCTTTCGCGGGTCGGGAGTCCAGGATTGGCTACATTTCAGGCAGGTTAGCTCCACCTTCTTTCGGCCAAGCACCCCACCAAGCAAACCGACAGGCCCCAGAAGCAATCCACCGGCAGCGGCCTTGCCCAGGCTGAATCCCTGTTGTCCTACCGTGAAACTCAGAGAGCCACACTTGGGGCACGGAATCCGCACACCGGGCGCGCCCTCACCGCAGTGTGGACACGTGGGCGCAGACTTGGAAACGTCCTTGCCGCAAGTCTTACACTTCACAATGTTGCTCATTCTCCACTCCTTGGCGCGGTCTTGTGTTCTGCTCCTCGGCATTCCGGCCTAATACGCCTTAGCCTCTGAACCCGCTCTCACGCGCGCCTCAGCCACAGTGCCAGCCGCACAGATCGGCGAACAAGAGGTAACGGCCAGGCCCACCTCTAGAACACGCAAGTAACAACGCATTAGCAGATAACGTGTCGCCGGACCGCGCTGTGTGCCGTTCTGCTTACCCACCATGCTGCCCTATGAAGTTGGCTATTCCCTCAATCATGGGCCTGACCGAAGTAAGCTCTACTCTGTCGAAGTGGCCGTGGTCAGCTAGATTCCGAATATCCGCCCATGCCTGTACCTGTCTGGAAACAGGTAGCTCATAGACCCCTGCCTTGCGGAGCGCCTCATTCAGAAGGTTGAGGTTACTGCCGCTGTCCTCCGGCCACGGACCTATGCGGGTTAGGTGCAGACGCCGGAGAAAGTCTTCGAGCACGGCCCCTGCCACCATTACGGCGGGAAGGTGATAGCCCTTGTCTTCGAGGTGGTCTGCCATTTCGAGGTAATCGCTGGATTCGTCGGCTATGCTGAGGTCGGATAGATCACCTTCCCAGCCTCTGGTAGTGAGTTCCCAGACTATGCCGCTCGCGTATACCACGAATCCGATGCTCACGAGGTAGTCTAGAGCATCGCGGTAGAGGCGCATTGTCCGGCGATTGGGTGGTTCGCCCTTCGTGATACCGAAGTGTTGTTTGCCCACTCCGAGCCAGTAGCCTCCATTGACCTCATGGAGCCAGATTTTGCCATCTGCGGCCTTAGCCGCCTCTAGTATCTCTTGGCATTCCTTCGTAAGCCTGTAGCCCATTGACTTACCTCGCGATAGTCGGCTTCCTTGCGAAGCTAGCTTCCTGTCCTGGTGGTGGCGGGCTACTTCCCTTGTGCTACCTTCTCCAGCTTCGGAAGAAGATCAGTTCGCACTTGCTCCATAGGCATTGTGGCATACTTACGCTGCTGTCCCCGGTGGCGTGGTGTACAACGCGTTAGACGTGTTGCCCGCCGCTCAGCGCCTATTGTGAGAACCCTACTCCAGTCGTAGCTTTGTCTTCTTGAATGAGCCTCCTCCCGAACTGACATAGACATCTGCGCCCGAAACTAGCGCATCCTCCGTAATCAAGCCATCAGCGAACTTGGCTGCCGCCGCAGCTGAGACTATCAGCGCCACGCCTTCGTAGTCTGGCGACAAGTAGTCCTTTGAGAAGTCCCTTGCACCATAGAACGCGATGAGGCCGTAATACTTCAGGCTAGTTCCCGCGAGAGCCCTGCGTAGCTCACCTATCTCAGGCAGAACCGTTGACTGCAGGGCCTTGGCCGCCCGCGTCTTCTGGGTCGTTCTCAGGGTGTTGAAAATGTCGCTCGACGCCAGTCTGGTCACCAGCAAGGCCGTTCCGGCGGGCCTCCTGGCGAAGCGGATCGGTGGGCTGTTGTCGAAGCAGTAGAAGGGCCCAAGCGCGTGAAGTAAACTCAGTAGCTGTTGCTTGTACTTACAGGCAAGAGCGTGCTCGGCTAGGGTCGCGTTGTACAGTCTATTAGTCTCCCCCTTGGGCCTGGCCGGACGGTTCACAGTCCATGCCTCAAGCATCTGGGCTGCGTCGTCTCCCGACTTCACGGCGTAGGAGTCATCCCCCGAAACGTCACTGCTCCCTACGGCCGCGCGCAAATCACCGATCACTGACTGAGCGCTAAGCAGGATCGCCGGCCACGCAAGTTCAGCACTCACAACATCCTCGGCGGTCAACAGGCCTGTCGCCTGTGGCTTCGGAGGTTTGGCGCGACGTGCGCGGGCCACAGAGGGCAACACCAGCAGCAGAAGGAAACAGGCCGCAAGGTTAGCGACTCCGCGAAGCAGCTTCGAGTTGTGAAGCACCGTGACCCTCCTCGCTTCTGTTAGTTGGCGTGCAATAATGACCCACTTTGGGGGGTAATTGGCGTCGAAAACTGACCCACCCTTGGAGCTGCTTCCGAACTGGGGAAAGACCCCCGGGAAGAAGGGAGCAGCCAAGGGAGATGCT
>Ga0315288_10012454_pt1 | contig 10689 bp, 8 predicted proteins | sample YL17G11_20_MG_FD_203454 | JGI IMG/M metagenome (GOLD analysis project Ga0315288, IMG submission 203454) | Sediment microbial communities from Yellowstone Lake, YNP, Wyoming, USA - YL17G11_20 | ecosystem: Environmental > Aquatic > Freshwater > Lake > Sediment | place: USA: Wyoming | collected...
AGGCCGGCAAAGCCAGGCCGACGAGGGCGACCGCACCGACGAGGCTCAAGAACGTGATTAAGAACGATTCGCCCAGGAATTGCCCGATGATCTGTCCGCGGCGGGCCCCCACGACCTTGCGCATCCAGACCTCGGCGGCGCGGTTGGCCGACCTGGCCGTAGCCAGGTTCATGAAATTCAAGCAGGCGATGAGAAGGACCAGGATGCCTACGGCCGAGAAAACATAAACGAAGGTCATGGCCGCCGAAGTCCTCAAGGCCTTGCCACCAAACGACACCCGGTGGAGGAGCCGGAGGGGCAGGAGAAAATTGGACTGGGTCGCGCCCATATTCTTCAGCTGCTCCCCGCAATACTTTTCCGGAAGTCCGCGGATGAGCCCTTCCACGGTGTCCGGATCCGCGCCCGGGACGAGCTTGATCAACGTCATCGCGAACGACATCCCGGGACTCCAAACCTGGAAGTGTTCTTCAGTATCGGTCGACTTCCAGGACCGGATGACGCGGAAGCGAAAATCAGAGTTATCCGGCGGGTCTTCGGTCACGCCGGTGATTTGGTATTCCTTGTCGTCGACGGCGATCGTCCGGCCCAACGGCTCGTCCGTCCCGAAATACTTTTGGGCCGCAGAGCGGGACAGAACGGCGGTCTGCGGGCGTTCGAGCGCCCCCGAGGGATCGCCCTTGAGGAAGGGGATGTCCAGGATCCGGAAGATTTCGTTGTCGGCGAATAAAAGTCCTTCTTCCCGGAACGCCTGAAGGCCGAGGCTGACTTGAGCGACGCCCGTGTCCGCAAATCGGGCGGCGGATTCGACTTGCGGAAATCCCGCTTTGATCGTCGGCCCCATCAAAGGCTGGTTCCCGCCGGACAGGCCGGTCCCCGTTTCGCTCGTCGTCGACAGTCCGACGACGAAGATCCGATTCAGATCCGGGTGGTACCGGTCGAAACTCAGTTCATTCCGGACATAGAGAAGAATGAACAAAGCGCAAGCTAGGCCGACGGTCAAACCGGTGATATTGATGAAGGAGAAGCCCTTTTGCCGCCGCATTTTGCGCAGGGCGATTTTGGCGTAATTCCAAACAAGCGCGGGGACGAACCGCGGCGGCCGCCAGGAAGGATGCCCGAAACGACGGCCGGTATGTGCCTTGAAATACTCAATCCCGAGTTCGGTCGGCCGGCCGGTCGCCGCGACGGACTCGGCAAAGGCGTCCTGGGGGCGTTTGCCTTGCTCGATCAATTCCTCGACTTCGTCGCGGAGATTGGCCTCGAGTTCGGCGATATGGCCGTCCTCGAAGGCCGGGCTCCGCCTCAGAGTTTTTTTCCATTCGGCGATCGACTTTTCGAGATCGAACATGGTTGGACTCCCTTGTCGTTTCAATCCACGGCTTCGACCGGGACAAGAAGTTTTCGGAGCGCGTCTTGAACGCCCCGCCACTGTTCTTTCTCCGCCGCCAGATCCGCCCGTCCCTGATCGGTCAGGGAATAGTATTTTCGCATCCGGTTTTCGTCGGACGTTTTCCATTCCGAGCGGATCAGCCCTTCCCTTTCCATCCGGTGAAGGACAGGGTAAAGCATGGCGCTGGACCACTCCAGGGTACCCCCGGAAACGAGCCGGACGCGTTTGATGATTTGATAGCCATAACTTTCCCCGGACAAGAGAAGCGAGAGGATAATGGGTTTGGCCGAGGAGGCGGCAAGATTCTTGAAATTCATAATATATCTCCGCTAATACATATGTCGAAATTTTATATATGCATGAAATATGCCAAAATAAAGCGTGGGAGCATCCCGGAGAAATGAATTCAAAATGACGGCTTAGGTGTTCGGTAACGTGGCAGAGATTGTCCGGATCCGGACAGAAACTTGCGAGGACTTCGCTTTTCCGTTTTTCCAAGATTATCCTCAACAAGCGATGGCGCCGGTTCGCGTTAAGAGCTCGTCGCTCGGATCGATCGCGGTATAGCATAGTCCATCCACCGCATCGTCTTCGTTAGGCCTGGACGAGGCCTTTAGAGAATTGACAGATGTCATTCGGAGGAGGTATAGAGGGAAGCGCATCGTGAGGGGCAGAAATGAAAAAGGAGAGGGACCGTGAAATATATCGTCGTCCTGGCTTTTATTTTCGCGGTCCTGGTCCGGGTCGTTTTCGGTAGCAGGGAGGTCTTCGTCCGGAAATAAAAAGGATCTTACCGTGGACAAAAAAACATTTTGGAAAAAAGAATGGGCCATTCCCATCGGGTTCGCTCTATTGGCCTGCCTGATCCTGCTATTGACCAATGCCTTAGACAGCTACGGCATCTTCCGCGATGAGTATTACTTTCTGGCTTGCAGCCGCCATTTTGCGTTGGGGTATGTGGATCATCCGCCGCTGTCCATTTATTTTTTAGCCGTCAGCCGTCTTTTATTCGGCGATTCCCTATTTGCCGTCCGTCTGCTGCCGGCTTTGATCGCCGGAGCGATCGTTTTCCTCACCGGGCTGATGGCAAAGCGTATGGGGGGAGGCAAAACCGCCTTGGTGATCGCCGGTTTGACCGCCGGCCTGGCGCCGTTTATCCTGGGACAAAATTCCCACTATTCCATCAATTCCTGGTCGATCCTTTTTTGGGCCCTGGCCGCCTATTTGACGATTCTGCTCTTTCCGCCGACAGGTTCGGCTGGGAAGAACTGGCCAAGACCGTATCCGAGGCGTATCAAACCGTTCCCGAAAACGAGCGGTCCAAAACAATCGTCTATGCCCAAAATTATGGCGAAGCCGGGGCTATCGATTATTATCGCGGCAAATACGATTTACCGCCTGTCATCTGTCCCCATAACTCATATTGGTTTTGGGGATGGACCTATGCCAAGAAAGATATCGAGGTGATGATCATCATCGGGGGAAGCATCGAAGATCATCTTAACTCGCTCCAAGACGTCCGTCAGGTGGGGATACACCGCTGCCGATATTGCATTCCCTATGAAAACAACCTCCCGATTTTTATCGGCAAGTCATTAAAGCGCACTCTCCGCGAGATCTGGACCACCGATAAAATGTTCATCTAAGGGAGGAAGGAACAAGAGAGGCCGTCCGGCCGGATCTCTCTGATAAGACACGGAGAAACCAACAGCGGAATCGGATCGTGTCGAGAAACGCCCCCATGCCGATGACCCGCCGGGCCTCGATGAATCGGGCGAAGATATGAACCGCCAGCTCGACGGGATTGCTGACAATGATGATGATTTGCCCGCCGTGTCCATGTTTGGCGATGGCCTCGGCGTATTCATAGAACACGGGGGCGTTGGCTTCGGCCAAAGTCGCCCGATCCCGGACATTATGAGGATCGGTGGGGATGGTTAGGCCCGCGCAAAAGACCACCAAGTCTCCCCTTATGGCCTGGGGCTCGAGGACGATTTCCAGGCGGGGGCTGATTTCCGTGTGGGCATCCAGAATATCGGACTTCAGCCCGAAGAGAAAATTCGCGCTTCGGCCCTCCCGCTCGGCCCACGAGCTGAAGGGTCGCCTCGTGGTCCATCGCCCGGGTCTCGACCAGTTTGGTGACGATCTCGCGGCCGGCCTTCCTATCAAGCTTTGAATCGATACAGAATTATTCTTCTTCGATTCGGAAGATGACCTTGGCCAGCGGATCCGGGCATTGAAACTCCGAGGTGACATCCAGGATGCTGTTTCCCGGATTCGTCGGCACGCTGGCCGCGATCAGGGGCGAGAGAAGGCTCCCCAGGGCGAACAGGCAGATGCTCTGGCCCGGAGGAATTTCCAGAGAAGCATTTCGGATGTAAAAAATGTCCCCTTCCTTGGAACGGCTGCAGGGCCCTTCGACCTTGGCCACGGTCACCTTGAATGTTTTTAGCGTCATGTTGGCCTTGACCCTCCTTTCTGCCGCGATCCGCAGATCCGCCCGCCGATTCAAGGCTATAGGATAACTGTCTTAGTGCGTGATTATTCCGTTCCCATTCTGACTAAGACGACGCCGTGGCGGGCGACGACGGCCTCGAACGCGCCGTCGAAAATGCCGACGTCTTTCTGCCGCCACAAGTCGCGGATTTTTCGCGGACCTGAAATCCCCAGGTCCTCCCACTTCGCCCTCACGGTCTTCACCCCTTCGCCCCGGTTGAAGAGGCCGACGGCGAGCGTGCCGTCCGCAAGCTCCCTCGCCCAGACTTCAAGGTCTCCGTCCTTGGCCATCCGGCGTCCGGGCTTGCCGAGAACGTCCTGGTCCACGTCGATGACCTCGCCGTTGGTCAGAAGGCCCAGGGTGAACTCGTCGCAGCGGGTGACGTCGCCGCTGAAGATGAGCGGCGCGGCGAGAAGGCACCAGAGCGAAACGTGGGAGTATTGTTCATTGGGGGTGAGCGGCGTGGGCACGGTCTGCCCTTTCCAGTTGCTCAAGTAGCCTAGGAGCAGATAGTCCGGGTCGTTCCAAGCCCCCGGACCGCCGTATTTGTGCAGATCGCTCTGAGCGTACAGATCGAAGCCGTCCCGGAAGAGCGCTTCGCCGATCTTCTCGAACGAACCGCCCAAATCGCCGGCCGTGCGCCAGCTGTTGCCGCCGGCCTCCTTCCCCCAGGTCCAGACGCCGCCCATCCCATACTGACATAAATTGAGGACGATATCGCGCGGCTGCTTCGCCAGGATGGCGCTGATTTGACGATAAGGTTTCTGGAACTCCTCCAAGGTTTTATCCTTGGCGATCTTGCCGTACGAGCACCAGTCGTATTTCAGGAAATCGAAGCCCCATTCGACGAACCGCTCAACGTCCTGTTGCTCATGTTGGAAAGCCGCAACGTGGTCGGCGCAGGTCAGCGGGCCGGGAGAAGTGTAAATCCCGGCCTTGAGGCCGGACGAATGGATGTGATCGGTGAGAGCTTTCATGTCGGGAAAGCGCGGATTGGAGTTCACCCGTCCCTTCTTGTCGCGCTCCTCTCCTTGCAGCGTCGGATCGGTCGCGCCAGGCTTGACCGACCAGCAGTCGTCGATGTTGACATATATGTAGCCGTGATCGGCCAGGCCGTTGGCGATCATGGCGTCGGCCGCCTCGCGGATGATTTGAGCGGTGACATGGTTTTCCCAGACGTACCAACTATTCCAGCCCATGTGGGGCGTCAGAGCGAGAGTATCGCCGCAGATGATTTTGAAGGGCCGTTCGGCGGCTCCCTTCGAGTTCGAGGCCTTGAGAGTCACTCCAAATTCGCCGCGGTCCGTCACGGTCCCGGTGATGATCCCGGTCTCGGGATTGAGGACGAGGCCCTCCGGAAGCCCTTCGGCGCCGAACGTCATCGGCCGATCGCCCGTCGCGGGAACGCGGTAAAGGAACGGCGAATCCGGCCGGCAGCCGTAAATTTTCGGACCGTTGATCCGCGGTTCGGGCCCCGGTTTGGGGGTCAGGACAAGTCTCCGTTCGACGCCTCCCGCCCCAAGCGCCGCCGTAGCAGCGATCAGGAGAACCATGCTTATCAAAAAAGATCTTCGCCTCATCGTAAACCTCCTAAGGCAAATATTCGGCTATTCCCGATTTATTCTTGTTGAAACGAGAAGGAAGAGAACCGGAAATTCATCGGTTCCCTCTTCACTTTTTCAATGCATTTCCGGGCCAGGGCACGGGCTTTCCCGTCCGCCTGTCGGTGGGCATCTGGGCGTCGACCGATTTGAGATAGACCGTCAAGGTCGAGGCCATCTCGGCGACAATCTCCGGCTTCAGGTCCGCAAGATTGACCGATTCGCCGAGGTCCTCGGCCAGGTTGAAGAGCTCGAAGCGCCGGTCGGCGTGATAATAAATGAGCTTCCAGTCGCCCCGCCGGACGGTGCTCGAAGCGCCGATCCCCGGCCCCGTCGGGCCCCAGGCATTGGGAAAGTGCCAAAAGAGCGGACGGTTCCTTGGAAAAAGCCCGCGCTCTTTGACGAGGGGGACGAAGCTTTCGCCGTCAACCATCTGGATGATCGAGGCCTTCGAGATGCCCGCCATTTCGAGGATGGTTGGGAAAAAATCCTCGATGATGATCGGCGTTTCGGATGTTGTCCCGGGCCGGACCGAACCAGGCCAAGCAACGATCATGGGTTCCCGGATGCCGCCTTCATGGGCCGAGCCTTTGCCGCTCGAGAGCGGTTTATTGTGGGTATGCGGTGTCCCCCCCCTCGCGGTCGCGCTCAGTCCCCCGTTGTCGGACATAAAAAGGATGATCGTGTTGTCGGCGAGATCCCGCCGCTCGAGATAATCCAGGATGTCGCCCAAGCTTTTGTCCATCCCCTCGACCAAGGCGGCGTATTTCGCCTCGATCGGGTCGAGCCCGGCATCGAGATATTTCTGAATAAAACGTTTATCCTCCTCGATCGGCGTATGAACGGCATAGTGAGCCATATAGAGGAAGAACGGCTTTTTTTCGCGAACGGCTGCCTCGACGGCCTTGAGCGCTTCGCGGGTCAGAGCTTCGGTCAGGAAGACGTCCTGGCCGTGGTAGGGAACTAGCCCGGGTACGTCCCAAATCCCATCTCCCCCCCGCCAGGCCGCGCTGAAATCGTGAAGCCCGTCATAACTGCCCGGAGCGCCCGCGGCATGGCCGGCGATGTTCACTTCGAAGCCGAGATTCGCCGGATCCGCGGCCGGAGTGCCGATCGCCCCGAAGTGGGCTTTGCCGCAGTGGATCGTCCGGTAGCCGGCCTCCCTGAGGAGCGCGGGGAGAGGCGTCGCGTGGACAGTCCGTTCGACGCCGGGGACCGGGCTCATTCCGTTGACGTTCCACTCGGGAAAGATCAGGGTCTCGTCCTTCGCGTCCGTGCTTTCGTTCCGGCGAAGGGTCCAATTCGTCACCCGGTGGCGGGCGGCGTTCATCCCGGTCATAAGGCTGATCCGGGAGGGCGAGCAGACGCAGCTCGCGTACGCCCGGGTGAATTTCATTCCCCGGTCGGCCAGACGTTCGACATTCGGAGTCTTATAGCGATCGTTGAACGGCGTCCGTTCGCGGTAAAACGGCTCGGAAAGGTCCTGCCAACCCAGGTCGTCGACAAGAAAGAGGATGATGTTGGGCTTTTTCGGCGCGGGCGTCCAGATCCATTTCGGAAGAGCGCACGAGGCCGGCAACGCCGCCAGCCCCGATCCTGCGAGCCTTAAAAATCTCCGCCTTGTCACGCTGTTCAATAGACGCATTCCTTGGCGGCGTTCGCGAACGCGACGATGTTTTCGACCGGCGTTTCGAAGAAATGGTCGGAGGCCGAGCAGACGTAGCCGCCGCTGTCTCCGACTGTTTCGAAAAGCCGGCGGACCGCTGCGTCGATCTCCGTCTTCGTCCCCCGAGTCAAGACGTTGAACTGATCGAGTCCGCCGATCAGAGCGAGGCGCTTCCCGATTTTCTTCTTGAATTCCCAGGGTTCCTGGTTGCCTCCGATCGAGACCGGGGCGAGCGTCTCCGAGGCGTCGGCGCCGTTGCGGACAATCATCTCCTCTATTCCGAACGTCCCCCCGCAGGTGTGATAGGTCACCTTGAAACCGAGATCATGAAGGGCCTCGTGCATGGTCCGGTCGTAGGGCAGGCAGAATTCCTCATGAAGCTTCGGCGAAATGAGAGTCGATGACGCCGAGCCGCCGCCCGTTTCGACCAAGTCGAATTTAGCCCCCTTCATGGATTCGATGAAACGCAGCTTCTTGTCGAGCAAGACCTCGAGAAGGGCGTGGACCCAAAAGGGTTTGTCGAACGTAGCCATGATGAGAGCGTTGATATCGTAAAGGCAGGCGGCGTGCTGCCAGCAGCCGGCCTGGTCGCCCCAGACGAAACCGCGTAAAATTCCCTTATCGCCCACGGCGTCGTAAGCCTTGGCCACGGCTGGGACGGCGAGGCGGGGGACGGGCATATACTTCCCGATGATCTCGATATCCTCGTCGCGCTTAATGAGATACTCCGTGATCCAGGTCGTCTTCCGGTCCCCCTCGGTTTTGTAGGTCAGAACGCCCGCGGGTGTTGTGATGGTGTGATGGACGACGCGGTGGTCGGGATCGGCGCTTACGATTGTCGCCTCGTCGCGCCAAACCTTCGAATTGAGCTTGGCAAAATCGGCGTCCCTCACCCAGAACTGGGCCATGGACTCGAAATATTGAATCTGGGCGTCGAGGCCGACCCTCTCGAACGCCTCGAGTTCCGAGACGCCGCCCATGAACGTCTCGAGATGATACGCCTGCCACTGATGGACGGAAGCGGGCAGGCGGTCGGGCTTTTCCTTGTGGATCGCCAGCATTAGGCGCTCTTTCGATTTCAAGGCCTCTCTCCTTCGCGTTTCCCGGGCACCTGCATTTTTTCCGAAATCCGGTTCGGAGTCAACGCGGACTATGCGGTTCGTCGCGCGGACCGCTCCAGGATCTCATATTGGAGCCAGATGAGGGCGGGCTCCCCGAGGCCTTCCCCGAAATAGGTCCGCAGGCGCGGAACGTCCCCCTGGACCAATCCGCCGGGGATGGGCAGGCGGTGGGTCAGGACAAGGGCAAGGCGGCGGCTCCGCATCGCTTTGTGAATATCGACCGACTCGATGTCCGCCCACTTGAATTTAGAAGTCCCGCCGAGGAGCTGTTTGCGCTTGAGTTCGAACCCGTCCGCGCCGGCCCTGATCTGCGTCCCGTCGGCGCAACGAAAGATGGTTTCGAGCCCGTCGATTTCCCTTTGCGCCCCCGCGGGCGGTTCAGTGGTCCGGGCCGGCAGTTTCAGTTTGCCCGCCCGGACGAGATCCGCGACGGTGAGGCCGAGGTCGTCGGGCGAACGCTCGAAACGAAACTCGGAGTTAAGATTCTCGATGGCGGGAAGGCGGAGGCGGCGGCAATATCGGGACCATCGCTCCGCCAGGTTTTTTTCATCGCGGCTCGTCGAAAGAGGGACCGATTTCGCCGGGTTCGGGTGTTCGAGCTTGAGGACGTGATAACGGCCGGCCGTGGGATGCTCGGTGACGTAACGGCGGACGCCGGCGAAATTCGGGAGCGGCTCGGACTCGGATCGCTCCCTCCCCAGGCGGCGGTCCTCCCAGGATACGGAGCCCGCGTCCAAAGTCACGGTCATCCTCAGGCGGAGCTGTTTCAGCCCGTAAATGACGAGTGGAGCGAAAATCGCCAAGCAGAGGGCGATCACGCCGATCGCCGCGGCGGCCGTCATCTCTTTTTCCGCCAGAGCTCCGGCGACGGCGATCAGGGGAAGAATCCCGAAAGCGATTCCGAAGAAGAGGCTGAGAATTCCGAGCGCCCGGATTCCCCGGTATTCGACGGCCACGGGCATCATATCCAGGTCGATTTCCGGAATATCGCTGAAGTCGCGGTATTTCGTCCGGATCCGTTTCATCGGTGCGGAGGTCGGTTTAGGGGTCATAGAGGTCCTCCCTTGTACGGCCTTGTTCTATGCCATCTCGCCGTCCTTGTCAACGCGATAAACTCCTGACCGTCGAACAGCCTGCCTGTTGTCGGCCTGCTATAAGCTTCCAAGAGTTCGGGATCGGCCGGAACGTGATGAGGGTTTGCCGCCCCACAGGACACTCTTGGAGGGCGAATCCTTCGAACGGGTTCCCCTCCAACGCTCGCTTCGCTCCCTGCCTCCCTTCCGCGGAGCATTTGGCGATGACAGAGGCGCAATCCCGTGATCATAGAGTTCTCGAAGGCAACGCAAGATGTTCCTTGGAAGAAGGGCAGGGCGACCGGGTCTTCCCGGTGCCCGTTGGGGAGGAAACCCGATAAAGGGTTCCGCCCCAAGAGTGACCCGAGGCGCCGAGAAGAGCGGCGAGGAGCGGTTCTTCAAACCCGATCTGGAGTGAAGGCCGCTCCCGGACGTACGGAAGCCCCGGGATTTGTCCCGAGATAAAAATGCTCGACAGTCAGGCTAAACTTCCGGAGGGGACGTCCGTACAAAATAGAGTGAGGCGCGTCCGCGCCGGCCCTTCCGCGGCGCGGCGCTTCGGTATAGAATAGAAGGTGAACGGAAGAAACGTTTTCCCGAAGGAGGGTCTTATGTCCGAACTCGCCACCCAAGTCATCGTCATCGCCGCGATCGTCGTCGTCATTCTGTTCTTCTCCGGTATCCGGATCGTCCGGCCGACGCACCGCGGACTGGTCGAGCGCCTGGGCAAGTACCGGCGCTTCGCCAAGCGGGGCTTCAACTGGGTCATCCCGGTCATCGACCGGTTGTACCAGGTCAACATCACCGAAATCATGGTCGACGCCCAGCCTCAGGAAATCATCACCAACGACAACCTCAACGCCCGGGTCGACGCCCAGGTCTATTTCAAGGTCAAAGACGACGAAGATAGCGTCAAAAACTCGCAGTACAACGTCAACAACTACCAGTGGCAGATCGTCAACCTGGCCCGGACGACGCTCCGGAACATCATCGGCACCCTGACCCTGAAATCGGCCAATAGCGAGCGGGGCAAGATCAACTTTGAGCTCCAGAAGACCCTCCGCGAGGAAACGAAGAGCTGGGGCATTGATATCGTCCGGACCGAACTCAAGGAGATTGACCCGCCCAAGGACGTCCAGGAGACGATGAACAAGGTCGTCAAGGCCGAAAACGAGAAAATCGCCGCCATCGACTACGCCACAGCTACGGAAACTATGGCCGACGGCGCCCGGCGGGCGGAAATCAAGAAAGCCGACGGCGTGAAACAGGCCCGCGTTCTCGAGGCCGACGGCGAAGCCCAAGCCATCAAGCTGGTCAACGAGGCCGCCCAACGATATTTTA
>Ga0315288_10012457_pt1 | contig 10688 bp, 8 predicted proteins | sample YL17G11_20_MG_FD_203454 | JGI IMG/M metagenome (GOLD analysis project Ga0315288, IMG submission 203454) | Sediment microbial communities from Yellowstone Lake, YNP, Wyoming, USA - YL17G11_20 | ecosystem: Environmental > Aquatic > Freshwater > Lake > Sediment | place: USA: Wyoming | collected...
AGAGGCCGGCGCGGGTGTCGGAGCGGCCGAGACCGCCGAGACGCCGCCGACCGGCGGCGCGCCGGGTGGCCGGCGTGGTGGGGCCGTAGCAGGAGCGGCGGCTGCGCCGGGCACGGGGAAGGCGGCGACAGCGACCGAGAAGACTCTCGCGCCAGGCGAGGTCGTGTCCATCGGAGCGACCACCGGCATCCCCGAGGTTGACAAGCAGAAGAAGGTGCAGGAGTTCGCGGCTCTGTTCGGGCCGACCACCCTTATCAAGTCCAAGGATTGGGACGACACCGAGTTCGAGTGGGTGCAGGTGACGGCGGAGAACGAGCCGGTGAAGGGGCGGAGGATCATCATGCCGCTGGGCATGCTGATGAGCGTCAATTACATGGAGTTGCTGGAGGGCTACTTCCCGATCTACGCGGCCGACAGCAGGCCGCTGGGCAAGATCGAGTCCAAGGGTACGATCACGGTTCCGCGTAAGAAGGGGCGAACGCCCGAGGAGATCAGGGAGCTGGAGCAGACGGCATCAGCCGCGGTGGCCGCAGCTGCGGCCACCGCGGCCGCAGCGGAAGGCGAGGCCGCCGGCGCTGGGGGCGGGCCCGGCGGGATGCGCGGCGGCGGTGGCATGCGAGGTGGTGGTGGCATGCGAGGTGGCGGTGGGATGCGCGGGGGTGGAGGACGAGGGGGGCGAGGCGGCCGCGGGAGACGAGGGGGGGGCTAGCCGCAGCGCCAGACGAACGGGAACACTGGCGGCCCGCCGCTGGCGGGTTGCCTTTCACTGGGCCTGTGGAGAGGCGCCTGCCAGGACTCGCGGCGCCAGCTCTGCTGACCGTGCGAGCTCCGAACACGTGAGCTCGGACTCCTCCAGGACAACCCCGAACGCTCCCTCAAAGCCTTGTCTCAGAGCTGCCGCGACCTCGTCGTACGGGACCTGTCGTCCTGCCGCCTCCCACAAGCCCGCGGCGGCCGGGGTGGTGGTCTTGCGCCGGAAAACCTGCGCCCAATCGGACAGCCGGAGGGTGAGGGGCAGCGAGTTTTGCTGAAGGAGAAAACCGTGGTGCTGGACCTGCGCGCTGCCCACCAGCTTCGCCGAGCCCACCACCAGATCGCAGCGCGCCTTCACGGCGAAGCAGGCCGGATCTTGCCCCGCCGCGCGGGTGTGCGAGGAGCGCTCGACGAGGCGTGCGTCGAGGCCGAGCGATCGCAGCCCGGCGAGGATGCCGTCTGCAATGCGGCGGTATGACTCCATCACGCCGCGCGTGCCCAACCGCTCGGCCGAGACCACGAAACTGAAAGTCACCTCGTCTTGTGTATGGAAGATGGCGCGGCCGCCGGTGGGCCGTCTCACTACGTCCAGGCCGAGCCGCTGGGAGGCCTCCAGATCTACGCTTGAGTCCGCGCGCTGGAAGTGCCCCAGCGAGACCGCGGGCGGCCGCCAGGTGTACACGCGAAGCGTGGGCGGGCACTCGCCGGCGGCGTGCGACTCCAGCAAGGCCTCGTCCACCGCCATGTTCTCCGCCCCCCGACAGGGTCCCGAGTCAATGTACCGCCACCGCTCGGCCGTCACGGGAGAGCCTCCAGCCGCGCGAGCACTTCGCCCTCGTCCCGGCACAGCTCCGCCCCGGCGTTGATGAGCTGGCGCTGTAGGGCCATCGCCTCGCCGTCGGTGAAGTCTCGGCCGGGGATGGGTGGATCGTCAATCAGCAGCACCCGGCGGCCGAAGCCCCGCGCGCGCACCGCGGCCTCCAGATTCCGGAGGTTGCCGCGGCCGAAGGGGATGCCCGTCACCACCACCACGTCGGCCTCCCGCGCCATCTCGCAGTTCTGACGATGGGTCTCCTCGGTGATCGGCGAGAAGGGCGCTTCCTCCACCCGCGGCAGGTCGAGCGCCTCCGCTTCCTCCTGGTCGCTGTCGGCCACGTTCAGGGCTCCGACGGAAACGGCGAAGCCCAGGTGAGTCAACCGCCGCATGAGTTGGGAACCGGTTCCTGCGCCGCAGATCAGGTGGATCTTGGTCTGCCGTGTGGCTCTGGCGGCAGCCGGCAGCCGGGATAGCAAGGTCACGTAAGGGCGACCGGAGGTGGGGTGGAGCCGGACGTGCACATCGGCGCCATAGGCGGCGCGGATGCGGGATTCCGTGACGACCTCCTGCGGCGTCCCCTCCGCCAGCGTCCGGCCCTGCGCGACCAACACCAGGTGATCGCAGTATTGGCTCGCGAGGTTGAGGTCGTGGAGCACCACCAGTGTCGCCAGGCCGCGCTCCGCCGTGAGGCGCCGCGTGAGGTCGAGGATTTCGATCTGATGGTTTATGTCGAGGTGGGCGGTGGGCTCGTCGAGCAGCAGCACCTCCGGCTGCTGGGCGAGGGCGCGGGCAATCATGCAGCGCTGGCGCTCTCCGCCGGAGAGCGAGGTGATCGGGCGGTGGGCGAAGACCTCGGTGTGGGTGAGGCGCATCGCCTCGTCGGCGATGGCGTAGTCCTGCGGCCGCTCGAGGCCGAAGCGAGACAGGTGCGGCGCCCGGCCCATGAGCACGACCTCGCGGACGGGGAAGTCGAACGCCACCTGATTGTCCTGGGGCACGACTGCAAGTCGCCGCGCAAGCTCGCGCGCGGTCATCCGGTAGATGTCGGCGGCGTCGAGGAGCACGCGGCCACTCAGGGGCGGGAGCACGCGGCTGAGGGAGCGCACCAACGTGGACTTGCCCGAGCCGTTGGGGCCGACGATCCCGACGAGCTGGCCGCGCGCGGCGGCGAGGCTGACCTCGCGCAGGACCGGCTCGCCGTTGTAACCGATTGTAAGGTCTTGAGCTTCCAGCAAGGGCGATACCCTCAGGCCGGGCGCGGCCGCGTCTTCAGCAGGTAGAAGAAGAAGGGCGCGCCCAGGATCGCGGTCAGCACGCCGACCGGGAACATCTCACTGATGGCGCGCGCCAGCGTGTCGGCCCACACCAGGAAGGAGGCTCCCATCAGCCCGGCGACCGGCAGCAGAAGGCGATGGTCGGGCCCGAACAGCCGACGCGCCATGTGGGGGACGACGAGGCCGACGAAACCGATGATGCCGCTTACGGACACCGCAGCGGCCGTGATGAGCGCGGACAGCATGATGACACCGGTCTTGAGCGATTCGGTCTCGACCCCCAACTGGCGCGCCTGCTCTTCGCCAAGGGAGAGCAGGTTGAGGTCCCTGGCATAGGCATAGAGCCCGACCGATCCGACCACTACCAGCAACGCGGCCACCGCGACGATTGACCAGTCCAACTGGACGTAGAGGTTGCCCATGAGCCAGAAGATGACGGTCTGGAGATCGGCGCCGGCGACGGTCATGAGGAGTGTCACGAGCGCCCAGAGGAAAGAACCGATCACGACGCCGGCAAGGATGAAGGCATCGCGCTCGATGCGGCGCTGGGAGCGCGCGAGCCACAGCACCAGCATCATGGTGACCGCGCCCGCGCCGAAGGCGATGACGGCCTTTCCGGCTCCGCCGGCGAGTTGGCCCAGGTGCAGCACGATGGCGGCGCTCGCGCCCAGGGCCGCGCCGGCCGACACGCCGACGAGGTAGGGGTCGGCCAGTGGGTTCATCAGAAGCCCCTGCAGGGCGCCGCCCGACACTGCCAGCGCGCTGCCCACGACCGCGCCCAGTAGCACCCGGGGAAGCCGCAGTTGCCAGAAGATATAGACAAGCTGCGCATCCCGCGTGATGGGCGCGCCGGAGAGCCAGGCGCGGGCGGAGTCCATGATCACGCCAAGCGGAACCGGTTCGGCGCCGATGTTGGCGGCAAGCAGGATGGTCGCCGCGAGCAAAGCTGTGAAGCTGCCGGTGAGGATGGCGATTCGCGAGGCGAGCGAGGGCCAGCGCTCGGTTGCCGGGGGTGTCATTGGGGCGGCTCCACCTGGCGCGCGTTGATGGTCTTCAGCAGATCCGGCCACAGAGCGAGAGCGAGCTTGCGGTTCTCCTCCGCCTGCTTGGTATCGCCGACCCGGGCGGACACCTCGGCGATCCGCCACCGGATCATCGCCTGGAGCATCCTCATGTCCTCCGCCCGGTATTCGCGCGGGCGGCGCAGCATCAGGAACATGTCATCCGTTGCCTTCGCCCTCGTAAAGTAATCGTCTATCACCTTGAGCGCGGCGTAGTACTCTCTGAATGCGATGCCAAGCGAGTTCTTGCGTCCCTGGTAGTGCGCGCGCTCGGCCGCCAGGCCGAGCTCGTAATGGGCGAAGGCGAAGTTGGTGTCCACGTCCACTTCTGAAAGGGCGCGGTACTTGTTGCAGGGAGCGTCCTCGCCGGCGACCATGTGTTTCCACATGCGGAGCGAGTCATCGTGCTTGCCGAGCTTCTGATAGGCGTCGGCGATTCGCTTCATCGTGCGCGTGTGATTGGGGAAGAGAGCGAGGGCCTTCGAGTAGGCGGCGATGGCCTCGGCGTACTTGCTGTGCTGCTCGTAAAGCTGGCCGAGGCTCACGTACGGCCGGAAGCTGGTCGGGCTCAGCTCGTGCGCGCGCTCCAGGCACTCGACTCCCCTGTTCAGGTCGCGCAGGCCATACACCAGCCCATAGCGCTCCCAAGCCTCAGACCAGATGGGATCGTCTTTGGTTGCTTGCTCGTACTTGCTTAGTGCAGTCACACCGGCGTCGGGACGGCCCGACATGGCGTAAGCATCGCCGGTGTCCAGCGCGATCTGGGCGAGCGCGTTCCTGGCTGGGATGATGACAGCGCCGACGGAAACCCAGGCCAGCAGAGCGACAGACATCGCCCAGCAAGCGGCCTGTGCGGATCCCTTCGAACTGCCGGGCCACGGGAACAAGCGCCCCACCGGTGCCGGGTCGGCCGTCATCGCCGCCGGGCGCAAGCGCCGCTTCTTTGCGCGGGGTTGCTCCGCTTCGATCTGGGCAGCCTCAATGGTGAGCCCATGGGTCTGATGGGCAAGCATCCCGGCGACCAGCCAGAAGGTGAAGCTGGTGGCGCCTATGTACCAGTCGTAATCGAGCAGGCTGTGCGTCATGAAGGCCACGACGCAGCAGATCCCACCGATCGCGACCACCCTGCCGCCGAAGTGCGTCGCGGCGCGCATGGCGCGCCGCCCCGTGAACAGCACCGCGCCCAGGAGCCACAGGAAGACGGCGCCACCGAACAGGCCCAGCTCCGCGAACATCTGCAGGTAGTTCTGGTGGGCCGCCTCCACATAGCCCGCGATGGCATAGCTCGGATAGACGTACTTGAACGCGGCGGGGCCGACGCCCGTCCAGGGATAGGCCTCGAAAAGGCGGACGGTTCCTTTCCAGGTGAGGATGCGGAACATGTTGGAGGCGCTCTGGACATCGAGCGCGGAGGCGACGCGGGCGCGCACCGGCGCCGAACGCCAGACTCCCACACCACCGGCGACGATGAGCAGCCCCGCCGCGACAAGAAGGACGAGGGCGACACGTCTCGTCCAGCGGCCCTGCAAAGCCAGCAAGAAGACGAAAGCGACGAGGGCGGCGGCCAGGGCAAGCATCGCGCCCTTCGAGTGGGTGGGGATGATGGTGACCGCGAGCACTATGGCGCAGAACCCCCACAGCAGCTTGCGGACGAGGTCTCGGCTGGCGATCGCGGCGGCCAGGGCGATCGGACAGATCATGGCGAAGTAGCCGCCCAGCGGGTTGGGGTTATAGAACGTGCTGAAGATAGACCAGCTCGTATTCTTCAGCTCTCGGGCAACGGCGAACTTCTCCCGCCAGCCGAGGAGGGCCACCACCAGCGCAACGGAGATGATCAGCGCGTTCCGCCACCAGCGGATGGGGTCGGGATCCTCCCGTTGGGTGACCATGACGGCGATAGTTAGGCCGAGGGCGATGACCGAGAAGATGCTAACCGTCTGCGCGGTCTCTCCCTTCACGGGACCGATAACAATGATGATGGCCGAGCAGGCAAAGGCGGCGGCCACCAGGCTGGGCTTCGCGGCCGGCAGCAGGGCGCGGTTGGCAACCAGGAAGAAGAGAACCGCACCCATCCCCAGGCGGTAGAGCTCGATCCTGCTCACGTGGTGGTTGACGGAGAACACGGTGCTGACGCCCGCCGCGAGCACCAGCAGCAAGGCCGGCAGATGCACGGCACTGGGGATTCGCGCCGGCGGCCTTCCCTGGGCCCAGCGGGCGAGCACGGCGGCCAGCAGCGCAAGTCCCAGGAGGCCGGCCTCCAGCGCCTGGCCCATGGAAGCGGACCACTGCACCGATGTGTGGGTCTCCGGTATTTGGACCTGGCCCCAGATAACAGGCGCGTAGAACACGGCGGCGAGCAGCGCCGCATCGTGCAGCCCCATCATGGAGGAGGCTAAGCTATACCCGGCTCCAGTTTTCACGTTCTGCTCACCCAGGCTCCCGCGACCCGATCCCAGGACCGCCGGAGCATCGTCTGAAGCACGACGAGGCCGGCTCTCGCCCAGATGCCGATGATCGGCAGCAGGCGAAGGCCGGGGGGCCACTTGCAGGCATAGTGCTTGCGGTAGAACCGGGCCATGCTCCGGTGGAACTCGACCACCATCGGGAAGGGCCGCTGGTCGCTGCTGCGGCCGATGCGGTGGACGATCACGGCGTCCGGGACGTAGTATACTGTCCAGCCCGCCTGCTGCGCCCGCAGGCACCAGTCAATGTCTTCCGCGTACATGAAAAATCGCTCATCGAAGCCGCCCACTCGCTCCCAGGTCTCGCGCCTGATGCAGATTGCGGCCCCCGATACCCAATCTACCGGCTGCGCGGTCGTATGGTCCCAGTCGGCCATCAAGTAGCTGCGGGTGAAGCGGTTGCGAGGCAGCAGGCGGCCCAGAAAGGTGTTGCGAAGGATCGCCGCCATCGGGGTGGGAAAGTGCCGGCAGGAGAACTGGAGGGTGCCGTCCGGGTTCAGCAGCCGCGGCCCAGCCGCCCCCGCGTCAGGCTGTGAGTTCATGAACTCGACCAGCCGCCGCAGCGCGCCCGACCGCACCACCGTGTCAGGGTTGAGCACCAGCAGGTGGCGGCCCGACGCCTCTCGGGCGGCGCGGTTATAGCCGCGGGCAAAGCCCAGGTTCTCCGCGCTCTCCAGCAGCTTCACGCCCGGGAACCGGTTGCGGACCATGTCGGCGCTGTCATCTGTGGAGGCGTTGTCGAGCACGATCACTTCCAGGTTGAGCCCCGGATCGGAGGCGAGAACAGAGGCTATCGCTTCCTCGAGGTCTTGGCGTGTGTTCCAGTTGACGATGCAAACGGACAGATCGGGCTGAGCCATGAGCTAGGCGAGGGCCGCTCCTCTATTCATCCTCCGACCGCTCGTCTCTGGGCTGCCACCCGGCCGCCGGCGGCTCCGCCTCGTCCGCGAGCATGATCGGGATGCCATTCTCTATGCGATACTGGCGGCCACATCGCACGCAAACCAAGCGCTCTCCCTCCAGCTCAACCCTGACCTTGCACTCGGGGCAGGCCAGTATCTCGAGCAGCGCAGGATCCAAAGTCATCGTGATGCGCCTCCTGATATCCGCGCCGCCATCCAGGCGATGCGAGCCCGCCTGAGGCGGGCGGAGTAAAGCCAACGACCCCCGGCCAGCGAGACGAGGGGAAAGCTCTCAAGTCCAGCTCGAACTGCTACACGTTGACGATCCGGCGCAAGCCGATCGTCGCAAAGCGGCCGGCGACGATCCCGGTGAGCGCTCCCGCGATCTGGGCGAAGGGCGGGTTAGCCAGACCACTGCCGACGAGGAAGCCCACCACGGCACCGACGAACGATCCCTTTCGCAGCCTTACGAGTGCGGCCCCCAGCATGCCGCCGAGCAGCGCGCCGGCGACGATCCCCCACATCAGCGCCGCCATGAAGCCGTCGCCTCGGGACAGCACTATCCTCAGCCCGGCGAACTGAAGCTCTTTGGCCGCTTTCTGCGTGATGATCAACTGGATGATCGAAACCACCAGCGTTATCACAAGCCCTGCAACCAGCGACCTCAGCAACCGGGTATTCTCCGGGATGTCGCTGACTGTCTCGTGCTTGTCTGAGCGCCTCAGTTTACGGCCCAGCCGATCCACCGTACTCGTGGCGCCGGACTGCCCGTCTTCACGGACTATCGGGCGGAAGATGGACTGGTCGGCCCCCACGTACTGCGAGATGTCAATCGAGGTTTGCGTGGCGTCCTCGCCAAGACCATGGGTGGGGACGTTCGGCTTGGCGGCCCGGTCTGGGGCGGCGGCTGACGAGCCCCCGAGAGGCTGCAGCACCACCTCCTCCTTGGCCTGGGGGGCCGCCGCTGGCTCTGTCGCGACCTCCTCCACCGGCGCGGAGTCCTCCTCGGGCTCGGGCTGAGACAGAGGCAGCCCCACCTCCTCAGCTTGCGGCTGGTGGGGGACCGCAATGGGCGTCCCGCTCTTCTTCAGTTCCTTTGCGGCCTTGTCGGACACCGTTGCCCCGGCCGGCAACATGGGACGATTGCACCACTCACACACGTCCGTCGTGCCGCTGTCCATTCCACAACGTCTACACAGCATCGGCAGTCTTGCTCCTCTTCGCGCGCAGCCCGCCGCCGTTCCCGCGCTGGCTCCGCCCCCTGATTCTCTCCGCTCCAGCCCAACAATTATGCTACCCAGCGGGCCGCTTGTCCAGCCCGCTCCAAGGCTGGCCGCCCAGTTGCGCGGCCGCCACCTCCAACGCGCTCAGGCCGCCCCGCCCAGCACCTGCCCGAGCGCGGCGATGAACCTCTGGTTTTGCTCCGGCGTGCCGGTGGTGACTCGTATGTGGGCGGGCGCACCGAAAATGTCGCCGGTGCGCACGATCACCCCGCGGCGGAGCAGCTCCGTGAACACCGGGCGGCAGTCGCGGCCGAGATCCAGCCAGACGAAGTTCGCATGGCTGCGGGTATAGCGCAGGTTCAGCCGGTCGAACTCCCGGTAGAAGTACTCCTTCGACTCGGCGTTCAGCTTGCGCGTTCGCGCCATCTGCTCGCCGTCGCTGAGGCCCGCCAGCGCCGCCGCCTGCGCCACGCTGCTGACGTTGAACGGCTCGCGCACCCGCTCCAGGGCAGCCGCGAACTCCGGCCGCGCGACTCCATATCCGATCCGCAGCCCGGCCAGGCCGTAGATCTTCGAGAAGGTCCTCAGCATGATGATAGGATAGCCCTCTCGGATCGGCGCCAGGCTATCAGGATACTCCGGGTCATCCACGTACTCGTGATAGGCCTCATCCATAATCAGTACGGCGCTGTCGGGCAGCGACTTGAGCAGCTCGGCCAGCTCGCCGCGGGTGACGATCGTCCCCGTTGGGTTGTTGGGGCTGCCGATGAAGATGACCTTGGTCCTGGGTGAGAGCCGCGCGATCATGGCCCCGACGTCATAGCGGAAGCCAACCATCGGCACGAAGACAGGCTTGGCGTCCAGAAGCTTGGCCGTGAACTCATACTGGCTGAAGGGGCCGGAGCACATCATCACCTCGTCTCCGGGGTTGACGAAGGCGAGCCCGACATTGTGAATCAGCTCGTCGCTGCCATGCCCGAGCAGAATCTGTGCGGGCGGAAAGCCGAGCTTCTCGGACAGCGCCCGCTTGAGATGATAGCAATCGTTGTCAGGGTAGAGGCGCACTTCCTCGGCCGCGCGGCGGATCGCTTCCACCGCCTTGGGCGAGGGGCCGATCGGGTTCTCGTTCGAGGCGAGCTTGACGACATCGGTCAGGTTGAACTCGCGCTGCACCTCCTCAATCGGCCTTCCCGGCGTGTAGGGGGTGAGCGTCTCCACGCACGGGCGCGTAAGCTTACGTTGGCTCATTCACCTGTCTCCTCGAGGTCCTCGTCACCAACCGATGACTTCACGCGAAGCATTTTCGTCTCGGCGTACTCGGCCGCAGCTTCGATGGCGCGTTTCATCTCGCCCGGCAGATCGCGCGACCGCAGCAGCCCCCGCATGGCGGAGCTGCTCACCTGCGTGACCTCCTCCCATCTGCCCAGCGGCTCCAGCATCTCCCGGAGGCGGGCGATGTCCCAGCTCGTGACCCGCTTGTAGCGCCGCCTTTCCGCCAGGTAGCCGCCCCGTTCCACCCGCTCCGCCTGGCACTGGTCGAGGTAGGAGTGGATGAGCTGCTGGGCCGCCTCCTTGCGGTCCTTCGCCTCTTTCTCGGCCAGCCCGGCCTCGACGCACTCGTGCAGCGCGGCACCGATGTCTATGTCGAGGTGCTCCGGCTCGACCGGCGTCCGGAAAAGAAAGCACTGCGGCTGATAGGCGCACCAGTCGCAGTAGCCGCCCGGGTTGGGCTCGAACTCCTCCAGCTCAATGCTGGTCACCGCATCCAGTATATCGTCTTTCGTCTGTTCTAGGAACTCCGGCGGCTGAACTGTCCGCATCCGATGGTCGTGGACCAGGTAAAACAGCGTCGTCGTGACCTCGAAGCCAGGGTAGAGCTTGTCGGCCGCCAGGCGGTAGACGGCAAGCTGGTCGTTCTTGTCCACCATGTCCTGCGACGGCATCTTGCGGCTGGTCTTGTAATCTACCACTTCGAGCTTGTCCTCCGGAAGCACGTCCACCCGATCCATGCGGCCTTGCACCGAGTGCCCGCCCGGAAGATCGAGGCTGAAGCGCAGCTCTGTCGCCGCTGTGCGGCGGCTGTCCTCCGGCTTGGCGTGTTTCTCGTAATGCTGGCGTAGCAGCTCGACGCCCTGCTCGAAGTAAAGCTGACGCCTCTCCTCGGCCACCTGCGCTTCTCGCCCCCGCCAGGAGCGG
>Ga0315288_10012459_pt1 | contig 10687 bp, 12 predicted proteins | sample YL17G11_20_MG_FD_203454 | JGI IMG/M metagenome (GOLD analysis project Ga0315288, IMG submission 203454) | Sediment microbial communities from Yellowstone Lake, YNP, Wyoming, USA - YL17G11_20 | ecosystem: Environmental > Aquatic > Freshwater > Lake > Sediment | place: USA: Wyoming | collected...
TACATCGGGTGCTATTATTACTCCCAGTTTCTTATATTCCAAACTATATAATCGAACCATAGAAATAATATTTTCCTTACTAACTATATCATTTCCATTTGGAGATTTCATATCAAAGTCTGTAAACAAACTAAAATAATTGGACATAGGTAATCCGTTCTCTGAAGGATAAACAACAAAATCCCATATTTCTATATTTTGATTCATTTCTCCAGATATTTTCGAGGTCTCATATAATTGCATAAACTTCTTACTATCCTTAATTATAATTACTGGGAAACCTTCAGCATGCTTAGCTGTTTCTAATATAGAAATTATTCCATTTAATTCCTTCTTATACCATGTGATAATATTACCTTTTTCTTTTAATAATTTGCATTCGTCTTTATGAAAAGCTTTCCAATCAGCATTTTGACACGCTGCAGAACAATAATATGTACAATTACACCCTGAACATAACTTCATTTTATCCGTTCCTGTGATTAAACAGTTTGCACACTCATAGAATTTAATATTCGCCATTGGATTTAAGGTTAATATTATTAGTTATTATGATAAAATTATCAGTTGCTATATTTATATATCATATTATAATAATAATTATAATATAAATGTGTAATTGTCCTAAATGTATCGCTACAAATAATTCTCAGAATAGGAATATTATAACATATTCCCACAATTTAAGTTCAAAATGTGTTCACAGAAATACTAGTATAACTTTACCTACTATAGCTAATAATACTCATATAGGAATAGGATCGAATGGAGCTACTGGACCGAGGGGTGCTCCTGGAGCCAAAGGTAATACTGGAGCCAAAGGTAATACCGGACCTACTGGAGATACTGGAGATACCGGTCCTACTGGAGCTACCGGACCTACTGGAGATACTGGACCTACTGGACCTACTGGAGATACTGGACCTACTGGACCTACTGGAGATACTGGACCTACTGGAGATACCGGACCTACTGGAGCTACCGGACCTACTGGAGCTACCGGACCTACTGGAGCTACCGGACCTACTGGAGCTACCGGACCTACTGGAGATACTGGATCTACTGGAGATACTGGTAATAATGGACCGACTGGTAATACTGGTAATAATGGACCAACTGGTAATACTGGACCAACTGGTAATAATGGAGCTACTGGTAATAATGGAGCTACAGGTAATACTGGATCGACTGGAGCTACAGGTAATACTGGATCGACTGGAGCTACAGGTAATACTGGGCCAACTGGAGCTACAGGTAATACTGGACCGACTGGAGCTACAGGTAATACTGGAGTCACAGGTAATACTGGACCACCTGGATTACCCAAAACTCCATTAATATTTTATCAAAATAATAATCCTGGGGCGTTTGAAACAATTGTCCATGATGGAGCTACTTTCGCATCAATTATATTAGTGGGTGGTGGCGGAGGAGGAGCCCCTGGAATATCCGTACCAGGGTTAATTGTTCCTGGATCAGGAGGAGGAGCAGGTGCAGTTATTGAAAATATTATAACACAAGTAATCCCGGGGAACAAATTTGAAGGATTTATTGGTAAAGGTGGAAATGGAGGAACAAATACGGATTTACCCGAGAATGGTATAGAATCATCAATTAAATTACCAAGTGGTGTAACATTATATGCATATGGTGGTGGAGCTGCAGCATTTATTCAAACAGGAGATCCTCCTTTTATAGGAATAGGTGGTGGTGGAGGTGGTTCTAGCAGTAATGCAATAAACTCCACTGGAGGAAATGGAGGTCCACAAGGATTTTATGTTGATGGAGCAACTGGAGCAAGTGGTAATACAGTTCCAGGAAATAATGGAGCACAAGGAACCGGAGCTTTTAATGTTAGAAGTGGGGGTGCTGGTGGAACCTCTGGAGCGATTATTATAAACGGAGGTAATGGTGGCGATTTTATAAGTGGAGGACGTGGAGGAACAGGTGGTATTAGTACTGATGTTTTTCTTGGAGGTGGTGGAGGAGCAGGTGGATATAACGGAAATGGAGGTAATGGCGGATATAATAATGTTCAAGCAACAAATGGTATTGGAATTGGATCTGGTGGAGGTGGTGGACCGGTAAGTGCTAGTGGATTTGGACAAGGATTTGGACAAGGAAATGGAGGAAACGGAGCAGCCGGAGGTGTATGGATATATTATTATTAATTATTTATATACAATAGTTATAAAGAATATTATTACTAGTAATAATATTTATTCGTAGTCGTTTCCGATATCTTCCATCACTTCAGTATAATAAGCACCAAGAGGTGGACGTGTGCGCCCAGGAACATAAGGTTCTAAATCATAACCTTCGATATGATAATGAACAATTTTATTATTAATAACTTGATATGGAGTTCCGAGAACATAATCTCGAAAATCTACTTTACAATTATTACACGCCGAGATAAATCCTTGAATAAACTGTTCTGATTTAAATTTATAAATATCATACATTCCATCACGACGAATCCACCAGAGAAATTCATCCGTATTAACAAAATTTAAATCAATATAGTCCCCGCGATATTTTTGAATCAGAAGATAATTATTTAATAATACTCGAGGTTTATCATGGGGATATAGTTTTATGCTCCAAAAATTTTTAGTAATATAATTATCAAACGTCATAGCAATATTTTTACTAATCTCCAGTGGAGCAAGAACCGAAAGATATCCCGCTAATAGTCCCGCAACAGTATCTCCCGATAAAATTAATTGAGATTCCCATATAATCTTATAATTGTTAACTAAAGTTAATTTGGTATACTCATCGTTAGCATTGATAGCCATTGATTTTATTTAGACATAGATTTTATATTACTAATAATAATTTTAATGGTGAATATTCGTATTCACCATTTATTTTAATAATCCTTATGCAGGGTTTCAATTAAATTTTCATTATCATGTTCCTCTTCTTCAACATCATCAAGATCATATGTATCTTCTGATTTCTGATTATAAGTCATAACATATCCATCTAAAGCATATTGATTTCCTTTTCCATCAAAAGGTAATCCAAAAATATAATTGCGAAAATCTACTTGAAACGCATTACATAAACTAATAAATCCCTGAAAGAACGAATTTGTTTTAAATGCATATAAATCATATGTATATGCTCCTGAACTTTTAACCCATATACCATATTCTTTTTCTTTGAGGCGATTTTCCGACTGTTTAAAAACTTCATCTTCATCAGCTTGATGGACTAATCTATATGAACTAACATCCGCATTCGTATCTAGATTATATCTAACTTGAGGTAGATTGGGTTTACTTGAAAGATCATAATGTACTTCCGCTAGTATTCCTTGACTAGCAGCCAACATTCCAACAATCAATTCAATATCATCTGTCATTAATGACCATAATTGGTCTTTATTGTCTACTTGACCTAAATATATTATTAGAGACATAGAGATATCTTTACAGGATCCATAATAATTATAGTCGACTATAATTATTTTAATTATTTATTTTAATATGCGGATATTTTGTTATCAATGCCCAATTTCAGGTGTAATTTCATTTTGTGTTAATTGTAATGGTTGACATTGTTTCTTCAATACATACCCTTTACAAACAACCAAACCTAGACCATTATTTTTGGTGCAACGAGTCCCAGTACGAGTCATAATAATTATCATTATTATTAATAATTATAGTTCACTATAATTATTTTTACTAATTCTTTTAGAGTGTGTATGCTGCCACGAATAAAGCAGTGTTTGCACTATTAACATTTTTCGTGCCGAACGATACACTTCCCAATACATCTCCCGTCATTAATACAACATTATTAGTATCAATAGAAATATCCGCAGGAAGAGACGAACCTGACGATGCCCCGCTAGAAACGAAATTACTAAATACACAGGCGGCATTAATCATTACCAAATAATTATTATAATTAACAGAATTGACAATAGTCCCGCTGAAATTAGTTCCTGTGCCTCTAAGAACTCCACTTGCCCACATATTACCTGCGGTATCTTTAGCCAATGTCGTTCCCTTTCCATCACTAGTAAATCCTTGATTTCCTGCTCCAATTACTAATGTCGTGCTGAGTTTGGCCACAAAGGTATCATATGCTAATGATGATAGTACTGATGATCCAAGGGTAAATGATCCACCTGTTCCCGTTACAAACTTTCCCGTAATAAAAAGATTATTACTACCATCCAATGCAATATCATAGGATTCAGCAAACACATTCGTTCCTGTAAGGACTCCACTTACAGCACCAGACCACGCCAACGTCGAACTAAGTTTAGCTACAAACATATTTCCAAGACCACCATTCGATAGTGTCGCTGAGCCAAATTTGACTGCATTATTAAACCTTCCAGTAATATAAATATTATTACTGGAATCAAGCACTAGACTCCAAGCGATAGCATAATGTGTGCCTGTTCCCGAAGACACTGCACTAGCTACTGCCACACCTGCGGAATTAAGCTTAATAACATAAACTTCATTGTATGTTTGTGAAGCAAGAGCATATGCAGCAAATGCTAGATCCCCAGTATATGATCCAACAATATAAATATTGTCAAGGCTATCTACAGCGACTCTTCCAGGAGCAATATTTCCCACATTAGTTGAACTAAAAGCAAGAAGAACAGTGCCAGTAGAAGACAATTTTACCAAGAAAAGACTATTACGTCCAGGAGAGGATAAAGTAGTAGTTCCAATAGTAAACCCACCCTGATAATATCCATAAATCCATACATTATTCCCCGAATCAACAACTACTCCGGTGACATCCGCTAAGTCAGTAGCTCCGACGCATACAAATTCAAGAGCAACAACAACCGCACCGGTGGAAGAGAATTTAGTTACATAGACATCAGCATTAGATGCCGTTAGAGTGGTAGTTCCAAATTTGAGTTTACCACTGTTAAAATTACCAGCGACCCAATAATTATTCAATGAATCAACAGCAACAATTTTTCCATGAGACCATGAAGGAGCAGTTGATCCATTATAAGTATTGGCTCGGGCCCAACTCGACACTCCCAAAGCAATACCCAAAAGGAGAGCAACTAGAAAAATGCCTAATTTTATATTAGCCATAGTAATTTATATTAAAATAATAATTTATTATTAATTAATCAAATAGTAATAATAAATTATTAATAATAAAAATATTATCATACCATAGAAAATCCTATTAGGAAATTATATTATATCTGTTCAAACGAAATAAATCAACGGTATATTGATAACATATCTCGGCTATAGAAAATTATAAAAATCTGTAAATAAAAAACTCTGTAAATAGCAAAATGATAATTAAAATAATTATTATTTAAAGTATATTAGTAATGGAAGCTAAAATACTGGAAGAATTACCGAATTTGGCGACATATACGGTTGTTAATATTAAGAAATGGGCTAAAGATAATAATTATCCGACACCCTCAGGAATAAATAAAGAACAACTCATTCAATATCTTACGGGGCTCTATCATGAAAGGAAATCGGGAATAGTAAAACAAACTACTAAAATTACTGCCTCTATTGATATCTTACAACCACGAACTGCTGATACTAATCTTGATTGGTCAGTGCATTTACATACTCATGGATGGGCAGTGGTTCCTATTACCAGATGGAATCCAAATTTTACGAAGATATTTTTGGAATGGTTCGAAAGTTGTCACCCTGATTTTAGGATGAATGATTATAATACATGGAAGAGTAAAAATATGCCTATAATGTTACATGGCATATTGAAACATTATTATGGTCACACCGAATTACAATGGTGTATTAGAGAATTATGTGCTCCTATTTTTGCCCGGTTATGGAATTGTAATATAGAAGATTTGCTATGTAGTTATGATGGTGGCTGTTTTCTACCAAGTCTTGGAGAAAATATAAAGAATCGATCATTTAAACAATGGATTCATAACGATACACCTCGAAGTATGCCAGGATTTTCATGTGTTCAGGGAGTAGTTAATTTTGAAGAAAATGGCCCTGAAGATGGAGGATTAGTTTTAGTTGAAGGATCGCATAATATATTCCAAGAATATATTAATAAACATCCCTCAGAAGGTATTACATGGGGAGCCACAGATATGTCTGATCCTTTATTAAATACTAGAAATCTTATTAAAATATGTGCTCCTGCGGGATCATTAATTTTATTTGACGGCCGTACGTTTCATTGTAATGTCCATCCTCATGGATCCATTATAAAGCCAGATGGAACACCAAGATTTCGTATGTGTCATTATGTTTCAATGCAACCTCGATCTGGTGCTAATGCTAAAGAATTAACTAAACGTATATCTTTGTATGAGAAGAGTCGCATGACGGGCCATTGGTGTTATGGTCCTTGGTTCAAAGAAACTGGAGAACATCCACAAACATATGGAGGTCCTAATAATAGACCTCCAGTAATTGAACAAGCCCAATTAACTCCCTTACGTCGGAGATTAATTGGGTATGAATAAAAAACGTGTGTATAATATTAATTATTATTATTATGATGCAGTTCCTACTATGGACAAATCTATTGAAGAACATTAATAAAAACTTTATTATTACTATTAATAGTAATAATAATTAGTAATAATAAGTAGTAATAATAATTAGTAATATTTTAGTTTAACGTTTGAGGACTACTTCCTTTCCGGTATCATCAATACAAGTTTCTACTTGAGGATCACATACTTGTCGTTTAACTTGAACCGGTTCACAAACCGTTCTAGCAGGGATTACCCGTTTTTCTTGAATTACACGTTCGGGAATAATCTTTTGTTCACTGATGGTGCTGGCAGGAATAATGCGAGCTTCATTAACTCTTCTCGCCGGAATAATTTTAGCTTCATAAACTGTTTGTTCTGGGACAATACGGGGTTCAACGACCGTTTTAGCCGGAATAATTCGAGTATCATTCACAGTATATGCAGGAATAACTCGGGCCTCATAAATAGTTTCTTCGGGGATTATCTTTTCATCATAGACCGTTTGTTCCGGGATAACTCGTGATTCATACACAGTTTGAGCGGGAATCACCTTTGAATCATAAACAGTTTGTGCCGGAATTACACGACACACTTCAGCAACTTCTTCAACGACAGGAATTACTTTAGGATATTTACATTCAGCTTCAGCTAAAAGAATTTCATTCTTCTCACTATACCATTCAAAGATAGCTGCTAATACAGCAAAAAGAATAGCCATACCAACAATTAACCATACCCACCAAGGAGCTTTAGCATAAATAATTAATCCTATTAATCCGGCAATAAACAAAACAAATGCTAATAATGCCGCAACTGCCGCAAAAACAACACTATTAGGAATCAAGGCAAGAATCATATTACTAACAATTGAGAAGAAGATGGCTGCTCCAAGAACAACCCATACCCACCACGAAATAGTCGAATATTTAATGGCAAAGAAGATTCCAATAATCACAAGAATAAATGCCATAATATGTAAGATAAGATAGAGTGCCGACCAGAATGAATAGGCACTCGTTTCAACAATAAGTCCATTGCAATCAATCGTTCTCTTTACTAGGAATTCTTTGAAAAGTACTCCTAAAATAGCAATCAAAATCGCTACAGCGAAAAATATCCATACCCACGAGGGAACTCCAGAATAGAAAAGTATAAACCAAAGTGCTAGGGCTAAAGTAATAAGATATAAGATATAAAACGACACGTACAATGCGCGAGGGATAGCCATATTTCACGTATCACTAATATTTTGTTTATAATTATGTACATCTACATAATTATTTCTTATTTTATTTATTATCGCGTTTTTTAATCTATTGGATTATTATAAAATTTCAACATATCATTGAGAATATTAATTGATTTTTCTACTGCATTATATCCCGCACTCGCTTCCTTTGGGATATTATTTATGCATTCGGTTACCAATATTCCCTCGCGTGTACTATATGTAACCTTACGAATACCATATGATTGCATTACTTCAATACAATGTCCACATGGCTTTGATTCAGTTAACTCATTATTACTATTAATTCGAATAACCATTATATGCAATTTACGTCGTGGATATTCCTTTCGATCCTTAACACCAATTAGTGAGCGATATTTAATCAATACATTCTCTTCGGCATGGCGAGCTAGTACCAATCCCTGTCGTTTTATTTGCTTCTTCAATTTTAGGATATTTTTTACATCTGATGCTACTGATGACACATTGTACACATTGACGTTCTTCCTGTAAATAAGAGAACCTTTGGTACATCTGGCTGAACTGAGACCCTGACGGATTCGTCAGGCAATCAACATTTCGACAACAGGTCCCCCTACTAATAACAGATTTAGCGACATCCACCAAATGAGCTGCCGGAACCGTATGGTTAATAGCAGAAGCCAGAATTTGTTTGCTATTAATAATAGCTGCAGCATGACGACTAGTCATAGTAGAAGTTTGAGCCAACTCAATGAGGGTGGGGAGGAAACGGTTGTACATGGTGTAATTTATTTAGACTATTTATTATAATCTGTTTAAACTATTTAATTCGGACTTGTTTATTTCTTAATAGTCTATTATATCAAAGTATATGTATTATTATTTTATTCATTTATTATTATTATTATTATTATTATTTATTATGGTTACCAATAAATAATAATAATAAATGAATAAAATAATAATAATAATATTATTATTGTTAATATAACATGCAAGAGATTAAGTTGCGGTTGGATGAATTATTTGATGATTGGGAAACCGATTTTGATGACTATGAGGACTGTCCAGCATTACTGAATGTAACTTATGAGACTGGAACGTCCAATAACTTCTTTACCTTGTTTGATATTGTTTCCCCGAAAAATTTAGAGAACGAAGTAATCATGGCTACTTGCACATTCCATCCATATGGAATAAGGATTCGATATTCTACAGTAGATTTGCCTCTCGATGATAGTAATTATGTTGCATTGTCAACAGTTTGTGAAACAGCCCTAGGTAAAGAACTAGCACAAATGCTTCTTGTGTTTGGTAAAATGCGCCATTAAAATAATATCTTACTAAGATATTATTAAATAAATGATATTTTAATCCTAGACTATTGTTAGAGGCAGTAGTATTAGGATGGCGTACTCTGTTCCTACTTTTCACTATTTTTCTGAGATTGTCCAGCACTATAGGGACTTTCTTGAAGGGAAAATCAATCGATGTCCTACATGTTTTGGTCCGCTAGCTGAAGAATCCAAAATCATTCTTCCTCAATTACTGAAAATCAATGCTGCTCATATTGTTTCAATTAATTCTCAGCCAGGGGTTGAGAATGATGAGTGTCAACAGAGAGCTTATTTGGATTGTTTAATGCGGGAGGAAACGGCAAAGTTACTTGTATCGAAGTTGTCATCTAGTGACTTTGTTTTGTTCGCTAAGCCATATTCTCATTCTCGTGAAATTTTCTGTAGAATTCCTGTGACCATCGTGGATGAAGAAATTGTTACAAATTTACCAGTGGGTCTTTGTAATGATATGGATTATATTTTAGAAAATTCCCCGGATAAAGATTTTATTATTGCTAATATTTGGCATGTTCGTATTTTTGATCCTATTTGGGGTAGAGAGACTGAACTCTTTGATCAAATCGTTGCCATCTTTGACTAATACTATTAAAAAACTTTATTATTCCTAGGTCTAGGAATAATATTCTCTAAATATATATTATTATAATCGGAAATTAAAGCTTAAAGATGAAGGAATTAATAAATTTTATATATAAAAGTGATATCGTAATACATTAAAAAATATGGGGAATAGGTTAATGTCTGTAGAATGTCATTATCCGAGATTCAGATTTATTTGTCAAAGATATTTGACAAGTGGGTTCTTGAAATGGATCCCTTTCAACCGTATTGTCCATTATTTCTTAAGATAACTTATAGAGCAGATACTGCTCATAAGTTTTATCAACTTTTTGATACTTCTGATGATATCACTATCATCACTGAAAAAATAACAGCATCATGTAGTGTTCATCCTGAAGGTCTTGAGTTTTATTATTCTAATAATGAAATGGAGACTATATTTGTTTCAGACACTCCTATGGCGAAACAAATTTCACAAATTATTTTAACCCTCGCTCGTGACCTACAAAAACAAATATTATATCCCTCTTAAGTTAAAAAAAACTTGTACATAATATCTTACGTAAGATATTATATTTAACTTATTTACTTAATTATTCACACTAACTAACTGAATATCAGATTGAAGAAGAGTGGGAATGCCAGCAATCAACAATTGATCTTCATCATTGAATGAAACACCGAAACTCAAAGGAGAAGTGCCAGCAGAACGTGCGTCACTTAATTTGCTTCCTTTAGAATCATAAACAGTAACAACACCAGCTCCAAGAGAGATAGTATTAGTACCAATAAGAGCATTAATTAAAACAGGAGCCCAAGTAACAGCTAACTTCTTATCATCAGGAGAAAAAGCAGCATTAGTACCCCAACCATTGAGATTGAAAGATGAATCATATTCAAGAACCGAATCTTTGTCGAGATCATAGAATCGGACTTCGTCATCAGGACCAGGAGCATTATTAGCATAAGGTTTCTTGCATGCTTTACTGAATGAGGGAATATCTTTAGTAACGCAATCATTAACAATAACAACAGATTTACCATCATTACTTACAGTCATTC
>Ga0315288_10012460_pt1 | contig 10686 bp, 8 predicted proteins | sample YL17G11_20_MG_FD_203454 | JGI IMG/M metagenome (GOLD analysis project Ga0315288, IMG submission 203454) | Sediment microbial communities from Yellowstone Lake, YNP, Wyoming, USA - YL17G11_20 | ecosystem: Environmental > Aquatic > Freshwater > Lake > Sediment | place: USA: Wyoming | collected...
CGTGCCGATCACTGACCTCCCGCGGGCGAACGGCGAGCCGGAGCATGACTGGCTGGATGACATCGTCGGGCTCTGCTCTGACTGCCCAGAGGTGTGTGACAGCATAGATCAGGTTGTGGCGGAGAGACACAAGGAGATGCCAGCCGACGTTCGCTTCCCTTGGGAAGACGATGATCCTCCTCGACACTGACGCTATCAGTCACCTCCTCCGATCGGTGCCCCCAGCGCAACTGGCAGAGCGGGTGCACGCAGTGCCCCTGCGCAACCGGTTTCTGTCCGCGATCAGCGTCGCCGAGATACTGTATGGCATCGAGCGGACTCGACAGCATGAGCACATCCGCATGGTCCTTGAAACGCGCTTCATCGCGAGAGTCGAGGTACTGCCGTTTGACCTCGACGCCGCCCGGGTCTTTGGCCGGATCAAAGCCTACCTTAGCAGCGCGGGGACGCCTGTCGCAGTGCCTGACCTCTGTATCGCCGCCACTGCTCTATCGCGCGATCTGACTCTTGTCACGGGCAACGAATCCCATTTCCGGCGCGTCCCCGGCCTCAGGTGCGAGAACTGGCTGAGGCAGTGATCGAGTCGCATGGGTCGCCGAGCGCTATCACGAGATCATCGCCATGACGCGGTTTGGCGGTCTTTAGCAGACCGCAGAGACGCGGAGGCCGCAGAGCGGTACAGGCTGTTCCCCGCGTCCTCTGCGCCCCTGCGGTGAGATACCCTCCTACGGCAGGCCCTTCAGTTCCGCCAGCGCCTCCGCTAGGTCGCTCGCTCGGCTGGCCTCGGTGAAGGCGACAAAGAACACCGACTCCCTCGTCTGCCGCGCCTCGTGGGTGGCACCGCGCCACGCGTTCAGACAGTAGCCCTCCCGCCCCCACACGCTTCCGCCCACGTTGGCCTCTCTGCCGCCGCAGGCGAGCACCACCGCCTCGCCGGCCTTCCGGTTCTCGGCAATCACCCACCGGCTGTTCTCGACCCCGCCGCCATACTCGCAGCGGATGCGCTCCGCACCGCCATCTTCGCTTCCGCGGATCACGGCGTCGAGGAAGCTCCCCGCCAGCACTGGATAGAGCTGGAACGACGCATCCACCCCACCCGCGACATCGGCGCGGCGCGTCAACCTGATGCACACCGCTAGCATCGCGCTCCCCGGCGCCAGCAGGTAGTCCATTGCCAGGGTATCCTCTCGCCTCCGTTCCGCCTTCGGCGAGCACGTCACCCGCACGCCTTTCCACACTACTCCCTGGCCGCCGCGCCGCGTGATCTCGCGCGCCCTGAACGTCTCCTTGAATAGCTCCGTGTTCGACAACCCACCAATCCCAGGCTGGATCCCTCCCGTCCACGGATTCTGCCACGCCAGCGGCAGCGCCTCGGGATAGGCCGAGCGCAGAAGCTCTTCCTCGCCTCTCTGCAGCGAGATCGCCGATCCCATGAACCCCGGCGCGACACTCATCGCAAGCAGGCCGTTGCTGATCCGGAACTGGCTGCCCTTCTCCGCACGCTTGACGGTCACGCGTTCGGTGGGGTCGCCCAGCACGATGATCGGCTGGCGTTCGTGGTAGATTGCGCGGTCTATGCGAGCGGTGGCCTCGGCGAAGTACGCGCCCTCGGGTGTGGAAGCGCTCCGCGTCACCACCGCCGCCCGCCTGACCTTGCGCGACTGGTTCGCGCCGGCGAACTCGATGCGCGCCGGGGCTGCCCGCAGGCCTTTCGGCATCTCCAGCCGAAGGCTCCCCGCGAACTCCAACCGGCCGGTTGAGTCTACCGTGAGCGCTGCTTTCGCCTCCCGGCCGTGGATGACCAGGGGGCGCGGCCTCAACCCGAACTCGAACGGCCGGCGTGTCTCCAAAGGTCGCTGCTCGCGGTCAACCCGCGGCCCGAAGAGCGTCTGCCACCATCGCCGCGCCGCGAACGCGCCACCCTCTCCCACAAAAATGTAGAAGGGCCCGGCCGAGACCGACTGCCCCGGCGCAGCCGCCGGGAGCGCGCGCACGATCTCCCCCCATTCGACCCGCTCGGCCTTGTCCCACAGCAGCGCCGCGGTGGCGCCGTTCTTGTCCTCCGTCGCCAACCAGCCCTCCGCCCAGTCCTCGCCCTTCTCGGAAAGCTGATGCTCGCCGAGATGGCGGCTCGCTCCTCCCGCCGCGCCCTCGATCACCTCGCCGTTGACCAGCGCCGCAACCTTGCCGCGGTTGATCTGGAACCAGGCACGCTCGCATATCTTCGCCTCCAGGCGAGAGGCCGAGTTGTTGATGACCGTGTTCCTGATCTCGACCAGAGGCAGGTTCGAGAGAGCGATCCGCTCTTCGAGCGTCACGCCGGGGCGATGGGTGGATGGGGTCGTCAGCACCGCTACCGCGCGACCATCGCGCTGTTCTACTTTGGCCTCGCAGGTCGTCTCGAAGAACTCCTCCCAGGCGAACGGCGGGCCGATCTGCGGATGCACGACGCTGGCGACGTCGCGCCGGTTCCGCAGCTTGTCGGTGATCCCGACCCATCCCCCGCGGCGCGAGATGTGGACCCGCAGCAGGGCCGACTCGAGTACCACGCGCTCCTTCTCCACATGCCCAACGACATCGCCCGCCCCGAGCACGTGCGCGTGTAGCTCCGTCTCCTTCGGGCGCACCGTCTTCCCGCCCGCAATCACCTCCGCGCGCAGCTTCAGAGAGATCGCGCCTGGCTCCCTCACCGTGACTCTCACGGGGACTTCCGCCGAGCCCCTGGCGGGAAGCTGAACGGAGGCCGCGCCCCTGTCCAGCTCGACGTCTGGCGACGCGGCGAGGTGCAACCTCACCCGCGCCGGCTTCTCCAGTTCGCTGCGACACTGGATGACCAGGGGCTCCGCGCGGCCAGGGCGGAGCCCCTGCCCGTCGCCGTCCAGGCCGAAGTGCACCGCCTGCTTCACATCGAACCCGGCCTCCAGCCGGATCGGCTGGCCGTTTACGAGCACATCCGTCCGGATGATCTGAGCCCGCGGGTCCTTCTCCTTCTCCCGGATCTCCGGCGCGATCACGAACTCGCTGTGCACCTGGGCTCGACCCCGGACGGTCAGTAGCTCGCGATGATCGAGCTGAACGCCCTCATCAGCGTTTGCGATGAGCGCCACCTCGAGCGGCTCGCTTCGGCGGTTGACGATGCGCCAGGTGACGCGCTGCGGCAGGCCCGCAACCAGCTTCTCATCCGCCAGCGAGCAGCCGACCAGGAAGTCGTTGGTCTCGATCTCGAGCAGGCCCCACGAGCGGCGGTCATACACCATGCGCAGCCGCTCGCCGCCCTCCTCCCAGACGTATTCGTACACGCGCACCTTGCCGCGCTTGTGCTCATCAGCTGTGAGCGACAGGTCGCGCTTCATCGTCGCGTACCAATCGTGCCTGCGGAAGAACGCCTCGGCGACAGGATTACGGCGCGCGCCGGGCGTGAAGTTCTGCATGTAGACGCCCCACTGCCCCGACTCCGGAGACCACATGAACCCCGACTTCTTGTACAGCGGCACCGCCTTCATGTTCCCCGGCCAGGTATGCAGGTCTACCCGCGCTATGCCGCGCTGGTACGCCCGCTCCACCGCCGACAGCAGCACCGCCTTCCCATACCCTTTGCCGTGGACGTCGGGGTCGGCCGTCAGCAGCCCCACATACGCACCCTTGGTCTCCGTGGGCTTGGCGTAGACGCTGCAGAACGAGCGGAACTCACCCCCTTCCTCTGTCACGAAGATCCCGAGTGCCTGCTGCTCCCGCACCTGGCGCGCCGCCTCCTCCGGCGTTCGCGGGTCCGATCCGCCGTCCGGCCATCCATCGAACGTCTTGTTCATGAACCGGGCGAGCCGCTCGGCATCGCTCGCCCGCCAGTCGCGACTTAGGTCTCGAACGCGCTTCGGCATCTCTGTTCTCTCTATCCGGGTCTTGCCCGACAACGCGTCGCGCTCGCTCAAAGGGCGACGATCATCCGGGCAGCACGAACCACGGGTCCGGCAAGAAGAAGTGATGGAAGATGTGATGGAAGAACGTCAGGCGACAGCATCGCCGCCCCAGGCCACAGGCGGCGCGACAGCAGGCAGGAGAGATGATAGGGGCGAGAGGGGGCTGTGTCAAGGCGCTCTTCCCGCCTCTCCCAAGTGCGTCATCCCCAGCACATAGCCGATGCATCGAACTCGCGTCCCAGACGGGCGAAGACAGCCCGCCAACGCGGCACCGGGTCCTCACGGTAGATGTAGGGCCGCCACCCAAGCTTGAGGTAGACGGAGATCGCCGCGACCCTGAAGTCTTCCGTCCCCAGGCACGGCCGCCGGTAGCCCTCCTCCGCCAGCCGATTCGTGGCGGAGGATGCCACGATGGTGCCGAGGCCCCGCCCTGCGTGCGAAGGATCGGTCACCAGCCAACCCATCATCCCTGCATCAGGGTGACGGGGCATGATGCTGCCACGCCAGGCCTGGCAGGAGGATACCAGTTCACCAGATGCTAGGTGCTCAACGACGAAGAACCCTCCCGCCAACGCTCGTTCCAGCGCCTCCGGGAACCTGCCCTCATCCGCGAAGGCCAGGTGAAAGAGGTTGTCGTACTCCGCTTCGTCACCAGCGCGGAACTGCCGCAGCAGATACCCTTCCGGCACCGGCGGCACCTCGACAAGCGCGACCAACGGCCTCACCATCTCCAACTGGTGCTCGTACTCCGTTTCGACGAACGGATGGGCGGGCCGACCTGGCAAACCACGGAGTGGACTCACGGACTAGGCTCCTTCTCGCGCCGGAGCCGGGCAACTACGTTCCTCCGAGGTCAGATCTATCTCCATCTGCACTCCGACCACCTCGGCGTCCATGCTCGCGTACAGCGCTTTCGCTGCCTCGTTGTTCGGCTTGGTGCTGATGTGCAACTCACCGACTCCGCGCTCTCGTGCGAGACGGATGATCTCGCGCACGAGCGCGGTCGCGATCCCCTGCCGACGCATGTCTTCGCGGACGACCAGACCGAGCAGTTCGCCTGCTAGCGCACCGTGTGTCAAGTCTGAGTAGACCATCAGGTGAGCGTATCCGACCATCGTGTCATCCGCTTCGGCAACGACCAGATCGTGATCAGGGTCTGCCAATACGGCGTCGAACGAAGTTGCCCGGTCAACCTCAAAGCTGACGAGTTCAGTCGCCAATCCATTGACGGCAGGCAGGTCTCTCTTCTCGGCTCTGCGTAGACGCGGGTCCATAGGTGAGTTCCTCTCCTCAAGCCTTCTCTGCGACGACACTGATGCCCCAGCCGAGGAAGTACTGGAGGTGCGTCCAGCTTCCCGGCTCACCTGTGACCGGTTCCTGGAGGTGCACTGAATCCTCCGCGAAGTGGCGGATGATGAACCCGACCTCAGCGAGACCGCCGACGCTGTCCCGCAGCAGATGCCGGTGGTCGCCCGTCGGTTCGCCCTCCTCCATGTTCTCGACGCCGGCCGCGTTCTTCAGCACACGTCCTCCCTTGTAGCGATCCACGATCCGGTAGCCGATGCCATCCCATTGAGCCAGGTGCACTGCGGGGTTGGCGAGCGCCGCGCGGTACCTCCCTCCCGGCCGAAGCACGCGATGGACGCCTCGGTAAACGGCACGGACATCCGGGATCCAGCTCATCCCTGGGGCCTGGTAGACGAGATCGAATGACGCGTCATCGAACGCAGACAGGTCGCAGGCATCTCCCTTGACAGTCCTCGCCTCGTAGCCGTAGTGCTGAGCCGCCGCCCGGTCTCCCCTCAGCTGTCCCTCGCACAGATCGAGGACCGTCACCCGCGCCCCGAGCAGCCCGAACGCGGCGCTCTGTTGCCCGCCGCCGGAGGCCAGGCACAGAGCATCCTTGCCTTGCACACCGTTCAGCACCCAGCGCGGCTCGAACCGGTCCTCTATGCCAGGCAGTTGCTCGACCGTGCTGGCGACGAACTGCTTCACCAGTTCCCGACTGAGCGAGAGCGCGGGGACTGTGTACCCGCAGCCCGCCTCGACCTCCCGGTCCCAGTGTTGCTCGACGATGCGCAGCGTGTCTTCGTGTGCCATGTGCAGTCAGCACTCCTGCTCCCCTGCCTCATACAGTCCGACCAACCCCGCCCGCCGATCCGCCCAGTCCCGAACGCACACGACGTTGGTGAGCTGGTCGACGGAGCCGACGAAGCGCGCCAGCCGCTTCACTTCCTCGTCGGTGATCTTCTCGTAGATCGCGCCGCCCGGGTTGCACTTCCCCGGAACCAGGTACGGCCGGCCGAAGAACGGCTCGACCTCAGTCGGCACCGGCTCGGTGATCCCCAGCGCGTTGTGCATCCGCGCGAGGTGCTCGTAGGCCCGGGACAGATGCTTCTCCCGCTCCCGCCAGTCCTGCGCGTCGAGCGCCGCCTTCAGCACCGCAGCTAACTCCGCGGCGCACCGCAGCTCCGCAAACGCCGTCCCATACCACTTGCTATACGGCGCGTACTGCCGCTCCATCAGGAAGCACAGGTCCATAATCCAGTGGATCAGTCGCGCCGCCAGAACCCGCGACCCCAGCTCATCGCCCACATCGCCGCACCGGCCCATGAACGGGCACTCCTGCTCAATGTGCTCCCACAGCGCCGAAAGCAGGTAGCACCAGATCTGGTCGGGATAGAAGTGCAGCTTCTCCCGCATCGGCACAAGCTCGCCCAGCCCATCGTGGAACACCCGCCCCGAGCGGATCAACCGCAGCGTCTGCTGCGGAAGCGTGACCCAATCCAGCGCCGTGATCCCGCGATTCGGGTTGAGGGGTCGGTAGCTGACCACGAAAGTGTCCACATTGATGCAGTTCACCCGATGCTCGATCGGCCCGCCGTCCGCCTGCACGGGCTTGCCCGTTTCATGCGAGGTCGAGTCGAAGTGCGTCGGCACACCCGCTACCTCCCGCGGTAACTCGTGGCGCATCACCTCCGCGATCCGGTCCGCGTGCCGTGCGTGGTCCTCTGCCGACAGGTAGACCTCCACCGTCGGCCCCCAGCCGTGGTCCATCGAGATAGGCGTGTCGTATCCGAGCGTGTCGGAGCCACGGCCGAGGCGCGCCGCTGAGTAGCGCAGGCAGGGGAAATGCCGCTCCATGGCCGGCTTTACTCCCTCGTGGTAGAGCCGCTCGGCTAGCACCATGCCTTTGACGAACGGGTAGCCCATCTCTCTCCTCATCTCTGCATCCGCAACAATTGCTCGGCGACTTCCGCCCCATGCTCCTCCCACCAGTCCACCCGCATCATCCAGTACCCAAGGCGGTGGTCAAGGTCGAGGTCCGGATAGGGCTCGCCTGTCTCGATCATCTGGTGAATCGGGAACACCACCACCTCGAAGTCGAACGTCTTGACCGCCAGCGGAAGCGCCGCCAGTTCCCGCTTCTCTAGCGGCCATCCTGCCGAGTCGTACCCCCGGAGGAAGGCTCTCGCTCTCTCCGGTCCGTCTTCCTCGGCCTCCCGGCCGACGCAGAAGAGCTGCGTCAGTGAGCGGCCCAGGTCGAGCACCCTCGCCTCCAGGCAAGCGTACTCAAAATCGAGGACACCGCAGACGCGATCCCCGGAGATGCGAAGATGAACGCCCGTGAAGTCGCAGACCACGGCGCTGCGCGGGAGGGTGTCGAAGCGGCACGCCTCCAGCTCCTGTGCAATGCGCTGCGACCGCGCGAGGAGCATGTGCGCGGCACCCAAGAGCGCGGCGCGCTCGGGGAACTCCGGCGGCCCATCGAACTGCGACCTGTCTCGCAGGAGATAGCCGCCCAGCGGCCTGAAGGCCGACCGGCCCCGCGGCGCGCTCGCCGCGGCGCGACGGTGGAACTCGCCAAGTGTCCGGCCCGCAGACTCCTGCTGGGCGAGGATCTCCTCGTGAAACTCGTCGCCCGGGACCTCTGCCGAGAGCGCGGCCGGATAGCCGGCGCAGAGGGTCAACAGGTGGCCCTGCGCGTTGCGAATAGCGGTCGGCGTCTGTACCCCGATCGCCCGGAAGTGCTCCATCACCCAATCCTGGAACTCGTAGTGCTCCTCGGTGGAGAGCTGCGGATGGGTGGTCAGCACCTTCAGGTAGAACACTCCTGTTTCGCACATCACTCGGAACACGGCGTTATGGCCGTGCCACTCCGACTCCCGCGGCGGCGCGACGCTCGCGATCTCGCCGAGCGCCGGGTACTGGCTGAGACAGGCTCTCACCTCCTCTATCTCGATCTGGGCAGCCATCTCCTAGCTCGATCCTCGGGCGCCAAAGCAGAACGCGCCTGCTTGCACTACCCGGAATGCCGGATAGCGTAAGCAGGCGCGTCAAGGGCTGAGCCGCTCTCCTGCGGGACCTGTGGTTTTGTCGCTGGTCAGCCGCAGTGATGATAGGCGCGGTCAGCCCACGCGTCAAGCCGGCGCCTTTCCCTTGCGATTGCCCCGCTTCGGATGCCTCGACACCGACGCGCCCGGCGTCAGCGCAGGTAGTACACCACCTTCACCACTGCCACCACCACGATCAGCGCAATGCCGACCGCTGCTTTCACCCTTCGCGATGGTCGGGAGCCAAGCTCGGCTGTCCCCAGAAGCATATCGGATATCAGCGCGGCGAGCGGGATCAACAAGAGCGGATCGGAGAGCTCGCGGAAGCGCGGCTTCGCAAACGTCAGCGAGAGCCCAACAAGGTAGGACAGACCCGGAGCAAGGACCAGACTGTATCTGCGCCAATGCGCGAGCGACAGAATCAGCGCAAACACGGTGAGCGGCGCGACGACGATCCGCCATCCGGTGAGGATGATAACGTTGCGCTTCTGTGCAGCCAGGCCGCCTGCCTCAAGCTCAGGCGATGCGGACACACCGCTCTCATACGCCTGGTAGACGGCCGCCATCGCCAAGTCGTTCTCGCGGGTGGGCGCCAGGTACTTAGCGGCCCAGCTGTCGGCCTCCGTACCCAGCAGGCGAGCCGCGCGCGTCACGCATAGGGACACGTAGCGCCTGGGATGCGTCCGCGCCCACGCCACCGCCGCCGACCTGAATGCCGCGTCGGTGTCCCTCTCGCTCAGCCCGGTCAAGACCAAGGCGTCTCGAGCCTCTGGGCAGTCTCCCCCTGACTGTGCGAAGTCGTTGTTGCCCATCCAAAGGTCCGAGCCTCCCGCGGTCGCCAGTGTGGTCGCGCCCAGGCCGATGAGGTGGTTGCGTATCAGCCACGGCGCTAGCGTGAGCACCAAGACGCAGACCAGCACGACCGGCGCGCGAACGCTCGCGCTCCGCCCTTTGTGCGCGCAGGCAGCGATAAGCAGGAATCCCGGCACGAAGTACGCGCCTGCCGGCCTCACCAGGAGATGCAGCCCCAGCAGGAAGCCGGAGGCGACGAGCGCCCACCACCGAGTTCCCCGGTTGCGGCGGCTCGCGCCCAGACACAGCAGAGCGCCCACCGCGAGCGGCGCTGCCAGGTTCTCGCTTGCTAGCACCGGGACATAGGCGATGGCGGTCGGCGAGAAGACATACAGCAGGCCCGCTGTAAGGGCGCCGCGAGGCGAGACCACCTGCGCGGCCAGCAGCACCACCAGGGCCGAGGTGAGGCCCCCAAGCACCGCCTGCACCAGTCCAGCCGCCCTCCAACTGTGGCCCAAGGCGGCGTAGACGGCAGCCAGGAAGGCAGGATAGCCTGGCGTGCGGTACGCCGAAGACCCGTAGTGTCCGGTGGTGAGCCACCGCCAGGCGATGGCATCATAGCTCGCGAAGTCGCCTATCGGCGTGACGTGCGCATGGAGCGCCCACGCCAGGCGAAGACCTAGGGACAACGCTCCCGCCGCCAGCGCGTATCCGAGCACTCTTCCCGTGTTCGCACTCGGCCGCACGCATGCTCTCCCGAGGAAACGCCCCGGCTGCTTTCTGCGCCGCGAACGCCGGTCCTCGCCGCCGATAGGCCCTGTTGGCCGGGAACGCAAAGCGCGACCCAAGCTTTCTCCTCCCGCCGCGCCGTTGCCCACCGCTTCTCCCCCGTGCTACACTCGAATTGTGACCACCGATGAGCACAAGGTTGTGCCCACCCGCGCGCTGCTCATCGCGGCCGCTGATGATGCCGCGGCCGAGCGCGCCATCGAGACCCTGAGGGCGCGGCTGCCGGGGGTGCGGGTAACCGCGGTGCTCCGCGCCGGGGCCTCGGTGAATGCTGACCGCCTGCTCGTCGCTGCCACTGAAGGGCCCTATGGCTTCATCCTCACCCGTCACCTGCTCCGCGAGGTTGGAGGCGGATTCGATGTCGCCTGGGCCGCGGTCGGCGATCTCAGCAGTCCAGCCTACCGGCGCGTCGCGCTTTTGCTGTCGTTGGCCCGGGCGAGGAAGAAGGCAGCGATCGGGCCGGGTGGCGAGGTGGTCCCGCTGGAGGAATGGCTCAAGCGGGCGGGCATCTCGCTCGGCCCGCTGAGCCTGCTGCGCGCGGGCTGGCGGCGTCTGCTCATGCCTTACCGGCGTCGCCGCGCCGCGAGGCTCTTGCGCGGCGACCGCCCTCCCTTCGGCTTCCGCCGCGTCAACATCGGTGTCAGCGACCGCTGCAACCATCGCTGCATCATGTGTTCCGAGCACTCACCCTACTGCGCCGACGGCGGCCGGCGCATGGCCGCCGAGGGTGTGCTCGATGAGCGCGACTTCGGCCTCATGGATCCCGAGATGTACCGCAATCTCATCCGCGATCTGCGCGCGGTGGGCTGCCGCGAAGTCGAGCTCTGCGGGCTGGGCGAGCCATTGCTCCACCC
>Ga0315288_10012461_pt1 | contig 10686 bp, 11 predicted proteins | sample YL17G11_20_MG_FD_203454 | JGI IMG/M metagenome (GOLD analysis project Ga0315288, IMG submission 203454) | Sediment microbial communities from Yellowstone Lake, YNP, Wyoming, USA - YL17G11_20 | ecosystem: Environmental > Aquatic > Freshwater > Lake > Sediment | place: USA: Wyoming | collected...
CGTATGCATATATGGATATACACGCGAATCATCACTCTAAACATGACCTAACTCACGCAAAATCAACATGAAAGCAGAAATGCTTGCAACAGAATTTTTCAACCCATCCCCTGAGCAGTATACTCCGACATGGCTGAACGGACTCTCTTCACGCCTGAGATGGGTGCCAGACTGCGCGAAATCCGCTTGAAAAGGGCTCTGACTCTGGATGAGGTCGCAGCCCGGATGGGTCTAGCCGGCAAGGGGCGGAAGACCTTCTGTCAAGTACAGGACATAGGTAACACTTTATTATCAGGACATAGGTTACGGTTCTTGACCAGTTCAGGTAGCAGGGGCAGAGCCAGCAGTTGCTGAGTTTCGGGTCTTGGGTCGCTTTCCCAAAATCCAGATGCCAGATGACAAACCAAGTTCCAACTCCAAATGACCAGGGACGAGCTTCTTTCCCCTCTTGATGCTTGCTGCTTGCTACTCACTGCTTACTACTCACTGTTCGGCCTTGACTTCCTGAGCCATCCGCCCCACAATATCCCGTAATGGACAAGTTCCTGATTCGCGGCGGTCGCTCGCTCTCCGGCTCGGTGTCGATTGCGGCGGCCAAGAACGCCACGCTGCCGATTCTGGCGGCGACGCTGCTCACCGAAGAACCTTGTCTCATCCGCAACGTGCCGATGGTGCAGGACGTGCGGACGATGATGAAGCTGCTCACGGTGCTGGGCAAGAAGGTCGAGGCGCAGGGTAACGGGCTGCGGCTGAGCGACGGCAGGAAGCTGAACCCGGAAGCGCCCTACGATATCGTGAAGCAGATGCGGGCGAGCTACTATGCGCTGGGTCCGCTGCTGGCCCGGGAACGCCGGGCGAAAGTATCGCTGCCCGGCGGTTGCGCCATCGGGCCGCGTCCGATTGACCTCCACATCAAAGGCATGAAGGCGCTCGGCGCGGAGGTCACGATCGAACACGGCTACATTACCGCGCAGACCAGGCGACTGACCGGAGCCGAGATGGTGCTGGAAGGTTCTCACGGACCGAGCGTGGGCGCCACGGCGAACGTGATGATGGCCGCGACGCTGGCCAGGGGCAGAACCGTGATTGTCGGCGCCGCGTGCGAGCCGGAGGTGATTGACCTTGCCAATTTCCTGAACCGATTGGGCGCCGGCATTTCGGGGATCGGAACGCCGAGGCTGGTGATTGAGGGTGTTGAGCAGTTGCACGGCGCAGAGTACGAGCCGATTCCGGACCGGATTGAAGCCGGGACCCTGGCGCTGGCCGGCGCGATTACCGGGAGCCGGATTGAGCTTACCGACTGCGAGCCGGAACATCTGACCGCACTGCTCGAGAAGCTGCGCGAGACCGGGTGCGAATGCGAAACCGGCCCGCGCCGGCTGAGAGTGAATGGCCGCCCTGAGATTCGGCCGGTGGATATCAACACTGCGCCCTACCCGGGGTTTCCGACCGACTGCCAGGCGCAGTTCATGGCGCTGCTTTGCCTGGCCCGGGGCCGGAGTGTGGTGACCGAGCACATCTTTGAGGGCCGTTACCTGCACGCGCTGGAACTGGCGCGGATGGGCGCCCGGATTGACGTTGACAGCAACAAGGCGGTGATTGAAGGCGTCAAGGGATTCTCCGGCGCGCAGGTGATGGCGTCGGACATTCGCGCGTCGGCGTCGCTGGTGTTGGCCGGGTTGGCGGCCGAAGGCGAGACCGAGATTTCGCGCATCTATCATCTCGACCGGGGATACGTGCGGCTGGAGGAGAAGCTGGCGAAGTTGGGAGCGGATGTCAGGCGAGTGAAGTAGGGGATTTCAAATATCAAATTGCAGATATCAAATCGCAGATTGAAGCCCGAAACCGAACGCAGCGTAACTCGTCAGGTGCGCGTGGGCAGCGTCCTGGTCGGCGGCGATGCGCCGATTGCGGTGCAGTCCATGACCAAGACCCGGACCGAAGACGTCAAGGCTACGGTTCGGCAGATTCGCCGGCTGGAGCGACTGGGGTGCGAGATTATCCGCTGTGCGGTGCCCACGCTGCAGGCTGCCGAGGCGCTGGCCGAAATCCGGAAGCGTATCCGGATTCCCCTGGTCGCGGACATCCACTTCGATTACCGGCTCGCGCTGGCCAGTGTCAAAGCCGGCGCGGACAAGATCCGCATCAATCCCGGCAATATCGGCGAGCAATGGAAAGTCGAGGAAGTCATCCGGGCGGCGGCAGATAAGGGAATCCCTATCCGGGTCGGCATCAATTCCGGGTCATTGCCGAAGGCAATCCTGAAGGAATACGGCCGGCCGACTGCTGAGGCAATGGTCGCGGCGCTCGACAAGGCGCTTGAACCATTTGATAAACTCAAGTTCAAGCAGATTGTCATTTCGGCCAAGGCGAGCGACGTGCCGGGTGTAGTCGAAGCCTACCAGGCGATTTCCCGGCGCTATCGGTATCCGCTCCATCTGGGCTTGACCGAGTCCGGCCTGCCGTTCGAGGGCTCAATCCGGTCCGCCGCGGCGCTGGCGATTCTGCTTCAACAGGGGATAGGCGATACCATACGGATATCGCTTACCGGCGACCCGGCGCTGGAAGTCAAAGCGGCATACGAATTGCTGCAGGCGCTTCATCTGCGGCGGCACGGCCCGGTGCTCATCAGTTGCCCGACCTGTGGACGCTGCCGGGTGAATCTGGAGGCGATTGCACGGAGTGTGAAAAGAAGACTTGACAAGATGCCGGGGGGGTGTACAATATTAGTGGCAGTAATGGGATGTACTGTCAATGGCCCGGGAGAAGCAAGAGATGCTGACTACGGCATCGCCTGCGGAAAGAAGTCCGGGTTGCTCTTTGAGAAGGGCAGGATAATTCGGAAGTGCCCTGAACAGAATTTGGTTCGCGAATTGATGATGGAAATAACGGGTGACAAGTAACCGGAGTTCGTGGCGGACAAGGCTAACTTCAATGACGACAGTCAATTAAATACCACCCATATCATTAACCATCTGTCTCATTGCCCATCAGTCCCTTTGCTAATTTGCCAAGTACGCTGCGGTTATCTCTACTTGTCACCCATCCTTTTTTGCTGAATCACAGCCAGCCCGACCGGGCTGGTTTCTGTTTTCCCGGGGAAGGCATGGGGTGGAAACCCCAAGGCCAGAGTCCTAAGGCCAAAGGCCAGGGCAAGTTCGAAGTTCAAACACGGAGACGACCCCGGATGTCGAGCCCGGATTTGGGCCTGGGCCTTCGTTCTTTGGTTCGGGCTTTGAACTCCGTCCTTTGAGCCTTTTTCGACCCGTCCTGTTCTTGAATTGAGCGCGGCTTCACGCTAGACTTACTCATGCTCAAGTGCCGATACTGGTTGCTGGTGCTGAGCACGGCAATCCTGGCCAATGCCTGCACGGTCGGCGTATTCTCCGGTCGGGTCACCGCGGACCATCGTCCGATGATCTGGAAGAACCGGGACGTGGAGAATGCGGACCAGGCGGTGCGCTACTTCACGGACGGACGCTATCCTTACCTGGCCAATGTCTATGCCGGTGAAATCAACTACGCCTGGTCGGGCATCAACACGGCCGGCTTTGCGATCATGAATGCCAATTCGTTCAACATCGGGTCCGGCGCACCGGTCGGGCTCGGCGACGGCGAGGTGATGAAACTGGCGCTGCAGAACTGCGCATCGATTGACGAGTTCCGGCGACTGCTCGATTCCCTGAATACGGTCGGGCGCACGACGCCCTGCAACATGGGCGTGATGGACGCCTCGGGCGCGACCGCGATGTTCGAAGCCGGCGCTTATTCCTATACCGCGTGGTACAGCGATTCGCTCCCGGAGGGCTACATCGTCCGGGCCAACTTCTCGCTCTGCGCCGACACGACCGGGCAGAGGAGCAACAACCGGTACCTGCGCGCGTCGCAACTCGTGGCCCGCTCGGTCAGCCGGGGCGAGTTGGACCGCGTCTGGCTGGTCGACAGCGTCGCGAAGGACCTGGGCCAGATTGACTTCGACCCTTACCCGCTGCCCTATACCGGCAGCGTGCAGTCGATGCCGCCGGGAATGCTGCCTGCGGTGTCAACCATCAGCCGGACCAAGACCCGTTCGGTCATCGTCATCACGGGCCCGAGGCCGGGCGAACCGGTCACCCTTTCCACGATGTGGGCGATGCTCGGCGAACCGGCAATCTCCCTGGCGGCGCCGCTCTGGGTCGGGGCGCAGAACGTCCCGCACGGCCTGATTGATGACCCGACCGCGGTGCTCTGCGACGAAGCGAAGCGCATGAGGACCTATGCCTACTCGGACTGGCAGTACCCAAGCGCCATCAACAGCTTTCGCGTGGCCGAAATCAACGGGTTCTTGGGTATGGCGGCGGAGGACGTGAACGCGCGAGCCGACAGTTGCCTGGACCGCTGGGCGCAGAAACCGCCTTCGGCAGCTGATTTCGGCGACGCCCAGCAGGAAGCGGCCGGCATCGCGCTCCGCGAATATGCAAGGTTCTGGCAGGCGCATCCCGACGAGGAGCCGCGGGAGTCAACCGACCGCGAATTCCGGGTCATCACCTATCCCGGCGAACACATCGTCCTGGCAGTCTTCCCGGGCGCGTCCGGGAATCGCCGGTTGCTGGTTCACGACGCAGCCGGTCGACAGGTCGCCGCGTTCGAGTTGTCGAGCTACCCGGCGCCGGGCCTGGGCTACTTCCAGTGGGGCGCGGGCGGGCTGGCCAGCGGGCTGTACTTCGCCATCCTCGAGTCGGCCGACACGCGGCGGACATGCTCGTTTGTCTATATCCGCTGACCGTAACCGGCTTTGACGTTCGGACCTGCCGCAACACGACTGCACAAACTCCTTGACTTTTGCCTGCTGCTGGGCTATTAGTATCCCATGTTGCTGAGTGAGTTTGGAAAGGGGACTCAATGATTTGCGAAGTTGACCGCGAACTGTTTGCCGACTGCCTCCAGAGTATTGTGAATACGATTCCGGTGCGTTCCACCTACCCGGTGTTGCAGAATATCCTGCTGGAAGTCAAAGGCAATCACCTGATTATGGCCGCGACCGACCTGGATACCTACGTGCGCAAAGAGATTCCGCTTGCGCCCGAGACCAAGCCCCAGGCCGGCAAGGTCATCATCCCGGGCCGCAAGCTGCTGGAAGTCACGAAGGAACTGGTCGAGCCGCTGATCAAGCTGAGCCAGACCAATACGAACATCAAGCTGACTTCGGGCGGGAGTAGTTACACGTTCTCCGGTCTGGACCCGGCCGAATATCCCGAGCCGCAGACCATGCCGACCGATTTCGTAGTCGAGTTCCCGCTGCCGCTGCTCATCGAGCTGTTCGAGGCGACGTCGTTTGCGGTCTCCCGGGACGAGAGTCGCCCGGCGATGACCGGCGTCTACTGGGAGATTGACCCCAAGGAGACCCGGATGGTCGCCACCGACGGGCACCGGCTGGCAATGATTCACCGAGCCGGCGCGTTCAAGGCCCGCACCCGGCTGATTGTTCCGGTGAAGGTCTTCGACTTGTTCGCCCGAGGCGAAGAGAACGTCAAGGTGAATGCCGATTCCTCCAAGATCGGCTTCGAGTTCGCCAGCACGTCGATTATCTCGCGGCTGATTCAGGGGCCCTATCCGGAGTATGAGCGCGTGATTCCCAAGACTCATCCGAACCTGCTCACCAGCAAGAAGGACCATCTCGCCGCTGCCCTGCGCCGGGCCGCGGTCTTTGCCAATCCGGTAGCGAAACCGGTGACCTTCGATCTGAAGAGCGACAGCGCTCAGTTGCAGGCCGAGACCCCGGAGCTGGGGCAGGCGAACGAGAGCCTGGATGCCGTGTACAAAGGCGCCGACGTGAAGACCGCGTTCAACGCCGCATTCATGCTCGAAATCCTGCGCCACGTACCGGGTGACGACATCGCATTCGAGCTGAACACGGCCCTGACCGCCGGCGTGGTCAAGCCGGTCATGCCCGAGCCGGACCGGCTATACCTGCTGATGCCGATTCGACTGGACTGAGAACGCACCACGCATGACGCATAACGCACAACGCCTGACGACCGGCCTGCTGCGTCGCCTGCGTTCAAGGTTGGGCGTCATGCCTTATGCGTTAAGCCTCATGCTGCTCCTTGCCTGCGAACGTCCGGGCAGTCAGAACCTGCTGGTTCTGGGCTTCATCTATCACATCACCTACCCGGACAACACTTCAGGCTTCTACCAGATCTACCTTGCCTACGACGTCGACGGTCTGCCCCAGGTCCCGGTCGTCAAGGTCAACGACCGCCCGATTGAGATGACCGACTTCACGCCGCAGCAGGGTCAGTATGAAAGCTGGGACGCGTTTCCGATTGATACGACATTTGACATCAAGGTCCAGCACTACTGGGGTGAAGCGCATTCGCGGGTCAACATGCCGGGGAATACGCGGCTCACTCAGCCGAACCCGGGTTTCGTTCAGGGAACCGGCGACCCGGTGACGATTTCCTGGTTCAAAGCGCCGGGTGCGAGTTCATACTGGCTTGACCTCTATGTCAGCTATGAGTACAACGACACACTCGGCGAATGGGACTACTGGGAACAGGAACTGGACACGATTTTCTCGGACACGACGATTACCTTTCCCGGGTCTTCGATGTTTCCGCCGTTCGTGAGCGAAGTGCTCACCGGAGAGGGTGAGATAATCCTCTGGCCGACGGATGGCCCGCAACTAGTGCCCGGGGACACGGGCAATGTCCGCGGGTGCGGCATCGGCTATGTTGCGGCGGTCAATGAGCCGCCCGAGGGCTGGTTCCCGATTGTCTCGCCGCCCGCTCAGCGTCGGGACATCAACGAGCTGATTCAGCACAGCCGGGAGAAGTTCCTGCGCCGGATGCGCCGGGCCGCAGGAATTCCGGACAGCCCGCCGCGGCCCGAGATTCCCAGACCTTAGCTCCCGGCGACACCCTTACCCGGGCCGGGCGATACCGGTCCGCGAGTTCTTGACTTCTCGGGCTTCCCACAATATAATCCGAGGTGTCGGCTTTAGATAAGCGTCTGCGAGGACTGCCTGTCCGCACGCTCTCAAGAGGTGGCGTGCGGTCTTAGCATATTACCCTGAGTGTCGGAATACCAACTCGTCATGAATGATGGTCGAGCCCGCGACTGGCGGAAAGTCGGTATCGCAATGGGTGCCGGGTGGCTGATGGTTTCGTCTATCGGGGTCTCAGTTCTCATTGGGCTGGGACTGGACCGGCTCTTTCATACACGGCGGTTGTTCTTCATCATCATGTTCGTCGTCGGGATAGTCGCGGGAATGTACAACCTGGTGCGGGAACTGAGGAAGATGAGCGATGACTGAAAGAAGGAACCAAGGAACCAAGGAACCAGGTAACCAAGGAATTGTTGAATCGAGGAATCAAGCAAGTCCCTCGAATCCTCAAGTCTCTGAATTCTCGAATCCTGTTCTTGAGAATCCGGCATCGCTCTGGCGGACGACCTGGCAGCGAGCGGCGCTTCTGACCGGAGTCTGCCTCCTGCCCTTGCTGATTCTGGGCAAGTGGCAGATTGGCGCGGGTGTCTTCGCCGGCAGCGCGCTGCTGCTGGGCGACATCATGGCCCTGAAGGCGCCGATTGACATGATGGTGCGTCAGGTCGCGGAGGCAAAGCGCCCATGGGTTTTCGTTCTGTCGCTGCTGCGGATTGTTGTGCTGGGCACGGTCCTGCTGGCGCTCATCAAGTTTCGGATTGCCCACGTACTGGGGGTGTTCATTGGGGTAACGATGCCAGTGGTGGCAATGGTCTCGGCAGCAGTGCTCAAGCCGCGAGCGACAAGCCACAAGCCTCAAGCCACTAGCCACAAGCTGGGAAATTGACGGTATGGAAGGCCTGAAGGTCCCGATTGAGTTCTGGATTCCGTTTCCCGGGGCCGGGAAGGAAGACGCCATCATTCTCACCAACACCCTGATTGTCGTCGGGCTGGTCCTCCTGCTCTCGATTCTGGCGACCCGGCGCATGTCGCTGAAGCCGAAGGGGCTGCAGAACCTGCTGGAGATGGTCACTGACTGGCTGGTCGAGATGCTGGAGAGCATGGTCGGGCGGAACGGGCCGCGCTACATGCCGTTCATCGCGTCGCTGTTTCTGTTCATCCTGTTCTCGAACCTCATCGGCCTGATTCCCGGGTTCGTGTCCCCGACGAGCAACATCAACACCAACCTGGCGCTGGCTGCGGTGGTCGTGTTCGTGGCGACGCCGCTGGTGGGAATCCGGGCGCTGGGGTTCAAGGGCTACCTGAAAGAGAAGGGCGGGCCGATTCTCCTTCTCTCGCCGCTCGTGTTCCTGTTCGAGACCATCGGCGAACTGGCGCGGCCGGTCTCGCTGAGCATCCGGCTCTTCGTCAATATCAAGAGCGGCGACATCCTGCTGCTCACCCTGATTGTCGTGTTCCTCGGAATGCCGTACAATCCGCTGGTTCCGGTGTTGAGTCTGATTTCGATGCTCTTCGGCCTGTTCGTGGCGTTCGTCCAGGCCTATGTCTTCGCGTTCCTCACCGTGGTCTACTTTGCCGGCGCGTCGGGGTGGGGAGAAGGGGATCATGCGTAGCGAAGTCAGAAGTCAGAAATCAGAAGGCAGAAGGCTGGAGTTAGAATGAATGAAGAAGGACAAAGTGCAAAGTGCAGAATGCAGAATAACAATGAAGGAGGAATAATGAAGAAAGCAGTATGGTTGAGCCTGGTTCTGGGCTCGGCGGCATTTGCCCAGGAAGCCGGCGGCAAGCTGGCTTCGGGCGGCGTCAGCTTCTTCACGTGGCTGGCGCTGATTTCGATTATCAGCATGGTCGTCATCGGCGTGGGCGTGGCATGGGCGCAGAGCAGCGTCGCACGCAAGGCGCTCGACGGCGCGGCCCGGCAGCCCGAAGTGGCCGGGAAGCTAATGACACAGATGCTGATTGCGCTGGTCTTCATGGAGACGATGGCGATTTACGCGCTGCTGGTGGTGTTCCTGCTGCTGTTTGTGAACCCCTTCGCCAAGTACTTCCTGACGTAGTCGCGCCATGCTGGAAATTCATCCCCGACTGCTGCTCTACCAGGGCGCGATTTTTCTCATCTTCGTATTCCTGATGTGGAAGTTCGTGTACCGGAGCCTGGTGAAGATGATCGAAGACCGGCGGCGGCGGGTGGAGGCGACCATGGTGGACGCGGAGAAGGCGCGCGGTGAAGCCGAGGCGCTGCGGACGGGCTACGAGAGCCGGGTGAGCGAACTGAGCGCCCGGCGCGATGAGGTCATCCGCCAGGCCGAGGCCGAAGCCCGGCGCAAGCACGAGGAAATCGTCGAGCAGGGCCGACTGGAGGCCGGCCGGATTGCCGCCCGCAACCGGCTGCAGTGCGAAGCGGACTTGACCGAGGCAATGCATGCCGCTCGGGCCGAGCTGTTCGACGTCGCGGGCACGATGGCCCGGAAAGCGCTGGGCAAGGCCGCCACGCCCGAGGTCGAAGCGGAACTGGTCAAGGAACTGAGCGCCGAGATTCGCGCCACGGAATGGAAAAGCTGACCGTAGCCGGGCACTACGCCCGGGCGCTGTTCGATATCTGCGAGCCGCGCCGGCTGGTCGACCGGGCGTGCGCGGAACTGGAGCTGGTCTCGAAGCTCACCCGCGATGCCGATGACCTGCACCGGCTCCTGGCGCATCCGGAGATTCCGCCGGCCGGTAAGCGGCGGGTGCTGAAGCAAATCCTGCCTGCCGAACTGCTGCCCGAAATCGTCGCGTTCCTGAACCTGCTGGTCGAGCAGTGCCAGCTACGCATCCTCGAGGCAATCAACCAGGCGTTTCTTGCCCTGCGACACGAGCGCTTCGGCATCCTGCGGGCGAAAGTCGAGACTGCACACCCCTTGAGTCCGGCATCCCGGGCTCAGATCAAGGAGGCGCTGGTAGCGGCGACCGGGCGTGACGTCTTCCTGACCGAAGTGCCCTGCCCGGAGCTGATTGGCGGCGTGCGGGTACAGGTCGGGGACCGGATTATTGACGGCAGTGTGGCGGGCCGGTTGAAGCAGATGCGCGAGCAGATATTGAGCACAGCGTGAAGACAGTGACCAGTGGCCGGTGGTCGGTGACCAGTGGCCGGAGTGAAAGGTGAACATGAGAGGAACCAGTGCGACCAAGTGAACTGGCAAGCGTCCTGAAGGGCGAAATCGAGCGCTACCAGTCCCGGCTGGAGGTCGTGGAAACCGGGACCGTCATCCAGGTCGGGGACGGGATTGCCAGGGTCTACGGCCTGCGCGGGGCGATGATGTCGGAGATGATTGATTTCCCGAACGGCGTGCGCGGGATGGTGCTGAACCTGGAAGAGGATTCAGTGGGCATCATCCTGCTGGGCGACGACCGGAAGGTCGAGGAAGGCGACCAGGTGCGCACGACCGGGAAGATTCTGTCCACGCCGGTCGGCGACGCGCTGCTGGGCCGGGTCGTGAATCCGCTGGGCGAGCCGCTCGACAACCAGGGGCCGGTGGCGACCGTGGCGACGCGCCCGATTGAGTCGCGCGCGCCGGACGTGATAGCGCGCCAGCCGGTGAAGGAACCGGTGCAGACCGGCATCAAGGCGATTGATGCGATGATTCCCATCGGCCGGGGCCAGCGCGAGCTGATTCTCTCGGACCGGGGCGTCGGCAAGACCGCGATTATCCTGGATACGATCATCAACCAGCGCGGCAAGGACCTGATTTGCATCTATTGCGCCATCGGCCAGAAGTCATCCA
>Ga0315288_10012463_pt1 | contig 10685 bp, 15 predicted proteins | sample YL17G11_20_MG_FD_203454 | JGI IMG/M metagenome (GOLD analysis project Ga0315288, IMG submission 203454) | Sediment microbial communities from Yellowstone Lake, YNP, Wyoming, USA - YL17G11_20 | ecosystem: Environmental > Aquatic > Freshwater > Lake > Sediment | place: USA: Wyoming | collected...
CTTCACGACAGCGCGGTTGAACACCTTAGCTCCTTGAGGGTCAAAGGAGACAGCCAACCCTGAAACGCACGATCTTGAGCTAGCTCGGGTTGAACACCTTAGCTCCTTGAGGGTCAAAGGAGCCGTGGCATCGATGGGGCTCCCTCTTACGTCTTAAATGGTTGAACACCTTAGCTCCTTGAGGGTCAAAGGAGCCATGAACTGGTACTTGCTGACCCGCGAGATTGAAGTGGTCGAACACCTTAGCTCCTTGAGGGTCAAAGGAGCCTTCGCCGTGCTTTCCCTTGCCGCGTTCCTGGCTGCCTGGTCGAACACCTTAGCTCCTTGGGGATTAAAGGAGCCGGCTACAAGATGACGCGGGAAGGTGTCGAATACCTTAGCTCTTTGGGGGTCAAAAAGAGACGACACCGCCTGGGCCTCAGTCGGTCCATCTACCGTGGTCGAACACCCTAGCTCTTTGGGGATTGAAAGAGCTGAGACCATCGGGCTCGCCCCGATGCTACGCTGTCCCGTCGAACACCCTAGCTCTCCGGGGATCAGAAGAGCCGCCTTGAGGCAACGCCGTCGTTTCGAGTTGAAAACACAGCTTCTCCAATACTACAATGGTCGAACTACAGCTTAATCCGCTTAATCGACCCTAACTACCAGGAGAAGACCTATGCACAACGCAACATACACTGTTACAACTCGGTACGTAGACATCGCCCCTGAAGACAACACCCACAGGGCGGCGTGGTTTGCCGAGTTCGGGCCCCTCGAAAAAGAATCTGCGACAACCACTGTACTAGCAAGTTACGCAGAGTGGCTCACTGTCGGAGCTACCGTCGATCGTGACGGAACGATCCGGCTCCCACACATCACCAAGGACAAGATCTCCGAGGCCGTGGTCAAGCTCGCACGTGAATCCGCTATCATCCCCGAGATCTTATCTCACGAGGTTGTGGTCGCTGTCCTGCACGAGTCCGCCAAAGCCATACAAGAGTTCATTGAGAGCGGCCTTCTTCGCTCGCACCTCAGGAACGGCGAGGTGGAATACTTTGGACTCGACACGTACAAGCACATGATCCCAGCCCGCTCCCTCGAACAGACCAAGGCCCGGCTCACGGCAGAGGCACAAACCAGGAAAGAGGGGGACGAAGCACAAAAGGCAGAATGGGCCCGCAAGAATGAGGTGGAGAAGGCCGAGACTGAGGCCAAGAGGAAAATCGGCCTCGAAAATACAATGTCACTCCTTCAGAAAATCGGCGACGGCAACCAGAACGAACGGTTTGCAGCCGGACTACTCCCCGATGAGGAGCTGTACGAAACCCTCTTCAACAAGATGTTCTCAGACGAGAAGAACTTTACCGGGCTAGAGGGTATCCAGAGCCTCGGTTTCAAAAGCCAAGCGTCGTCTCTATCCGACTACAAGGTCTACTCCCTCAAGGAGTCCAACGCCGCCTTTTGGGACGTTGCATCCAAGTTCGACGGCAAGATGTTGGAGCTTCGCAAGCGGTTCCCCACTCTCCTCTTCGACCACGGTATTGTCGAGATCCGATCGAACGGGTACAGCTACTATGGTGTCAAGTTCGATGTCGAGATCCCCGGTGGCCCCGAGTTCAGCGACGTCTTCCTCTACAGTCGAATCTGAAAGTCCTTGCCTGAGTCTTTCAGTTTGGTGTAGAGACGCTGCAAATGACCAAGCTGAAAGACCTGGATTTACTTGCCCTGGGCAACACGATCAACCTGGCCGGTGCCATCTACGCGGGTGAGGGCAAGACCTTCTTGGCCTTCTTCCCCGAAGACCGGAACGACCTGCCCCTGGAGCCCCTGGAGCTGGACCTGGAGGACTGGAACGCCCTGGTGCGCCAGACCGACATCCTTGAGACCAAAGTGCTCTCACGGGCCAGCGACGGCACCCTGGCCAAGATCATCATGCGCAAGAGCACCCGGCATATCGACAACGCTGTGTCTTGGCGTGTTTTCAAACGTGACAACTACTCTTGCAGGTATTGCGGGAACGACAACACACCCCTCACGGTAGACCACCTGGTCACGTTTGAGGACGGTGGCCCAAGCACTGAGGCTAATCTGATTAGTTCGTGCAAAAAATGCAACAAGATCCGGGGTAACACTCTGTACTCCGATTGGTTGAACCACCCTCGCTACCGTAGCCTGTCCGCGAACCTGCACCCGGACGTGGTACGGGCCAACTCCGACCTGGTCGCCACCCTGGACAAGATCCCTCGGAACTTGCATAAGGCTTCACGATGAAAGTAGGAGTGCCGTGACCCTTCGAATCCTAGTCATCGGTGATGAGGTCAAGGAGAGGGCAGCGGCATTGGTGGCTTTCGCCTCCTTGGAGGAGAACCACTACTGCCCCGGTCCTGACGTCAAACCCCCTGGGGACGACCCGCGATACGTCCTTTGGGTCAACAGCTTTCGATGCGTCTTCTCCGTCACCGTGCTCGGTGGGAAAACTTGGCGACATCTATCTATCTCCGTGGAGGGTGGGACCGCGCTACCCCATCCCGCCATGGCAGAGGAAATGGCTCGACTCTTTGGGTTCACTGGAACCTTACCTGACTGGTCCGTTGCAACTCATACTGATCCGCTTTGCGTAGTTATGGCAGAGGAATGCTTCCCGGTGTAAGTAAAAGGGTGAGGTAAACATGCCAGTACAAGGAAAAGCGGTAGTCATCGGTGGAGGGACGTTCTCCCATATTCGTTCTCATCTCGCCCTGGCTGCTCCTGCATTTGGTCAGACGGCGGAGCAACTCGGTTCTATGCTCAGGCTTCAGAGCTGGCCCGTAGACATCGTCAAGACCCGAATGGCAGGTGGCGGCCCGAGTCTCGTAACAAATGAGGATGTAGCGGACTTCGTTGACACTCTGGTGAGAGACCCGAACGTCAAGGTCATTGTCATGAACGTGGCCCTTTGTGACTTCAACGGGGCTATCATGGACGGAACTCATGCAACCCCGAGCGGGAAGGACGAGACCCGTCTTCAAACCTCAGAAGGTGGTAAGTTGTTGGGGATCCACCCCGCTGGTAAAATCCTCAGCCGTATTCGCAAGGTTCGGAAGGACATCTTCTTGGTCGGGTTCAAGACTACTGTTGGAGCTGACTACAAAGGTCAGTACCAAGCAGGGTTGAAGCTCCTGAAGCAGAACTCGTGCAACTTGGTTCTGGCCAACGACGTACTCACTCGATACAACATGATCATTACGCCAGAGCAAGCCATCTACGGGTACACCTCCCATAGGCAGGAAGCCCTTGACGAGCTGTCCCGAATGATCACGGCCAGAGCCAACCTGACCTTCACCCGCTCCACTGTCGTACAGGATGACCTTGTCCCTTGGGCCTCTCCAGAAGTCCCCGACTCACTCCGCAAGGTCGTGGACCACTGCATCGCCCTAGGTGCCTACAAACCGTTCCTGGACGCCACCGTGGGCCATTTCGCGGTCAAGCTCCGCGATGGGGAGTTCATCACCTCCATTCGCAAGTCGAATTTCAACCGCCTCAGCGAGACTGGCCTGGTCCGCGTCGAGACGGTGGGAGAAGACAAGGTCATCGCCCATGGAGCCCGGCCTTCCGTAGGCGGACAGTCCCAACGAATCGTCTTCGATGACCACCCAGGACTCGACTGCATCGTCCACGCCCACATCCCGTTGAAGTCCCGTCCAACGGACAATATCCCGATCCGCTCCCAGTGGCCCTACGAATGTGGTAGCCACGCTTGCGGTAAGAACACCTCTGATGGGCTCAAGGATTTCGGAGGTATCCGAGCTGTCATGCTCGATAAGCATGGCCCAAACATCGTCTTCAATCGAGGCATGGACCCGAGTAAGGTTATTAGCTTCATAGAAGCCAACTGGGACCTCTCGAAAAGCACCGATGGGGTTCTAACTGCACCAGGGGAAGGTAGTAACATGTAAGTTTCCATCCCCCACGGAAACCCTCATGATAACTTGAGGTTAGAAACCAATCCCACTTTGATAGAATCAGGGTGGTGGACCAAAAAGATACAACCTCCGTAGAGATGCTCTTTCGTGAGCACGTGGGGTTTGTCAGGGCCTTCCTCCTCCGACGCGGTGTCCCCGATCTCGTTGTCGATGACGCGGTTCAAGAGGTCTTCATCGTTGCGTACAAGCTGGGAGGGTACCACAAAGGTAATGCCTCCCCACGAACCTGGTTGGGGGAAATCGTGTTGCGAGTGGCGTCCAACACACGGAGGAAGGTTAAGCGTAATAGTACACACCACCCCCACCTCGACAAACTTCCTGCAACATGCATGGCCCCGGACGTGCTCTTTACGCAAAGGCGAACCAACGCCATCGTAGAAGCCGCTATCAACACACTCACGCAAGCGCACAAGGAAGTGTTCCTGAGGTTCTATCTCGAAGGCGTCTCTTGCCAAGAAATTGCCACGGAACTCGGGATCCCTATCGGAACCGTCTACTCACGCCTACATAGTGCAAGAGCCAAGTTCACCGAAGCCTGGACTGGGAATGGCTGACTTTGTTATCACACCTCGCTCACTCGTGTACAGGGATCGAATCACGTACATCGACGTGTCCCGAGTCGAGGAGGCCCTGATCACGGTCCACTACGAGGGGCAAACCGAAGAAGTGGTTGGAGTCCAAGCCATTGAAATCCTAATGCAACTTCGACCCTCAGTGCTCGAAGGCAGAAGGATGCGCTGGGCCAAGCACAGATGGATTTTGCACAACGTCGTCGCTCACCCGACCATGCAAATCCTTGCTCTTTTGAAGCTTTACAAGGCTGCGATGTGGGTTCATGATGTGACAGTCCCACGACCTAAAGGCGTGCCATGAGCCCTAAACTTTTCACTCGGGAGCAGTTCAAGGAGCAGGTTTTCGCCCGCGACAAGGGTAGGTGCGTCTTTTGTGGCAAGCCGGCGGAAGACGCCCATCACATCATGGAGCGCAAGCTGTGGTTGGACTCCGGTTACTACCTCGACAATGGGGCCTCAGTCTGTGCTGAGCACCACATGGCTTGCGAGACGACCGAGCTTTCCGTAGAGGATGTGCGCAAGGCCTGTGGCATCACCACGATCTTGCTGCCCCCACACCTCAGTAGTGAGGACCGGTACGACAAGTGGGGCAACCAGATTCTGTCGAATGGTCAGCGACTCAAGGGGGAGCTGTTTTTCGACACCGGGGTCCAGAGAGTCCTAGGGGACAAGCTCACCCTGTTCACAGCATGGACGAAGTACCCTCGGACGCTTCATCTCCCGTGGAGTCCCGGTCTTGCCAGTGACGACAAGGTCATCGACTCCCTTGCAGGGTTTGAGGGTCAAGAGGTTGTGGTCACTGAGAAGATGGATGGGGAGAACACGACTCTCTACCCTGACTACATGCATGCTCGGAGCCTCGATAGTCGGCACCATGTGAGTCGGGACTGGGTCAAGCAGTTCCACGCCACGATCCGTCACGACATCCCTCAAGGATGGAGGGTGTGTGGGGAGAACGTGTATGCACAACACTCGGTCACCTATGACAACCTGCCCACCTACTTCCTCGGCTTCTCGATCTGGGACGGGCTGAATCGATGCATCTCCTGGAGCGAGACCTTGGAGTGGTTCGAAATGCTTGGGGTGACCCCAGTCCCGGTCCTCTACACGGGGGTCTTCGATCCAAAGGCCATCCAAGCCCTCTGGAAGGGGCAAGGAGAGGGGTACGTGATCAGGTTGGCCCGAGACTTCAGGTTCGGAGAGTTCCGACGCTCCATGGCCAAATTCGTCCGCAAAGGCCATGTCCAAACTGACGACCACTGGATGAGTGGCCCCGTAACCCCGAACAAGCTTTCTGAATGCCTCCACCCAATGGTCACTACCCTTGACGTTCAACCAGCGCACTACACATGTTCTGCATGCGGAGCGTCCTGGCGTGGCAATACCATCTAGTCACTTCAACCAAAGGGTGTAGTGGGTTGCCATCCATCCGTTGGGCAGGTGGGACATATCGGCATCAGGGGGTATAGTCGGGCCGTCCCGACGTGTGTCGTGGAGCCCTCCATTCGACTCTCGGAGTCCGTACCCCTCTCGGATCATCCGGTGCAGGCACTGGTGTACGAGGTGGGTTTTGGCACGGAACTGATCCGCCAACTCCTCAACCCTCACAAGGACGTAGGACACCACGAAGTCAGGGTGCTTCCCTTCCTTTCGAGAGAGCACCTCCTGGACGACTCTCTCATAGAGGTCCTCCAGCTTCCAACGCTTGGCCGTGGGCCGGTACGCGAGCCTTCTGGACGTGTCCGTGTGCCCCTCCCTCCTCCATGTCCCCCAGCGATGCGTGGTCCGCTTGCCGTCACTTGGGCCCCGGTAGTCGAGCTTCTTCTTGCTGGTCATCCCCAAAACTCCTCACAGAGAGCTATAAGCTCAGGGTCCGTGATCCTGAGCGAGTCTTTGTAGATTGAAAAGAAGATGTTACCGTCTGCACCCGTATCGGCAACAAATGCTGAGTAACCACCAGCACGATAATGCTCGCCAATCGACGTAACCGTGAACAGGTCTACCCCCTTCTTGATGACATCAGGGGTTATTTCTATTCCTTCGGTGAAGGTGTAGATCCGTGGCCCGGACAGGATCCATTGAGTAGTGGTGCAGTTGTCAATAGGGTACTCGCGCCACTTCGCTTTGAAGCCAAAGAAGTTGTGGATGTCCCGCTCATCCAAACTCATGCGTGCAAGAGTCTCTTCGATCGTATCCATGGATAGTAGTCCTACTAGCTTGAGGATGGCCTCCCTATACACCTCTTCGAAAGAGGGTCCGTACACGAGGCCGAAGTTGGCACCCTTAGCTAACTTACGCACGTTCTTCCGGGTCACCACAGAACAGGCAGAGGTGGAGATAAGCTGCACCCCAGTCTTCACCCTCGAAGTAGACGCACTTCATTGTTGGTGATGCCTCACAACGCCAATCACCGAAATGGAGGTCCCCATCTCCGTGAGTTGTGCCTAGACTCTTGTTTACGAGCGCGGCCCATCGCATGTTCAGAGCTATCTCCAGGGTGGCCAGGCTCTTCTTGACACTCTGTATCTCCTCCAGGATCAACTCAGTTTGAGGATCCTGTGCCAGTGGAATTTCCTTCGGTGGCCTTTGGGCCCTCTTTCTCGGTGTCGGCATAGAGGGGCTTACACCGGGGGGTGGGGAAATGGCGGGGATTTGGATCATCAGCATGGCGAGCTTGACCGTCTGGGCTCTCAAACGGGCCGGGTATCTGTAACCGGTGTAACCCCTTGAATGCTTAGGGCAAAGCCAGACGAGTCTGAGGTCGAAATCGCGAGGAAAGTCGTTCAGTACTTCAAGGAGAACGACTGGGAGGTCTACCAGGAAGTGAAGTTTCGCGGCTCGACGGCGGACATTGTGGTGACCAATGGTTTGGTTGTCGGAGTCGTAGAGGTCAAGAAAACTCTGTCCCTTCACCTGATCGGTCAGGCCCGGCATTGGCGTCCCTATGCGCATCTGGTTTGGGTCGCGGTCCCAACGCCTCGAACTAGGTCAGCGCAGAGCCTGGAAGGTGGCTCCTGGGTCTGTGAAGCTCTCGGACTAGGGCTCATTGGGGTGAATCGAACCAACGCCGTGGAGAAGGTCCAGCCCACCTTCCAACGCAAGGTGAGGGTCGCCACCCTCCGGGACACTCTTCGGCCTGAGCACAAGACTTTCGCAGAAGCAGGGTCGAGACGAGGGGCTTGGACCCCCTACAAGAGCACTTGCTTTGAGCTGGCTCGTCATGTCCAAGCCAACCCTGGGGTGACTCTCAAAGAGGCACTCAAAGCCATCAAGCACCACTACAAGAAGGATTCGACTGCCAGAGTTTGCATGGCCAAGAACCTCGAACGAGGAATCGTCCCAGGCCTAACCCTCCGCAAAGAGGGTGGCGCACTCCGGGTCTTCACAAGTTCATAGGGTCGAAAACATCGCTCTCTTCTGACTCACCTTCCTCAGTAGGGGTCGGAGAGCCGATCCTAACCTGCTCGATGTGCCCACATATCTGTTTCGCCTTTGTCGTAATACGACGAATGAGCTGCTCAAACCGACTCATGGCCTGAAGCTGAACCTCCCTCGGGGCCTCATTGAACAAGGAGAACCCTCTCCAAGAAGTATACTGTCCGAATCTGTCACTTGTTGACACTGTAACTTCCCGTAGAGTGAAGCGGTACCGCTCAACTGACGGCTCTTGTTCGTACCCAAGAACCCATCCCTGCCTCCTATCCTCCAAAGGGTTGTCTGCGGGGGTCAAACAGATAGGACTCATGGAAAAAACAGTGAGGGTCACGTTTAGCTCGTTGAGCTGGTCTTCTAGAGCCTTCACGATCTGCGGGATCTCCTTCGCAGACTCGTTCATCCGTTTCGCGTTAGCAATTAGTGACCTTAAATCCATGGTTCCCACGTACACCGAGTCGAGGTTCACGTTAGGCAATCGTTGTAAAAGCATGTGTTTCCGGTAACTTGCACTGTATTAAGCTAGTGTCCCGGCTTTTTTGTTGAACTAGTGCTTACTTTGAACTACATTCCCGGCAAAAGTAGGGCAGAGGGAGCAAAAATGGCAGCAAAGAAGGTCACGAAATCAGGGTTCATCCGGCAACGCCCGGAACTCGATATTGACCAACTCATCGCTGAGGCGGCTAAGGCGGGTCTGGAGTTGCAGCGGGACACTGTGCACAAGATCCGGAGCATAGACCGAATCAAAGCTGGACAGACCAAGCGCAAAGGGGGCAGGCCTAAGGGTAAACCCACGACAGCTAAGAGAAATGGAAGCATCAAAGAGTTCATCCTATCCCAGCCCCGTGACATGCCGGTCAAGAATCTGATCGAAGAGGCGAAGAAGCGTGGCCTAAAGCCCCCACATGCCGTCTATGTCTCGACCGTTCGTATGGCTAACGATAGAAAGAACGGTAGCAAGAAGAAAGGACGCAAACCTGGAAAAGCTCTCGTAACCACTCAACTCCGAATCGAGCAAGGTGGGCAGGCGGCGGATCCGATTGAAATAAAGCTACTGGAAGATGCAGTTGCTATCGCGGTCAAGATCGGCTTGAGGCGCATGACTCAACACTTCGCACAATTCGCGTCCAACATCTAAAGAGGGTGAGTCATGGCAACCAAGCGTAAAGTAGTTCAAATTAAGCCATCAGCCGCAGCTCACGAGAAGCTGGACTCCACCTTTGCTCGCCTGCGACAGTTGGCGGGAGAGGGCGAGAATACTCAGGTCACGATGATGCTTCTCCTGTTGGAGCTGTACGAGCACAAGGAGATCTGGCAGTCGCGCTATCCGACCTGGGATGAGCTTCTCAAGGAAGAGGGGTTCACGACTGCTCATACCTTCACTGGTTTTCAGAAAGCCCTGGGTGACTTTGGGGAGGTTGAGGTACGACGGCTCGGAGTCAGAGCATCAACGCTCATGATCCGTCTGCCCAAGGCGACTAGGGTTCGGGTCCTAGGGGCGGTCAACGAGTGGATGAAGACCCACCCGATCCCTCCCACGTACCAACGGGTCACTACCTACACCAAGCTGATCGTCGGGACCCGGCCCAAGGCCAAGGAGAGCAAAGACGAGCAAGTGGTCCGGCTCCAGAAGCGTAACACTGAGTTGGTCAAGAGTAATAAGCTGCTTACTGATCACAACAAGGTGCTACGGACACATCTGTTCCGAGTCCATGGCCTCCTGCGGCGCAACAAGATCGAGGCACCCAAGATGCCTGAGATGGAATGAGTCATCGTTCAGCCTTGCGAGGAATGGAGCCAGAGGAGGCCTTCCGCCGACTGAATCGGTTGATGGAAGCCTACTTCGAGATCCGCCTTGAGGGTGCCCTTGACCCTCTGACCCGAATCTCAGAACTGACCCAATCCGAGACCCCTCGAATCGCACACCTTGCCCTTGTGCTTCAGGAGCACTTGGAGTGGCTCAAAACTTGGTTCCCTGAGTCCACGCCTGAGCAGCTCCTACACATCGCAGACTTGACCTCAAGAGCCTTTCACCGTGAGACGAATCGGTCTCCCGAAGACCAACTGATCCGCCTTGTCGTGGTCGATGTAGGGACACTTCGAGCACGGACCATCCTTGACCATCTCGACCAAGGACGCACCCCCAAACCGCAAGCACAGACTAGCAAACGAACCATCGCGGGTCATAACCGGAAACTGTTCCGAAGACTCTCTAGGGGAGATTGAACCCGGCCCTACTTTTTAAGGGTGGGCAAGGCGTGTTTGCGGTGTATGAATAGGTTGAGACTATGTGCCAGATCCTCAGCGCGAGGATCGACAGGTCTCAACCTTTCTAACCCACGCGGGCGAAGGGGTAACAAGCGCAGCGAGAAAAGAGACGAGCATGAATACTGATAACTCAGTACGCCCATTTGAACTAAGAGCCGCAGAAGACGTTGCTAAGTTCTTCGCCCTCACGGCACCTACCCTCTTCACGGACTTCACTCAGTTCCTGAGAGCCCGAGGGGAGGAACGAAAAGTCTCCCACCCCAACGCAGCCGCTGGGAGTAGGGTCGGAAGCACCCACACCCGATGGGTAGCTGATCTTGAGAAGAGCTTTCAAGATGTCAAGTCGTCCTTACCTCTCACCCCAACAGTTCAGACTAAGCCAGAAGAAGTAGACCCACTTGAGGCTCGCTTCTTCCCTGCGACAGTCAAGACAGCCCCCTCGACACCAGCCGTTGCCTCAGTTGAAGTG
>Ga0315288_10012464_pt1 | contig 10684 bp, 9 predicted proteins | sample YL17G11_20_MG_FD_203454 | JGI IMG/M metagenome (GOLD analysis project Ga0315288, IMG submission 203454) | Sediment microbial communities from Yellowstone Lake, YNP, Wyoming, USA - YL17G11_20 | ecosystem: Environmental > Aquatic > Freshwater > Lake > Sediment | place: USA: Wyoming | collected...
GAGATTCTCTTTTGCCTCTTGTTTAGTTAATGCCATTTTATTTAGCTACTTTACAATTATACTTTATATCCAAAAACCTCTTTGTCAAGTGCTTGCTACATACGGTATGCCGTAATTCTAAGATTACAGATTAGAAGATTCTAAGATTAAAAACCTGAAACGTGAAACCTGAAGCATAGACGATTCTAAGATTACAGATTCTAAGATTAGTTACGCTGATTACACAGACATCGTTCTGAACGAAGTGAAGAATCTCATTGGTTGCATAGATACAGATGTTAGTAATTGTATTTTGGTGCTGCGCTAAGACATTGTATCCTTTCCAGTGACCTAATTCGACCGCTACCTTTGATAACTTAAACACCTGTTTCACATATTCATTATATTCATATCTCATAAACTGTATAGTATCTCCTGGACACATTACATTATGGTTGACATTTCATTAATCGAAATCTATAATGCGATTAAATTATTAAATGAGGAGAAAATATGAAAAAAATAATAATTATAACTGTAATACTACTTATTAGTTTAAATAATATTTATGCACAAGAAGTAAAAGTAAATCAGGGTAAATTATCTGTTGATGGTCTATTATGGGCTACCTATCGTAATACCAAAGATTCAATTACTATCAATACATTTTGCCGACGAAATGCGTTCATCGGACTCACTGCTAATTTAACAAGTTGGGCAAGCTGCCGATTATATTTTGATGTTGCTAATATATCTGGACAACCTGCTTATGACCTATACGCTACTCTCAAAACATTACCAAATTTATCTTTTACTTTTGGTCAATTTAAATTACCGCTTGGTATTGAAGTTTTAACTAAACCAGAAAACCTTGAATTAGTCGAATATTCTTTAATCGGTCGCGACCCACAGCGAACACCCAAAGGAACAAGAGATATTGGAGTTCAAATCGCCTACAAGCATCCATATACTGATTTAACATTGGCTTGCGTGAATGGAAACGGTCGTAATGTCCTACAAGACGATAACAAAAATAAATGTATTGCAGGAAGGGTCATTATTAAACCTTTTCAAAAACCTTCATTTTTCGGTGGTTTCAATACTTATTTTGGTAAATATGTAACTGATATAAAATTTCATCGTATCGGTGTTGAACTAAATTATACTGTCTCCCCAATCATCTCCAAAGCTGAATTTCTTAATACACAAGATGGAACTACTAAAGGAAACGGTTATTATGTTCAGACGGGTTATAATTGGAAGTGGTTACAACCGATGTTCCGTTATTCAGCATTTAAATATGAAAGTCAAAAACAAATAAATGAATTTGTTATCGGTTTAAATATTCGACCACTCAGTGATAATTATAAATTAATGTTGAATTATAAAACTGAAAAGTTGAACAGCACTCTTAAACAGAATGGTTTTATTGGGCAATTACAGATTGCATTTTAATCTATTGACAAGAGAAATTTTTCATTTATCATTATTTTGGAGACAAAAAGGGCCTATAGCTCAGTCGGCTAGAGCGCGTCCCTGATAAGGACGAGGTCGGTAGTTCAATTCTACCTAGGCCCATTGCATTATGAAAAAAACCTCAGTAATCGTTTTAATAGTAGTTTGTGTAACAGCCTACATCATTTTATTATCTTTTATTTTTAGTCGGTTCCGGATGGCGAATTTCCCGGGTTCTAAAGCGATTGGATTAATTGAAATTGAAGGACCAATCTTTGAATCCAAAACCGTTGTCAAGCAGCTGAAATCTTATGGTAAAAATCCACTTATCAAAGGAATCTTGATAAGAATTGATAGTCCTGGCGGCGGTGTTAGTGCATCTCAGGAAATCTATTCTGAAATCAAAAATGTTAAATCGAAAGGGAAAAAGGTTGTTGCTTCATTTGGTTCGGTTGCGGCATCAGGTGGTTACTATATCGCTTGTCCGGCTGACATTATCGTTGCAACTCCAGGAACACTTACTGGTTCGATTGGTGTAATTATGGAATTTCCAATTATTGATGAACTATTAAAAAAGCTTGGTATTCGTTTTGAAGTAATAAAATCTAAGGAGCATAAAGATATTGGTTCACCATTTAGAGCATTAACTGATAAAGAACGACAACTACTAAATGAAACAACGTTAGATATCTATGACCAGTTTATTGATGTTATTACAGAAAATCGAAAATTAACGAGAAATGAAGTTTTACATCTTGCTGATGGCAGAATATTTTCTGGTCGTCAAGCTCAGACTTTAAGATTAGTTGATAGTTTAGGAACATATCAAGATGCCATAAAAATTACAGCTAATCTGTGTGGCATTACGGGTGAGCCGCAAATAATCAAGGAGCGACCCAAATTCCCATTAATTAGAAGAATTTTAAGTCGCTCCTTTAATTGGCTTTTTAGTCCGGTTCCTCTTTTTCTTTATACAACCCTATAAAGATTAATCACAGAAAGCACTGAAATCACTGAATTTTTATTTTCCGTGTCTTCTGTGTATTCAGTAGTTTTCCTATCTAATTAGAAAACATCGCTTGATATATCAGTTACTTAGTCTCTTCAGTATCAGATGTTTTACCGCCAAGATTTCTTATCATCGTACGGATCTCTTTTTTAAGTTCGTTAACATGTGTAACCGCTTGGTCTCGTTCTTCTTTTGTCGTTTTTCCTCGTAATTGCGAAACGGTAGATGAAAAATCGGTAAATTTCGTATCTAAATTTTCAAGAATGGTTACTTGTGCTGGTGTTGGATTAGCAATCTTTGTTTTTCTTTGTTCAATTTGTTTGGTAAATCGCGCTACTTCGCTTTCCGAACGAGTTACATAGTCCTCATAAGCTTCGTCATCCGATATAATATTTGCTGTTGACATTAGTTTCGCAGATTGTTGTAGTTTTCTTCCTTCTCTTATTTGAGGCAGAAAGAAGATTATGAAAGCAAGAACCGCAAGTCCTACAAGAGTATAGATTATAACTCTGCTCATGTTGCTTCCTCCCTTTCTATTGTTTTAAACCACAGCAACGTTTATATTTTTTCCCTGAACCGCATGGGCAGGGGTCATTTCGACCGACCTTAACACTATGCTGTGGTATATTATTTTCGGTTAACTTTGATTCAGCTATTTGTGTTGTGCCTTTAGCCATTATTTCCGGTTTATAAGCCCGTACTGGGTGAGTAGCAGTTTTAGCATCTTTCGCCTGTACTTGGGCGCGGAATAATAAGCTAACCGCTTCTTTATTAAAGTCGGCCATCATCTCATCAAACATTTGAAACGATTCTTGTTTATATTCAATTAGCGGATCTTTCTGACCATACGCAACCAATCCAATACCTTCTCTTAAAATATCTAAGGTATAAAGATGATCCCGCCATTTACTGTCAATTATACGCAAAAAAACGAATTTGACAAGCTCGGAAAATAATTCTTTACCCAATTCTGTTTCTCTTTGATTATAGCGCTCCTGAACAATTTTCTTAAGAGCATCTGCAAGTATTTCTGGCTTCATTCGGGAAATTTCATCTTCATTAATTGAAAAGTCAGTAAGAAATGTTAATCCGAACTCGCCTTTTATCGAATCCCAGTTCCATTCTTCGGGATATTTTGAAGTTGCATATTTTGTTATTAACCGTTCAATAATATCATCTGCGGTTGAAATATATAATTCTAACAGGTTTTCACCTTTAAGAATCTGGTTGCGTAAATGATAAACAACTTCACGTTGTCGGTTCATTACATCGTCATATTCTAAAAGATGTTTTCTGATTTCAAAATTGCGTGTTTCGACTCGTTTCTGGGCATTTTCAATGGCACGGCTCACTAACGAATGCTGGATAGGTTCCATTTCTTTAACGCCAAATCGGTCCATAATGCCAGCTAACCGGTCTGACCCAAATAGTCGCATTAAATCGTCTTCTAAAGATAAAAAGAACCGTGTCGACCCAGGGTCGCCCTGTCGACCGCATCGGCCTCGTAATTGATTGTCAATTCTTCTTGCCTCGTGGCGTTCAGTACCGACAATATAAAGACCACACGGCAAATCGTCTGAACAATCACCCTGCTCCTCCCAGATTTTACATCCGCCACCATTATGTTCTGTAATATAACATCCATCACCCGCAACCACACCATTGCCAAGTTTTATATCGGTTCCTCTTCCCGCCATATTAGTTGCAATCGTGACTGCTCCGGGTTGACCAGCATCACGTATAACCTCTGCTTCTTTTTGATGATATTTTGCGTTAAGTACCTGATGATTAATGTTGCGTCGGCGTAGTATCCGCGATAAAGTTTCCGATACATCCACGGAAGTTGTTCCGACTAAAATTGGTCGTCCTAACTTATGCCATTTTTCAATCTCATCTAAAACTGCGTTATATTTTTCACGCCGGGTTTTATAGATAAAATCCGAATAGTCTTTACGTCTGACTGGAGCATTAGTTGGGATTTCTATTACATCTAATTTGTATGTTGCCCAGAATTCTGCTGCATTAGTTGCTGCGGTACCGGTCATACCAGCTAATTTCTCAAACATCCGAAAATAGTTTTGGATGGTAATTGTTGCTAAAGTTTGGGTTTCGCCTTGAACACGCACTCCCTCTTTTGCTTCTAATGCCTGATGTAGACCATCGGAAAACCTGCGACCGGGCATTAACCGACCGGTGAATTCATCCACAATAATTACTTTGTTATCCTGAATAATGTAATCAACATCTTTTTCAAATAATGTATATGCTTTTAATAGTGCTTGAAAATTATGTAAGGTTTCACTTTTTTTCGCATACCGCTCGTAGGCTTTTTCTTTTTCGTAAATCTTTTCTTTGGGTGTTAACTTCTCATCTTTATCGACTTTCTCCAATTCCGAAGATAAGTCCGGTAATGTAAAAAGATTTGGGTCATTCGGTGCCAGGGCTTGCCGGCCTTTTTCGGTTAATTCAATCGTATTACTTTTTTCGTCAACGACAAAATAGAGTTCTTCATCAACCTCATGCATTTTCTTATCTCGAATAAAATCTAATTCGACCTTTTCAATTATTTTCTTAACGCCTTCTTCTTGCTCTACTTTCATCAACCGTTTATTCTTGGGTGAACCTCGACGGGCTTGTAAAAATTTTATTCCCGCATTACAACTATTCGTTTCATTTAGTAACTTTTCCCCTTCTTCGACAATACGGTTAACTAAAAGATTTTGAGATTGATAAGCACGGCGTACTAATGGTGTGATATTATCAAAACCTTTGTCCGATGCTTCAACTGACCCGGATATAATAAGCGGTGTTCGGGCTTCGTCGATGAGAATTGAATCAACTTCATCAACAATCGCATAATAGTGTCCTCTTTGAACTTTGTCTTGCCATTGAACCACCATATTATCCCGTAAATAATCAAAACCAAACTCATTATTCGTTCCGTAAGTTATATCCTTATCATAATGTGGTTTTCGTTCATTCGGCATCATTCCTTGCTGAATACAGCCAACCGTCAAACCCAACGATTCATAGATTGGACCCATCCATTCCCGGTCACGCGACGCTAAATAATCGTTAACCGTCACCAAATGAACACCACGTTTGGTTAACGCATTCAGGTAAATCGGCATAGTCGCAACCAGTGTTTTACCTTCGCCGGTTTTCATTTCCGCAATCTTTCCTTCGTGCAAAACAATACCGCCGAATATTTGGACGTCAAATGGAACCATATTCCAGGTCATCTCAATCCCGCTCACCAACCACTTCTTACCGCATAGTCTTCGGCATACTTCTTTTACTAAAGCAAAAGCCTCGGGTAATATGTCATCCAGATTTTCGCCATCTTTTATTCGTCTTACAAAATCTTCGGATTTTTTGGGTAACTCCGCATCCGGTAAATCTTTCAACTTTTCCCAGATTGTATTTATCTCTTCAACCTTAGGCCAAAACCTTTTCATCTCCCTTTCATTCTTTGTTCCGAAAATTTTACCTAAGATTTGTGTTAGCATATAATCAAATACTTATTTTCACTTTTACTTCTGAGGTATTTTAATAATATTACATTAAAGTGTCAATAAATAAAATATCTTATTTTACACTCAATTGCGATGTGCAATTTGGGCAGCGAGTTGCTTTAATCGGTATGGTTGAGTAGCAGAATGAACACTCTTTTGTGGTCGGGACGACTGGTGCAGGTTCTGGTTTTCTTTTCATTCGGTTAATCTGACGAATCATTAAAAATATCACAAATGCAACAATTACGAAATCCAATATAGTATTAATAAACATACCATAGTTAATCGTAGCCGCACCAGCTGCTTTTGCCGCTGAGAGTGAAGGATAATGTGTTCCGGATATATTTATAAATAGACTCGAAAAATCAATTCTTCCCAACAATAATCCGATTGGCGGCATTATCACATCGTTAACCATGGAAGTAACGATTTTACCAAAAGCAGCGCCGATAATGATACCGATCGCCATATCCATGACATTACCACGCATCGCAAATTCTTTAAATTCCTTAAACATAAATATCACCTACTAACATTTTATTATTAGCCATGTTTAACTTATCATACTATTTTCTTAAATATATGTCAAGCGGAAATAGATTGACAAATAGCATTTTAATGATTAGTATTAATAAAATAATAATTTAGAGAGGAGTACATATGCAAATTTTATTAGTAGTAATTGTAATACTCGTTCTTTTTGTTTGGGTTAGCTACAATAGCTTGGTAACCAGAAAAAACCGCGTTAAGAACGCCTGGGCGCAGATCGATGTCCAGTTAAAGCGACGCTATGATTTGATACCAAATCTGGTTGAAACCGTTAAAGGTTATGCGGTACACGAACGAGAACTGTTTGAAAAAGTAACTCAGGCTCGAGCTCAAGCGATATCCGCGAAAACGGTTGGTGATACCGCAAAGGCAAATAATGCCTTAACCGAAACCTTAAAAACTTTATTTGCGGTTGCGGAAAATTATCCTACACTTAAAGCCAATGAAAACTTTTTGCGATTACAGGAAGAACTCTCGGCAACCGAAAATAAAATTGCCTTTGCTCGGCAATTCTACAATGACGAAGCAATGTCTTATAAAATTACAATTGAAAAATTCCCATCAAATATCATCGCTTCGATTTTCCGATTTATCCCTGAAGAATTCTATAGTATTCCTGAAGGCGAAAAGGAACCGGTAAAAGTCTCATTCACAAAGTAAACATGTATGTAACGAATGACAACGAAAAAACTAAATAATAATATTCGAAAGATTCGGTATCATTCGTATAATCTGCAACTGCAATGAAAAAGACTTTATATGATTTGATTGGTGCAAATAAATGGAAGACCGCGTTGTTTATCTTCACCTTTAGTTTAATTTTAGGCGCAGTCGGATATATTTTAGTCAATGTCTTTCGTTGGGGTACTGGCGGATATGTCTTATTTGGGCTTTTTATTATTTTTTATAATCTTATCCTCTATTACAATTCGGATAAAGTCGCTTTAGCGTTTTCGCGAGCACATCCTGCTCCGCCCGACCAATATCCTCAACTTCATAATATCGTTGAAGAATGTTCGATTGCCGCTGGTATCCCAAAACCGAAGGTCTATATAATCGATGACTCGATGCCCAATGCATTTGCTACTGGCCGAAATCCTAAACATGCATCAATTGCGGTAACCGAAGGTCTTTTAGTAATGATGAATCGTGAGGAAATACAAGGAGTGGTTGCTCACGAAATATCCCATGTAAAAAACTACGATATTTTACTAATGACGATTGCCGGTATTATCGGCGGATTAATTATTCTATTTCGCGATATTTTCTTACGTTCGATGTTTTTTTCATCACGAGGTCGTGATCGAGACCGCCGTGGTAATGCTGGTGCAATTTTAGTCTTAGTTGGTATTGCTTTAGCAATAATTGCCCCAATTTTAGTGTTACTTATTCGTTCCGCAATCTCGCGAGAACGAGAATACCTTGCCGATGCCTCGGGTGCCTATATTTTACGCTATCCGGACGGTTTAGCATCGGCTTTGGCAAAACTTAGTAATTATAAGGGTAAAATGAAAGCTGCGTCTGATGCTACTGCGCATCTATTTATTGCTAATCCTTTTGGCAAAGACCGCGCATCAGTTTCGAATCTTTTTTCAACTCACCCCCCATTGGAGAAAAGAATCGAACGGCTAAAGCAATTAGAAATCTAATTTCTCAACTTTAATATCAAGAAGTTATCTTATGACCGTAAATCGGTTTATCATCTGTTCTGCTTTGATAAAATAGATTCCATCTTTTAAATCCTTAAGTTTAAAAGAACTCCGATTCTCTCCTGTTTTAAGATTAAATGTTTTAACAATTCTACCCAATATATCATAAATCTCGAAATTAATATCTTTTAATGGTGTTGATGAATATTCAATGGTCAATTGGCTCGAAACAAGATTCGGATATATTTTAAAACCATTGTTTTTAGTCAGCGGAAGCTTTGGCTCAGGTGCTTCAATTGAACTTTGTAAAACATAACCTTCAATCGCATCTAAACCAAATGTTCCGGTAGCATCGAGCCGAACATATCGGACTGAATCAAATCCAGACGAACTGATATTAAAACTATTTATTGCTGAATTTGCGGTACCGATGGTTGTCCAGGGTCCTTTCCAATTATTAGAAATTTTTACGGTTGCGGTGCCTGTCCCTGAGGAACGAAAAACCGTAAAATCATATCCCGAATCATTCTGAATCGGTTTATACATATCAATTACAATCCACTTACTATTATCTAATTGATAAGCAATATTATCCCGACGTCCTAAAGCACGGACCGGGTAAGTCCGGTTAGAACTCGTTGTCACATACCGGCAGTGTACCAATTGCATTCCAAATTCCTTAGGAATAGTATCGGGAATAAGTTTAACTTCTACCGATACTGATGAATCGCGAGAACTGGGAACTACAACACTGACGGTTTCAGGAACATAACCAGGACTCTTCAATAGTAGTGTGTAAGTTCCTGGCAGATAAAACCGATGAAAGTCACCATTAGTTGGAGAAGAATAACTTAACCAATTTCTGGGTAATACCCAAATCTGAGCAAATAAAGGTTGTCCAGTAAATGAATCAGTGACTTTGCCATGAATACCTTGTCCGGCTTTAGATACCAAATACAACATTGCATCGCGGTTAATATTAAATGTCGGGTCAATTGCCGTAGCCGGTGGTGTCTTGGTATTATGGACTTCGATTGACCAACTAATTTCGCCACCCGTCCCATAACAATAATCTTTACTCGAGCCATTAATTAAATACATCACTATCGAACCTTGACCATAAGGGTAATGGTTTGCTTGGGAAGAATAGCCAACCGCAAGATGATTATGTAAATATTTCTCTGGCGCGGTGTCATAACTGGTATAACTCCATGGATAAGAAATAATCGAATCACCCGCATGATAAGTTGTATAAACTGCAAACGGGTGTTTAACAAAAAGATTATAAAATGCGGTTGCTTCATTCTCACTGAATGCATCAGCACCACAGCTTGTTTCATTTCCCCACATCCAGCCAAAATTACGGTTGACATCAACACTACGTCCATTATAGCGAACGTTATTTACAAAACCATCTGGGTTAATCATCGGCACAACCCATATTTCCCGATTATTGACCAGATTAGCAACTTGTGGATTTTCATAATAATTAATGATAATATATTTGATAAATTCAAAGCAAACCGCCCAGCCAATCTTCTCATCACCATGGATGTTCCCATCAAAATAAACCTCTGGTTCATTTTCGTCAATATAAGCGCTATCCGAAATTTTTAAAGCAAGTAGTAATCGGTTCTGATGACTGAACCCGAGTGTTTCTAATTTACAAATTAAAGGATGATTGGTCGCAATCACGTGCATTGTATCAATAAATTCCGTATAAGTAAGATAACGACCACGCGTAACCTCGGTGAAGAAATTATCATAATACATCCCGCTGACATTTTCTTGTATGGGCTTAATTTTGTATCCTGTTCGAGTTAGCTTGTCAATCAAATTGGGTGATACTTCTGCAATACAATAATTCTCTCTAACCTGATTGATTATCACACCGAGACAGTCTAAATCTTTTAATTGCCACGGATTGGTAAGTTCAATTCGCACTAAATCTAATCTTGAAGGCACAACCATTTCCGCGCGTGCTTTTTCTAATCGGTTGGCAAATTCGATATTAAATGCTAAAGCAACTAAAATAAACAAAAAAATTCTTTTCATTAAATGCTCCTATATTTATTAAACAAATTTATTATAACTACTACATTTCACTTCGTCAATAAAAAGTATATTTAATAGAAGAAAAACCACTGAAAACACTGAAAACACAGAAAAGATTGCCAAGAATGCAAGAAAATACGAAATGGAAAATCCGTTAAATCCGAGTAATTAGTAGTTAAAAATAAACATTCAGTGAATTCAGTGCCTTCAGTGGTTAAAGAAGATATTCCGAAGTCCGAAATCAGCTAAAATTACACCAGCTAAGGGATGGATTTGAATAACTTTGATTTTTGCTAATTGTTTTTCAAAACATTCAATTAAAAATTGGGTTGTAGCAGGAAAATCCGTATCTCCCTTATCATAATTTATTTCATCAAATTTATCTTTGTGTTTATTCGGATTATCAAAGAACATCATATCCCCTATCACAATTCGTCCTGGTCTTTTAAGAAATTTAACGATTGTAATTAAAC
>Ga0315288_10012465_pt1 | contig 10683 bp, 10 predicted proteins | sample YL17G11_20_MG_FD_203454 | JGI IMG/M metagenome (GOLD analysis project Ga0315288, IMG submission 203454) | Sediment microbial communities from Yellowstone Lake, YNP, Wyoming, USA - YL17G11_20 | ecosystem: Environmental > Aquatic > Freshwater > Lake > Sediment | place: USA: Wyoming | collected...
TTATGACATGGCTTGGTTCGCGGTTCAGGTTTGTCTGGTTCAATGCGATAGTGAACAATACGGGGTCCATTATTGAACCATATTCAAGGCACAGCCGCGGAGCGAACTCCCTTTTCAAATTTTCTATTCTTGTATTTGTAGGGTTTCTTATTTTCACAGCGCTCGACGTTGGAGGGGCGCTCTACGCTATGTATAAAGTTGGCGCATTCGGACATGGGTTTGTATGGTCTGTCCCTGTCGCGCTGAAGATATTCCTTTTGCCCACACTTTTTTTCCTGGTCGCGATCCTGGCATTGGTCATATTAAATGTTATCATAGATAATTTCGCCGTGCCCATAATGGCGCTTGATGAATTACGTCTTGTCCCGGCTTTGGAAAAATTCGGAGATATCTTTCTTCGCAATTGGCGGGACGTGATCCTATTCCTTTTAGTGCTCCTTCTCCTCGGCATCGTGGCAAGCGCTGCTGTAGGTGTTATTGCACTATTGATGTTATTGGTTATCCTTCTCATAGCCGCCGTCGTCTTCGGGCTTCCATTCCTTATCATCGCGATGGCAATGAAAGCAAAGCTCATTTTTATCATTTATGCGATCGTTGTCGGCATTCCGTTTATCATAGCCACTATCATAACCTTGATCGCGACAGCCTTGCCCGTTGCCGTCTTTTTCAGGCTCTTCTCCCTCTATTATCTGATGAGTCTCGACTCAGGCTATACGCAGGAGTCTCTCGATAGGTACGCTGCGAGAAAGGCGCGGGTTGTGTCGAAGACGGCGCCGGTTGTCCTCATAATAGGTCTATTTGCTATCGGCTTCGTATTCCTGGTCGGCTTACTTGCCGCGATCGCTATCCCGAATTTCGTGCGTGCCAAGCAAGCAGCGATTGAAAAACAAAACGCAAGCGTCATCCATACAACCGTAAGCTCCACTTCAAAGTAAACCGTTCACCTTTCGTCAGCCTTGCCCATATATCTTTCCGGTTCCAACCCTGCTTTCATCAGATAAAGGTCGGAGTATTGACATATTGCAAAAAATAAGGTAATCTTTAACAAGAAAAAGGAGGAAGCATGGTAAACAAAGATTCGAAGGTCGTTGGGATAGGTTTGGCGGTGATTATAGTTATCGTTGCCGCGATTGTCTTTGCAAACAATGAATATTTGAATCAAGTGACAAAGAATCTTGATTCATTGGAGGCTATAATCCTCGAGAAAACCATTGAGATAAAAAAGCTCACTAAAGAATTGAAAACAAAAGAAGGAGAAGTAGCCGGCCTTAAGGTAATAGTGGATGACATAAAGAGAAAATTAGAGAATGTTAGCGTGGAAGCAAGCGCTGCAGTGAAAGCGCCTGTTGCTGTGCCGGCAGAAGCTGGGAAAAAATAAAGATTTTCGGGACGGTTCCGTATACGATCTTAGGGCCGTCCCATGTTATCATACAAGCTAGCCCGCCGATATTTTAATAGCGGGAGGTAGTTCCATCCGCCATTAAATCCCGCTGCCCCAAAAAGTATGTTATACTATTTTCTGGGTCTTGCCCACCCGCTGACAAGATAGCGCTGAATTTGTCTATCGCCCTATTATTGCAACGAAAGCGAAGAAGGCAGGAAGCCACAAGGATGGCTTATTTTGAATTTAAAAGGTAAAGTTACCATGAGAACAAAATTAATTTTACGCACATGTTTTATATTAACGGTCTTGACCATCTATCCTGTAACGGCGTATTCACAGGAAGCTAAGCCTATCAAGCTTTTAGCGCCTCGCGCGGAAGGCGGCAAGTCTCTCGTCCAGGCACTGAAGGAGAGAAAGACCCTGCGCGAGTTCAGTCCGCGGGAACTGCCCTTACAGGTCCTGTCGGAAATGCTTTGGGCCGCATGCGGGATAAATCGTCCGGATTCAGGGGGAAGGACCGCGCCCTCTGCAATGGATATGCAGGAGATAGATATCTACGTTGCCACAAAGGACGGGCTCTATCTTTTTGACGCTAAAGAGAATATACTGCAACCGATCTTAGCAGAGGACATACGGGGCCTGACCGGCAAACAAGCGTTTGTCAAGGAAGCCCCCGTAAATCTTATATATGTCGCAAACCTTTCAAAGATGAGTAAACTATCGCCCGAAGATGCCAATTTCTACGCTGCTACGGATACAGGATTTATCAGCGAGAATGTATATCTTTATTGCGCTTCCGAAGGCTTGGCAACTGTCGTGCGCGGCTGGGTCGATAAGCCGGCCTTGGCCAAGGCTATGAAACTCGGCTCCGACAAGATGATAGTCCTTGCGCAGACAGTGGGCTATCCGAAAGATTAAGTTGTGCCGCAAGACGGCGGCCTCGCAATACGTCTCGTTCGATAATTGCATTAATTTTTAGATCGGCTTTTTAAATAGGATGTCACAATGGAAGACACTAAGACGCTATTGATAATAGATGATGAGCTTGATTTCCTTTTCTGCATGCAGTTTTTTCTTGAGAATGCACATTTCAGGGTCATCACAGCCTCAAGCCCGCAGGAAGGCTTGGATAAGGCGCGCCTGAAACCCGACCTGATACTTCTTGACCTCACGATGCCTGGCATGGACGGTCACACAGTATGCAAGCACCTGAAGGAAGACGAGGCCACGCGTCACATACCGGTCATGATGCTCACCTCCAGGACCGAGACTGTAGATAAGCTGACCGCATTCAATCTCGGCGTAGCCGATTATGTGGGCAAACATTTTCCGCTCGAGGAGATCCTGGCCAGGATAAAGGCTGTCTTAAGGGAAAGGTCTCCGGAAATTATCAAAGAATCCATAGAAGAAAAGCATAAGAAGATACTGGAATTGCGCTCCGCGCTCGACAAGAAAGACATACGCATATTATTTCAGCCCATAGTAAATCTTTCCACGAGGGTCCCGATAGGTTACGAGGCGTTAGCGCGCGGCCCGAAAGGAACGTTCCTTGAAAATCCGCTGGACCTCTTCGCCTTTGCCGCAGGCGCCGGCATGTTATTTGAGCTCGATTCTCTCTGCAGAGACTTATCGGTCCAGAAAGCGGCGTTCCTTAAAAAAGAAGAGATGCTCTTTTTGAATACCGACCCAAGCGTCATAAACACAGAGCGTTTTCAAAAACTCGCCTTCTTGGACGGGAGCGCTATAACGCCCGGCCAGGCATGCATAGAGATAACCGAAAGGACCTGCGTAAAGAGCTTTCCGGTCTTTTCAATGTATATGAAAGATATGAGATCCAAAGGAGTAAAGGTCGCCATAGACGATGTCGGCGAAGGATACTCCAGCTTAAATGCCATCGCTGAGTTGAAACCGGAATTCATAAAGATAGATATAACCATAGTCCGGAATATAGATTCCGACAACGTTAAATTTAATCTGGTTCGCCTCATCGCGGCCCTCGCAAAGAGCATGAACAGCCATCTCATAGCCGAAGGAGTGGAGACAGAGGAGGAGTGTAAAAAGCTTCTGTCGTTGAGGGTCGCATACGGCCAAGGTTATCTATTCGGCAGGCCCGCCGCTAAATAATCACTATAGGATCAGGACGGCTACTTACGATTTACTTGTGGACGAAAAGATAGGATGCTATAATAAACAACTGTCGAGGATTTTATGGTCGATAGCGATAGCAAAACACAATAATTTATCAGGCGTTAGAGCGATCTAACGCCTTTTTTGTTGGTAGGTTATAGTTATAGTAGAGAGCCCGGCCTTAAAAACACAAAATGGCAGGGAGCCATACAGCATCATCTATAAAATAAATACCGGCAATAATAAAAAAAGGAGTTAATAATGCGCTCGAAAATATTTACTGGGATGCTGGTCACTTTTATCTTTAGCATAGCGATGGTTAATCTTGGATTCGCCGACGGGATAATGATAGGATATGCACCGTCTCACGCACCCAGCGTACCTAAACCATTGCCGATAAAATACCATCGGGTGCAGGTTGCCATCGATAACCAGGTTGCCTCCACGTCAATAGACCAGGTTTTCAAAAACGATTCCGATATCGACCTCGAAGGGACTTATATATTCCCTTTGCCGGAGACTGCAACTATCACAGAGTTTGCCATGTATATGGACGGGAAAAAAATAACCGGCGAGATCTTGGACAAAGACAAGGCGAGGCAGCAGTATGAAGACATCGTAAGAAAAATGAAAGACCCGGCCTTATTGGAATACGTCGGCAGGAACATGTTTAAGGCGCGGGTATATCCTATCCCGAAACACGGAGAAAAAAGAATAGAATTGAAATACCAGGAGACCCTTAAATACGACGCAGGGGTCTGTAAGTATGTTTATCCTCTCAATACCGAAAAGTTCTCGCCGATCCCGCTGGAAGAGGCCGCCATCTCCGTGAAAATAAAATCTAAAATACCGATAAAGAACCTGTACTCGCCCAGCCATAAGATAGACGCGAAGATCGACGGGCTCAATGCCAGCTGCGGTTACGAGGAAAAGAATGTGACACCGGACAAGGATTTCGTCCTTTACTATACCGTCTCAGACAAAGAGATGGGCCTCAATCTTTTATGCTACCGGAAGCCCAAAGAGAACGGTTATTTCCTCATGCTTCTTTCCCCGGGCCAGCTGGAGGGCCAGGCAATAAACAAGGACATAATATTTGTGCTGGATACGTCCGGGAGCATGAAAGGACCAAAGCTCAGGCAAGCCAAAGAGGCGCTCAGTTTCTGCGTAAACAGCCTGGGCAAAGGAGATCGGTTTAACGTGATAGGATTTGCCACCAACATTGCGTCATACAGGAACGGGCTTGTCGACGTAGGTGACAAGAATATTAAAGGCGCCACAGAGTTCATCGATCGGCTTAGTGCTACAGGCGGTACAGATATAGACAGCGCCCTGCTCCACGCACTTAAAATGTTCACCGATGTGAAGAGGCCGCGCATGGTCGTTTTCCTGACCGACGGTGAGCCTACCGCAGGGGTCACCGATACGGAAAGCATAATAAAAGACTTAGCGGCCACTAACAAGGCAAAGGCGCGCATATTCGTTTTTGGGGTCGGCCTGGATGTGAATTCTCATCTTCTCGACAAGATCGCCGAAGATGAACGCGGTATATCAGAGTACGTTCTGCCGAACGAAAATATCGAGATCGCGGTGAGCTCTTTCTATAAAAAGATAAGTGAACCGCTGATATCCGACATAAGCCTGGACTTCGGTAATATAGTTACGAGCGACCGTTATCCGATAGTGCTTCCGGATATATTCAGCGGGTCCCAGCTTGTGCTTTTGGGAAGATATGACGGCGATGGTCCGGCAGCCATAACATTAACAGGATACGTGAACGCGAAAGAAAAGAAATTTGTATATGAGGATACCTTTCTTAATGAAGGCACATCGAATGATTTCATACCGCGTATATGGGCAACGCGTAAGATCGGTTATCTAATGAGCCAGATAAGGTTAAAAGGCGAGAATAGAGAGCTCACGGACGAGGTAGTCAAGCTTAGTAAAGAATACGGGATCATGACGCCCTACACATCTTTCCTCGTCCTTAATAAAGAGGCCGATTCTTCCAGGTGGGGCATAGAGGAATCGATGGCCTCCCATGTCATGGACAGAGGCGAAAGCTATAAAGCGGGTATGGCCCAGAGCCTCGGCAAAAACGCAATTGAAAGGTCTAAGGATATTATAGAGATGAAAGCCAGCTCAACGGAAGCAAGGCCTTCTCTTTCGACCGTTAAATATGTAGGCGATAAGACATTTTACCTAAAAGACAAGGTGTGGGTAGATTCAGAGTATAAAGATGAAATGAAGCCCAGAGAGATAAAATATTTAAGTGAAGAATATTTTGAGCTCCTTAAGCAAAAACCAGGCCTTGGAAAATATTTCGCGATAGGGAATAAGATCATAGTCGTATTCGAAGGGGAATGCTATAAGGTGATAGAAGAGTAGATGCTGTTTCGAGCATAAAACGATACGATTGATACAGAGGCCAATTTAAATAGGATAGGGTGCGCGCAAAACAAGGTATAACGCGAACAACGGAAGTTACTTAAAAAGAAATGCAGACCTCAGGTTATTGATTGTGTTTCTTCTCTTTTTTCAGGAAGTAATGAACTATCTGGTAAATGGTTTTTTTGCTTTCCTCGGGTATCTTAGTGAAATCTACCGCTACCTCAAAGATCCTCTTTATATCTTGAGACGAGGTGCACCGCACCACGACCCCATGGCAACTCACTTCTTTAACCTCGGTATCAAGCGGGTTTTTCATACGTATGATGACCTCTGTGCCGGCCTTGTAGTGATCAGCGGAGTAGAACAGGACGCCTGCATCGCTGATATTTCTGATCGTAGATAAGTCCCAATAATCCGAGGATGTGCCGGGGAATATCTGTTGGACGCGGATTATGAAATGGTGGGCGACGCGCTCTCCCCGCCTTTTGTTGGATGGTGATTGGTTTTCATGGTTCATATAAACCGGCCTTTCACTATATGATTTTAACAGAATAATCACAGAAATGGAATCAAAAATTAAAAAATGGGGCTGCGTACTAGATTCGGGCGTAAAAAATTTGTATCTAACTTGAGATATAATCCGGCCGGCCTTGTATTTATATTAAAGTGTGATATACTTTTATCAGACGCTTATGAGCGTCTGGAAGTTTTGCCCGCCTATCATGAGCTTTACTAGCGAGGTACGATAGGCGGGTCTTTTTTTGACCATTCCTTTCTCTTGCGCGATTTCATTGTGTCGGATAGAATATAATCCATGGCCAATAAGATATTAGTGCTTTCGGGAAGCCCCAAAAAGGACGGAAATACCGCGACCCTCGTGAAATGGTTCAGCGAGGGTGCCCGCTCAAGAGGCGCCGAGGTCGAGATCGTCAACACAGCCTTCCTCAAATATAAATCCATTGGCTGCACATCCTGCAGGACCTGCCAGAAACTCGAGGCCTACGTTTGCGCCATCGATGATGAGGCAAAACCTGTCCTGGCAAGGATGGCAGATGTGGATGTAATAGTAATGGCAACACCCCTATATTTCTTTGGTCCCAGCGCCCAGCTAAAACTCGTTTTTGACAGGATGTTCTCGCTTTACAAATGGGACAATAAGGCCGGAAAGATGAAGACGCCGTTAAAAGGGAAAACGCTTGTCCTTATCGGCAGCGCCTTCGAAGACGTCGGACTCGATGCCCTGGAAAAGCCTTTCACTATAACAGCCGATTATACCGGAATGAAATTCGAATCCCTCCTCGTCCCAAACGCAGGCGTCTCAGGCGACATTAAGGATAAGGCAGATATCCGCCAGGCCGCGATCGCATTGGGAAAGAAGGTAGCATAGGGCCTATAACCGATCAGGCCATAAAGACCCCAAAAATCATCCAACACAAATCCTCGCTATCTTCTCAGTGATACAAACACCCTAAAAAATGTTATAATAGCTTAGTATTGCTACAAAAAACGGAACTTTTTTGCTGTTTTCATTGTCTAAATATATGACAAAGGCACTCGCATGCGAGAGATAGCTAAAAGCACTATAGAATTAGCCGCTAACGGCGATATGGCCGCATTTGAGGATATTTATAAGGAGTTTTCCTCTACGGTATATACGCTGGCGTTCGGCGTTACCCAAAATCAGCAGGATGCGGAAGAGGCTACGCAGGATGTCTTCGTGAAAATATTCCACAACCTAAAAAATTTCAGATTTGATTCTTCGTTCAGCACATGGTTATACAGGATAACAATGAATACAGCGATAAATATTTACAGAAAGCGCAAAGATCGCGGCTCGGCATTCACAAATTATGATGAGTTGAACGACATCCAGCTGGCAGCGCCTGATGTATCAAAAGACCAAAGAGATCGGCTAGACGCTGCTGCGCGCGTCGCCGAACTTTTAAAGAATATAAATCCGGAGCACAGGGCATGTATCGTGCTCCGCGAGATAGAAGGACTGGACTATAAAGAGATGGCCGACGTACTGGGCATACCGCTGAATACAGTGCGCTCGCGGCTTAAGAGGGCGCGAGAGGCCCTGGTCGCTTATTGCCGAAAAGGAGGGCATTCATCATGAACTGCAAAAAAACAGAAGAACTCATTTTCACAGATTATGTTGACGGGAACCTTAAAGGCCATGCCCTCGAGGAGCTCAAAGCGCATCTTGGCTCATGCCCGAACTGCCGCAAGCTTGCAGAAGAGCTCGAATCTACAGGAAAGCTATTCAAAGCCTCTCCGCGCAAAAAAGCTCCGGCCGGTCTATGGTATAAGATTTGCGCCGAGATAAGTGAAAGACCTGTAGGTGGCCGCATTATAGAGGGCATCCTCGAGAACGTGCGATACCACCTATCGCGCCTAAGACCTGCGGTCGTTATACTAAGTACGGCCGTCATCATACTTTTTATTCTGACAGCAGTGATGTTCATGTCTCAAAACAATTATTCTAAAACAGGCATCAGCCAGGACGATATCCTGGGCCTCTACTATATGAACGGCGCAAGCGACGAATCCGAATACGATTTCGGCACGCCTGCCGAAAGATTTTTCTTATGATGTATGGAACTTTTTTGTAAGCGGCAGTGTCTAAGTAATCAGAAAAGGGGTGATAACCATGATGAGAAAATATAAAACAGCTATAGCAGTGATCGTTGTAGTGCTGGCAATGACGGCAAATGCGTTCGGCGAGACAGGGTGCGATTTCAAAGGCAAGGGCGATAAGGGCAAGAAGGCAAGAGAAAATATCACGCGCGAATTGAATCTTACCGCAGACCAGGATAAGCGCCTTACAGAGGAGCGAACGGCTAGCCGGGAGGCGATGACCGCGTTATTCAGCTCGCTGAAGGAAAAGAAGAACGAGCTTAAGGATGCGCTTGCCAAGCCAGACGTAACCAGACAGCAGGTTGAGCCCATAATGGCAGAGATAAAAAGGTTACAGGCCAATATGGTAGATAAAAGGGTGGACGGGATATTCAAGGTAAAGGAGATCCTTACGCCTGAGCAGTTCGCTAAGCTTGAGACCATGAAAGATAAGAGGATGGAAGCCGTAAATAAGAGGCGCGGCGGAAAGGGACGATGATCATGAGACTATTATCGATACTGATTATCATAAGCCTGATGTCACTCACATTCTATACTGTAACATATGCAGATAGCATAGCAGTGCTGAAACAGGGCCTCATAGGCGCCGGGACAGGAGCTGTCGCGACTGCGATGTCAGGCTCGAAGGGCAATGCTGTGTGGAAGGGCGCGCTCATAGGCGCCGGAGTGACCGTGGTGGGCGGCGCGCTTCTCGATGTGCTGACCGGTGAAAGGGTCGGTAATGTTACCTACGTAAGTCAGGCGCAGCCAGCAAACTATGTAATGCAGCCTCAGCAGGTAACCTATGTAACTCAAGCCCAGCCGGTAAGAGTAATAACACCTATGGTATCGCCCATGAATAGGGCCAGGCCGAGTTCCATACATAGGCGTATCTACAGGCAAGGTTTCAGAAATGGTTACAACCAGGGCTATCAGGATGGCTATGAAGACGCGTCCTACGGCGTGTATGTGTATTAGTTTTCAGTAGTTTTCTGATCTAGGGGGATGGTGCTAGAGTAATTTCAAGAGCCGTCCCCTTTTTCTTGCCTCTTGCGCCGCGTAAACGAAGAGAGATGCTGAAGAATCACTCCTCACGATTCGCTTGTAGACAAAAAGCAATAGTGCTATAATACATATCAGTCTGGACGGAAACAATTGACAAACGTGATTTAGCATGATAAACTTACATCAGATAATTAAGGGTGGTATGTTTCGAAGGGGGAACTGCCACGTTAATATAATTAAAACCTTCGCTTAAAAGGCGAAGGTTTTTTGTTTTGAGCATATTACGATAGATAATTATGGAGCTAAAACATGGCTGATAATTTTGATTTTTTTCTTACAAATACAAAAGCCGAAGACTTGATAGATAAATATTATGCCATATCTGGAAATATGTCATTAGCGATGAGAGCTGAAATAGGCATATTCATGAATGAAGTAAAAAATAAAAAATATGAAGATGTTCTATCTAAAATAATTAGCGCACATAGTCAAGGTATTCAATTTTCGCCGTTTGCATGTTATTGCGTAGCTAAGGGACAAAGTCTCTCTGCACTAAGAAAGAATTTTATTAAAAATTCAAATAACCAAAGCAACCCCATCATTATAAAAATGCTCGTCGACGGATTCCTCGCGGATAGAAAAACCGATGATTATCTGCAGGCAATATATGATTCAAGAGCTTCTAAAAAACAAGGGTCAAGCGGACAAAATAAACTGATCAGCATAGCTAAGCATTTTGGTATTTCAGAAATAAAATCAATAGATATGGCCGGTAATATAAACATGCATGTTTTTCGAATAACAAAATCTTCCTTTCCTCAAATTAAAAAAATGCTAAAAATTAATTTTTCTTTTGGTCATGTTGGCAAGGTATCCGATTTATTCATGAAAATTAATAAGGATTATTTTATAATCGAAGCAAAGCATGTTAATGAAGAAGGTGGCGCCCAGTCAGGGCAAATTAATGAGCTGATTGATTTAATAAAACTTAGAGAAGCCAATAAATTTGTCCATTATGTAAGCTTCCTAGATGGCCAATATGCAAATTTGCTAAAATATACAGGGTCACTAGCACGGTCTAACAAACTAATAAATCAATTCAAAGAAATCAAAGCCATTTTAAATGCTAATAAAAATAATTATTTTGTAAATACAGA
>Ga0315288_10012467_pt1 | contig 10683 bp, 14 predicted proteins | sample YL17G11_20_MG_FD_203454 | JGI IMG/M metagenome (GOLD analysis project Ga0315288, IMG submission 203454) | Sediment microbial communities from Yellowstone Lake, YNP, Wyoming, USA - YL17G11_20 | ecosystem: Environmental > Aquatic > Freshwater > Lake > Sediment | place: USA: Wyoming | collected...
CATTGTGCTCAGCCATCCACTGTCGTTTTCTCTGCTCGGCAGTTTGGATTTTCTTGGCCTCGGCGGCGGCTCGTCTCTCTGCAGCCAGACGATTTTGCTCTGCGTTGATTTTTTCCCACTCTGATAATTTGTCTGGCATTTTGATCTCCTCTCGATTTGTTGAGTACATTATAACCTAACCGTTTGGGTTTGTCAATAGGTTTTGACAGATTGTAACGAAACTGCAACACTCCTCGTAGCTGATTCGGTAATGGACGTTACCGGAATGGGGAAATGGCGTTGAGGGTGAATGTGGTGTGCCGGAACTATAGGGATGACCGGGTGCTGCCGAGGTTTGCGCGGTACCTGGCGGATCGCTTGGGCTGGACGTTGACTGCGGCGCCTGACCTGAAATCGGATGTGATCTACCTGATGGGCTATTTCGAGGCGCAACTGTTCGGAAAATGGCCCACGGGGATACCGGTGGCGGTGTACTTTACGCACCGCGAGGAAGAGCCGCCGGGGAACGACAAAGCAAAGTTATTTGACGCGATCGCGGTGCACGCGCAGCTGCGCGTGGCGATGTGCCGATTGTACGGCGACGTGCTGTGCCAGTTCGGGCCGACGATCCAGCCACCGCTGCCGTTGGAGCGCGACCGGTTCGTGATAGGGGACGGAGGACGGAGGACGGAGGGCAAAGGGCGGCCGGTGGTGGGTTTTTCTGGGTACACATACCGAAATCACCGCAAGGGCGATGACTTGGTCAACAGCATCGTCAGATCGAAAGTCGGGCAGCGCGTGGAATGGGTGGCGAGCGGGCGCGGGTGGCCGGTGCCGACCAAACGGTACAAATGGGCCGAGATGCCCCAGTTCTATCATGGGTTGGACGTGCTGGTGTGCCCGTCGCGCGTGGAGGGCGGGCCGATGCCGGTGCTGGAGGCGCTGGCGTGCGGGGTGCGGGTGGTGATCCCGCAGCACGTCGGCATCCTGGACGAGCTGCCGGATGCGACGGGAATCCACCGCTATGTCCGTGGAAATGCGGCGAGCCTGGTCAAGGCGCTGGATGCGGCATTAGAGCAACCGTTCGACCGCGATGCGTTGCGGGCAGCGACGGCTAACTATAGCGTGCAGGCGTTCTGTGACGAGCACGAGCGCGCGTTCGAGTGCGAGTTCCCCGGCGCGCTGGATGCAGGCATTTCGGAGCAGGCGACACCGGAGGCCGAGGAGGCAGAGGTGCGAGTAAAAACGAATCAACCGCAGGAGCATGGAACGGGCAGCACGCGGGGAATATACGTCGTGGCGTTCGGCGACCCGGCGCGCAAATGCGCCGTGCGGCTGATGAAGAGCATCACGGCGTACATGCCGGATGTCCCGATCGCGTTGTGCTCGACGAAAAAGATCGGACTGGAGAACGTGTTCGTCCAACAGCCGGACAGCGATGTGGGCGGGCGGCGGGCGAAACTGAAAGCCTACGAGCTGACGCCGGCCGAGTGGCAGGCGGTGTTGTACCTGGATGCGGACACGAAGGTCGTCGCACCGGTGTACCAGTTTTTTCAGTGGATCGAGGACGGGTGGGAATTCGTCATCTGCAAGGATCCGCACCTGATGGACACGATGCACGCGTTCAAACGCCACAACAACGAGCAGGAGTTGGCCGAGATCAAGACGACGATCCACACGCTGCACGCGCTGCAGATCAACGGGGGCGTGTGGGCGTTCGGGCGCAGTCCGCGCATCGCGGCATTTTTCGCGCGCTGGCAGATGGAGTGGGAGAAACATGCCCAACGCGACCAGGGCGCGCTGTTGCGGGCGCTGTACGCCGATCCGCTCAAGGTTTTCTGGATGGGCAACGAGTGGAACACGTTCGATAAATATTGTCACGGGATCGAGACAGCCGGCATCATGCACTACGTCGGAGACGCGCGCCGGTGGAAGGGCGCGATCCAGGGGCGGATTGATAGCGCCGAGGCGTGGTCGGCGGTGAAGCGGTGGGAGAGGGAGCGGGGAGAGTAGAGGGGGGAGAGTGGAGAGTAGAGGGTGGAGAGTAGAGAGGAGGGGGGAATGAAGGTGTTGGTGGATAACGATGCGACGAAGGGCCTGGCGCTGCCGGCGGTGATCATCGCCAACGTCCGCAGCGGCGGGACATTCCTGTCGCACTATTTGAGCAATCATCCCGACATTTTTTGCGACCGCGGCGAGTCGCTGCACCATCTCAGCATTTGGCATACGTACCTCACGTCTGATCGCGTGAAACTGTTGCATTGCCTGACGCACATGACGGGCTGGCACGTGAGCATGTGTAAGCTGGTCTATGGACAGGCGTTTCAGCCCGAGGTGTGGGCGTATCTGGTCAGAACCAAACCACACGTGATCCACCTGACGCGGCGAAACGTGGTCCGACAGGCCGTGAGCGCACTGATCAACCGGAGCGTGCGCTCCGGGCAGCACGCGCAGGTTCATCCGGCTCATACCGTTGAGGATGTGCCTGGGGTCAAGATTTCGCTGACGCCGGATTCGATTCTGGAATTGGCGCGAGGGTTGGCCACGCAGGACAGGCAGTCAACCAAGGCGCTGGCAGCGTTTCCGAATGTGCTGTCACTGGATTACGCCAGCTTGGGCGGCGAGGGCACGACCGTGGCGCGGATTCCGACCAAGGTCGGTCAGACGATCTGTACATTCCTGGGCGTGCCGTATCACGCGATGTCATGCGAGTTGAAGCGGGTCAACCCGCAGCCGCTCGCTGAGATACTGGTGAACTGGCGGGACGTGCGGCCGGCCATCCAGGCGAGCGAATTTTCCGAGTTCCTGAAGGGCGAAGCTTGATGGGGGATAAAACCGATATCGTGCTGTGCACCAAAAACCGGCTGCCCCTGCTGAAACGGACGCTCGAATACATTTTCGAGCGGACGGAGACGCCGTACAATCTGAACGTGATTGACGACGCCAGCACCGAGGGCAATGTGGAATACCTGACCGGATTGCGGCAGGAGGGCAGGCTGGCGAGCCTGATCATGCGCCGCAAAAGCATGCCTATCGGGGATAACTGGAATACTGCGGCCCACCTGGCTCAATCCAGCGTACTGGTGTTCACAGACGACGACGTTCTGTGCCCGAAACTCGATCCCGATTGGCTGAGTCGTGGGTTGGCGGAGATGGCGCGGTATCGAAAACTGGGGTTGTTGGCCCTTGAGGTTCCGTCTGCTCTCCATGCGATCAAGGTCATCAGACGGGAGGGACCGTTGACGTTGTGCAACCGGACTGGAGCGCACCTGGCGTTCATCCGGCGTGATCTGATGCGCAGCATCGTCATTCCGCCGGTCGGCGAGAGCCTGGAGGGAGTTGCAATCCGCGCGCGGAGCCAGAGATTAGACCTGGCATGGAGCAGAGCGGTCTGGGCGCGAGGGTACGCCGTGGCCTATCTGACGGGCGTGTACAGCCAGCACATCGGCTCACAGTCGGAGCGCCTGGGCCAGGATTTGAGCGGGCGGTCAGTCGAGCCGGTCAACCCGGACACGCTAGAGCCGCCGGACAGATACAAATCGAGGGTAGAGTGACTTGTGGACACTTTGAATATCGGCGCGGGCAATCGGATCGTGGCAGGCGCGGTCAACCACGACCTGACCAAGCACAGGCCGGAGATTGACGTGATCTGGGATTTGAACAATCTACCGTGGCCGTGGCCAGACAATTCATTCGATGTGATCGTGGCGTGCGCGGTCCTGGAGCATCTGCGGATCAATCTCGTCGAGTCGGTCAACGAGTGCTGGCGCATCATGCGGCCTGGCGGCGTGATGCACCTGAAACTGCCCTACTGGAATAGCGCCAATAGTTACCGCGATCCGACGCATTACTGGCGGTTCGATTTGCGGACATGCGACCTGTTCGATCCTGGCACACAGTACGGTAATGCGTACATGTTTTATACGGAACGGAAGTGGAAGATTTCACAAAAAGCGAAATTAAACGACGGCAGAACGTCCTTCTCGCTCAAAATGAGAGTGTGCAAATGAAGGTGGTCGGCAATCACGAGCAAATGTTGGTCGAGGCGCAACGGAACTGCGGGGATGATCTGGGCGAGATGCTGGATACTGTTTTCAACGTCGAGGGCATGATGTTTCATTACCAGTGCGCCTGGCTGTATGCCCTGGCGAAACCGTACGATGGCGGCAACCTCCTGGAGATCGGCACGTACAAGGGCCGGTCGGCACTGGTGATGGCGCTGGCGTGTCCGCAGGCACACATCACGACGCTGACGGTACAACCTGAGGAGGCGCAGGAGGCCGCTCGCGCGCTGGCCGGCCATCAGGTCGGTATCCTCGTTGTGAAATCGTGGAATTATCTGGCCCGTTACAAGGGGCCTGTGCTCGACCTGGTTTTCGTGGACGGCGACCATAAACAGGTGGGGCGTGACCTGGGCTGGTTCAACTGGCTGCGCGTGGGCGGGTTGATATTATTTCACGACTGGTTCCCCGCCGGGGGATTGGCGCAGCGAGTTTGCTATCGCACCATCAACGAGTTTTCTGCTAGGTTGGGCCGGCCGGCAGATGTGCAGATCGTTGACACAGAACAGGTGGGCATGGCTGGATTCTACCGGCGCAAGGGGGATAAGGCGTGAACGCGGGTATCGTGATTCGGAGGGCGGACGCCGTTGCAGAGAGCAAGGTAAAAAAATTGGGCGTCGGCATCAGTGTCACGCAGGACTGGGCGCTGCCGTGGTCGAGCACGCTGTTCATTGCGGCGGGGACGTGCGTGCCGTGGGACCTGGTGCGCGTCGGTTTCGATTTTCTGGGCCAGTGGGACGCAGCTGCGCCTCTGTGGCGCTATGGCGCGTCGGCCGGCACGATCGGCACGCCGGCGGATCAGAAGCGCACGCAGGCGATCACGCACGACCTGCGGTTGCTGGTGTATGCGCACGAACTGTTGTTCGTGCGGGCGAGCGAGGCGGGGCAGGCGCTCGTCTCGACGTGGCGGGCGGAATGCGCCGAGGGCGGCGATCCGCGGCTGGCATTCCTGCGGGCGCTGTACATCGTCAAGCCGCGGTTCTGCGCGTTGCCGCGGTCGTGGCTGGCGGACCTGGTGCAGAGGGAGCGGAGCGACGCGAAAGTGGCTCTGCACGATAGGCGGAAACATTTCGCAGAGCCTCTGATCCGGGTCGAGATCATGCCGGGGCGATTCGTGCAATGCCACGCGAGAGACAAGGACAAGGTGGTCGAGCGATACCGGCAAATGGGAAAACGGCATGGATGAGGGGTGGAGAGTGGAGAGTGGAGAGTGGAGGGTGGAGAGTGGAGGGTGGAGAGTGGAGGGTGGAGAGTGGGACGGAATGGATGAGAAAAGAATTGATCAAATTATAGGCATCATTGATTCAAAATCGTGGCCTATGGTCGAGTCCGGAGGGGAACTGGTGCTGGTTGATGTGCCGGGGCGGCCTGGGGCGAAGCAGAAGATGCGCAAGGCGGAGGCAATCGCGCTGGGGTTGTGGAAAGAACCGGAGGCGGTGAAGGCGTCGCTGCCTGCGCGGAACAAGGCACGGAGGCCGGGAAAGAACAAGGTAAAGAGTGGAGAGTAGAGAGTGGAGAGTAGGGAGTAGGGAGTATGCCGAATTTCTGTACAGTTGCGGGGATTGAGAACTTTTTGCAGGTCACGATCCACACTGATCCGGTGAAAAACGCGTCGGCTCTGCGGGCGATCACGGAGGCGACTGAGGCGATTAAAAATTACTGTCACCAAGTGATCGAGCGGGTGGCGAGCGACGTCATCACGCTGGACTGCAATGGCGGCTCTCGGCTGTTTTTGCCCGAGTTGCCAGTGAAGCCGGCCGGAATTATTTCGGTGGTCGAGGACGGCGAGACGCTGACAGTGGACGACGATTATAAACTCGGTCAGCATGGGATTCTGTATCGCATCGGCGATGTGTGGCACGAGGGCATTCAGATCATCAGAGTGACGTATACGCACGGCTATGCCAAGCTGCCGGCCGATATCGTGGGCGTGTGCGTGCGGGCGGCATCGAGGGCGTACCAGGCGGGGTTGAGGGCGGCGGAACTGGATGGCGTGCTGGGGGTGACGGCGCTGACGCTGGGAGATTATTCGGTATCGTTCGGGGCAGAGTCGGGCGGAGGCGTGAGCGAGGGCACCCTGGGCGCGAGCGCGGCGCGGATGCTGTTGCTGAGCGAGAAGGATATTTTGAATCGGTATCGGTACGTGGGGCAGTAGGAAGTGGAGAGTGGAGGGTGGAGTGTTGAGAGTGGAGAGTAGAGAGTGGAGAGTGGGGAGAAACGGGGATGAGTGTTTTCGGGTCGCTGTTGAATAATACGTTTACCATCTCGCGGCGTGATAGGATCTCGGACGGGCAGGGGGGATGGGCGATCGTGTACGCTGCGATTGATAGCGTGCAGGGCCGCATCCGGCCGGCGTCGTCCGAGGAACGCGAGGTTGCGAAAATGGAACAGCGCTCGATCAGTCACGTGCTGTACGTGGTGCATGGAACGGACATTGCACGCGGCGACCGGGTAGAGTGCGACGACCTGATCGTGGACGTGCAGGGGATTCGGGAGCCGTCGAAAATGGGGCGGCATCTGGAGATTGATTGCCTGGAGGTGCAGCACGAGGCGACGGTGGTGGGAAGTTGAGAGTGGAGGGGGGAGTGTGGAGAGTGGAGGGTGGAGAGTGGAGGGCGGTTAATCCATGAGCAAAATTGTGTGGAGGGACTGGAACCCGCAGGGAGTGAAGGCGAGTGTTGCTGAGCAGGTGGCGAAGGACATGGAGGTGGCTTGCAAGTTGGTCGAGACACAAGCGCGAGCCAACCTGATGGCCATCAGCACGCCTGCGTCAGGACGGGGGTATCGCCGAAAGGTGCTGGCTCCACGAGTGAAATATGAGATCGAGATGGGCAAGGATTTCGTGGAGGGGCGAGTGGGAATCCTGCGCGGGCGACACAACGAATACCACGGCGCGTACTATATCGAGATCGGTACGAGGAGATATCCGGCTCACCCGTGGCTGCGGCCGGCTGTTTTCAACAACGCGCGCGAGATCATGTTGATCATCGCAGGAAAGTAAAATGACGCTGGAGATCACGCAGGCAGTGTACGACCGGATGGCGAACGACGCGACGCTGATTGCGCTGCTGGCGACGTATCGCAGCGGGCCGGCAGTGTTCACGACCGATCCGGCGCCAGGGGATGCAACGCTGCCGTACATTGTGACGGCGGGGGCGCCGGTGGACATTTCATTTGATACCAAGACGACACTAGGGCGGCAGTTGTGGCGCGACCTTCGATGCTACGCTGCGGCGGATGGGAGCGCGACGTTGATCGAGACCATCGCCGAGCGGGTGAGGGCATTGTTTCACCGCCAGGCGTTGGTGATTCCTGGGTTTGTGTGGTTATGGGCGGAATGCTCGGGGCCCATCGTGGCCGACGAGCAGGACGCCTATGGTCGAATCGTAACAGTCAGATTCACGATCGAGGAGGTTTGAAATGGCAATGAACGGAACGAACATTCTGTTGCTGGTGAACACTGCCACGCCGGGCGCACCGGTCTACGAGGTGGTCGGCAGCCAGCGAGACGCGACGTTCGAGGAGACGACAGACGAGATTGACGTGTCCTCGAAGGACGGCCGGGCCAAGCGTGTGCTGCCGGGCCGGTACTCGGCGACGATCTCGCTGGATGCGCTGTACGTGCCGAGCGACTCGGCGTATCAGGCGCTCCAGGACGCGATGCGCAACGGGACGCTGATCAAGGTGCTGCGCGAGGAGGGCGGCGTGTCGCTCGAGGAGGCGACGGCGCTGGTCACGAGCCTGAGCGAGGCGGGGCCGGATCAGGGCGAGGCAACTGTATCCACCGCGCTGACGATTGACGGCGAGTGGGTTGAGATAACGACATGACCGGCGCGCGGGGCGAGGCGATCATCGAACGTGGCGAAATTGAGTACCGCATCCTGTTCACGAATCGGGCGCTGGCCGAGGCCGAGAGCGCGACCGGTAAATCCATCCTGGTGGTCGCACGAGGGTTCGTGAATGGCGCGACGGGCATCGGCGACGTGGCGCAACTGCTGTCCATCGGTCTGGAGGCAGCGCGCCGGGATTCAAAATCCGGCGGGCCGCAAGGGCGCGCGTACACGCTCGCTGATGCGTACCGGATCATGGACGAGGTCGGATTCACGGCAGTTGCACGCGCAGTGATGGAATCCATTGCAGTCGTGATTCGATACGACGGCGACGACGACACCGCGCGAAACGATGTGGAGCGCGAGTCCCCAAACGCCTAGACCAGGAGTGCCTTGATTTTAGCGCGCTCCTGGTCGAGGCGTTGAAATTCGGCATCTCGGTTGTCGAGTACTGGGACATGACGCCGCGTGAAACGATCGCGGCGCTCGACGCTGCGGCATGGCGGATCCGGCAGGAGCAGATGCAATCGCTCAGCCTGGCCTGGCACACGGCGGCGCTCACGCGCGCGCGGAAGCTGCCGCCGTTGGCGCGGCTGCTGAGCCACCTGAAAAAGCCAGTCAGGAATGAGCCGATCGAGAAACGGAGAGAGGAATTCGAGGAGCTCAAGGAGCGGATGAACCGTGGAGGGGGGAGAGTGGAGAGTGGAGGGGAGAGAGTGGAGAGGGGGGAGGAGTGAATCGTGGCAGAAACTAAACTAGGGACCGCACAAATCCCAATTCGCGCAACGCTGGGCGATCTGGATAAGGACTTGGCGGGGGCGCGCGGAAAAGTCGAGGGCTCGCTCGGAGGTATAGCAGACCTGGGAACGATCGCGCTGGGCGCGGCGCTCGCGAGCGTAAAGGAGATCGCCGGCACTATCGGTGATACTTTTAAACAGATTTTTGAGTTTGGGGAAGAGGGCGCTCGGATCAACCAGCTCAACGAGTCGTTCGTCACCATGATCGGTTCTGGCGACGAAGCGGCCGCGATGGAGCGCGCGTTGGGCGAGGCGGTGCATGGCACGATGGACGGCGAGCAAATGCAGAGCGCTATCCTGAAAATGTTGGCGGGCGCAACGGGCGTTTTTGCCGACAGAGTCAAGGAAACCGCTCCTCAGATTTTCCAGATGGCGGCTGCCAGTGCCAAGTTAAATCCCATGCTGGGTGATACGACGTCTGTTCTGGAGGCCATGAGCAGCGCTCTTGAAACTGGCGCAACGAAGGGGTTGAAACGGTACGGCATCATCGTAGATGCGGCCAAATCCGAAGCGATTTACGCTGCCAGCATCGGCAAGACTGTGAAGGAACTGGACGAAGAGGAGATCAAAACGGCCCACCTCAACGCGGCCCTGGAATACTTACCCAAGCTCATGGCGCAAGTGGGTGGGACTACCGACAGTGCGGTTGACCCATTCAATCGAATGAAGGCGGCTCTCGACGACGTGGGCGATGCGGTCTCGACAAAACTCGCACCGGGCATTGCCTCTGCCGCCGACGCCGTTGCATTGTTGTTGACCTGGGACAAGAGACTCGCCGATGCCATGGCAGACCACGAAAGTCAGGTAAATAAAACAAGCGCGAGCTATGAGGATTACATCGTCGAGATGCAACGTGCATATGCCGCAACGGGGGTGCAGATTGACGCGATGGGCAGAGAAATAACGATCGGGAACGTAGAAGGCAAGATGAAGGCCGAGCAAATCGTCATCCAACGCGCGCTCACCAAGGAACAGTACGAACTCGCCAAGGCTACTGAGGCAGTCACATCAGCGACCGATGACTCGGTGCAGTCACTCTCTGGGATCACTGCGGCTGCGAAAACTTATAATGATCAACTCGGGAGGGGTGCAGATGCGGCCAATAAACTCGCGGATGCTCAGGCCAGGGTAGCCGATGCTTGGTTTTCAAGTGTAACGAAAATCAAGGAGAGCAACGACAAATATGTAGCCGACCGCGCTGAATTGGCTGCCAAGGGCGATGCGGAATCCAAGGCAAAGATCGCACTCTTGGATATCGAGATCGAAAAGAACCGGGATGCGCAGGCTGCTGCGATGATAAAGCCTGAGATGTTTGCCTCGGTGGAGGCATACACAGAAGCCAAACGTAAATTATTACTGGCAACCGGCCAGGCAACGGCAGCATCATTCGCAGAGCAAGATGCGCAGAGTCTCCTCGCCATCGCGTATGGAGCAGGCCAGATCACGGCAGAGCAATACGAGATGGGCATTCGCAAAATTCCAGAGGCGGCCAGGGATGGCGTGGTCGGAATCGGAGAACTGGTCGCGAGTCTCTCGGGCACAAAATTTTCCTTGAAAAATCTGGACGATAGCGCCACACAAGTTAAAGAAAAGACCAAACTCACTTACCTGGATGCGGGACGGGAAGCTCCTCTCAGCGCCGCGCAGGGCGTTACGGAAAGCACGCCGGTATTTGCAAGCGCAATCGGTATGATGGCAAGCGCCGGAATTTTTGCTTTCCAAGACAAGTTGCTGATGCACTCTCCGTCGCTGGTGTTTGCCGGACTGGGCAGCGAGTTGATGGCAGGACTGGCCCAGGGGGTCATAGGCAGCAGCGCACTCGTTCAGGTAGCTCTGCAGGGCATTGCGGGCGAAACATTACTCCCCTTCGCCGTCGCCCTGGGCGACGTGAAACTAGCAGAGGAGGCTACGTCCGTGGCCATGCTGTACATGGCGACAGTGCCCAGCGACATTCTGAGAAAAGCTCTGGATGTTTTGAATTTTACAATGGGTGGAGCGGGCGGCACGATTTCAGAC